>OGCI01000511.1_pt1 | contig 43269 bp, 42 predicted proteins | sample 1570021 | NCBI WGS metagenome assembly OGCI01 (sample SAMN06264664, study PRJEB24512) | hot springs metagenome | isolation source: Hot spring water | place: South Africa: Tshipise | collected 2015-06-21
GCCCGGCGCGCACATCGGCATCCACTGGGCCACCCGCGAGATCTGGCTGCGCCGCACCGTCGAGCTCCCCGATCCGGCCGACACCGAGGTGCGTCTGCGCATCCACCACGACGAGGACGCCGAGGTGTGGCTGAACGGTGTGCTGGCCGCCCGAGTCGATGGGTTCCTGAGGGAGTACGAGGAGATTCCCATCGCCCCGGCCGCGCGCGCGGCGCTCAAGCCCGGACGCCTCACGATCGCCGTGCACTGCCGTCAGACGGGCGGCGGGCAGTACATCGACGTCGGCCTGGTCCGCGTGCTGCCTCCGGTGAAGTAGACGGCGGGCGATCCACGCGCTTGCCCCCGCAACGACGACGTACGCCGCGGACGGGGAACGGACGGCGCGGTGAAGCTTCAGTGCGCGCCAGCGGGGGGGGCGGTCATGTCCGCGAAGTGCGGGGACGGCTCGAAGATGCCTCCGCTGCGGGCGTAGAAGTCGTCGTCCAGCTCGTAGAACCCGTCCCTCATCACCGTCCACGGCGCGCCGAAGCAGGGGTGGTGCTGGCGCATCTCCTCCCACTGGCGGTAGTTCTGGTGTCCGTTGCTCTCGAGCAAGCCGACGTCCAACCCGTGGATCGGCTCAAGGCGGGCGGCGACGTTCTTGTTCCAGTCCACAAGGATCGGGTGGACGGTGAGATCGGCGCAGAAACAGGGGACGTTGCGCGCGGCCGCGGCACGGACGACGCGCAGGGTCATGCTCAGCGTCTTCGCGATCGGCTTGACGACGATGACGCGGTAGCCGCGCTCGATCCGCTCGACGGCGTGCCGGTCGGTGTGGGCGGTCTCGTCGGCGCCGAGAGGCACCGGGATGTCGCGGACGTCGATGTCCGACTCCTCGGAAAACGGCTCTTCGATCAGCGCGATCTGGTCGAACGCGCCAATCTTCCTGGCGTGGTCGAGCAGGCGGAGAAAGGCGTCCTTCGTCTCGTAGCGACCGTTCGCGTCGAAGAAGTAGGGAAACCGGCCGGTTTTGGTGTGCGGCGTCCGCAGTGGGCCGAGGGTGGCGTGGATGGCGGAGAGGCGCGCCTTGTCTTTCTCCAGCATCTCCTCCTGCGTCCCCGGCTGGCCGATCTTGATCTTCATGAAGAAGTAGCCCTGCTGTGCGGCGGCGCGGACCTCCTCGACCGGCAGCGCATAGGCCATCAGGGGGATCGCCGCCAGCTTCCGGTGGCGGCGGGGCAGGGCGGGCCGATACTCCGGCGGGATCATCTCGTCGAACGTCCGGAAGCCGTTTTCCCTTGCGTACAGGAGCCAGGCGGCGTTGTCCACGGCCATCAGGGCGTTCAAGGCGAACGTCGGCCGAAGGTCCTTCCGACCGGTGATCTGGCGGCCGTAGTCGTGCACCTCGGGGTAGAGCTGGTCGAGCAGTTCCTCGGGGCGGCGGAAGGAGCGGCCCCGCGCCATCTGGAGGGCGCGTTCGGTCATCGCGTACATCAAGGCGTTCCCGCCGCTCTCGGAATGCGACGCGAAGACCGCCCCGTCGCTCCACAGCACGCTTTGCGTGCCGATGGCCACGGCGGAGGCGCCGGACTCGCTCTCCAGGCGCGCGACGGCCTGCCAGATCTCGCGCATGTAGCCGCCCTTGAAGCCGAAGGGGCGGATCAACGGGTTGCGCTCAAAATTGGAGGCGACGGCGCGGATGCGGATCTCCCGCTCGGCCGGCGCCGCCGCGCCGACGCCGGCCGGGGCCACGGATGAGGCGCCGGCAACCGCCGCCATTCGAAGGACCTCGCGGCGTGTCGGACCGCGTGCGGCGTTCATGCCGAGACCTCGTAGCTCCACGGCGCGCGGTGCGGCCGCGACAGCATCCGGTTGGCCTCCTCGTCCCCCTCGAAGCGCTCGGCCTTCGGATCCCAGCGCAGCCTCCGGTTCAGCTTCATCGCGATGTTGCCGAGGTGGCAGAATGCGGTGACGCGGTGGCCGACCTCGACCGGCTCCACGGGGTCCTTGCGACTGAGCACGCAATCCACGAAATTGCGGTAGTGGTTGGGGCTGTCGTACAGGCGGATGGAATCAGGTCCCGGCTGCCAGTCCGCGATCGCCGGCGACGAGGCCGTGATCTCCTTGCCGTCGGTGGCGATCCACCCTTCCGAGCCCTCGATCCGGATGCCGAACTGCCTCTTGTCGGTAATGCACTCCCACTCGACGCCGTTGGCGAAGCGCGCGCCAAAGTGGACCTTGGTGGCGGTGTCGAAGAGATCGCCCGGCGGCGGCCACTCCGCGCCGAGGTTCCAGACTTCGACCGGACCGGTGTCGTCCAGCCCCAGCGCCCAGAACGCGACGCCGTTGGAGTGATGGCCAAAATTGGTGGTCTGGCCGCCGGAGTAGTCGCTGATGAACCGGAACTGGTAGAGGCAGCGCTGCGGATGGTAGGGGGCCGAGGGGGCGGGGCCGAGCCACAGCTCGTAGTCGAAGCCCTCGGGCACGGGCGCAGGCTTCCAGCCCGGACCCGGCCCCGTGAAGTTGTTCGGCGCCACGTAGGTCGTCGCCTTGCGGGGCTGGCCGACGGCGCCGTTGCGCACCGCCTCGCAAAAGCGGCGGATCAACGGGGTGGACCGCCATTGGCTGCCGGTCTGCAGGATCCGGTTGTGGCTGCGCACGGCGCGGATCATTTCCTGCCCGTCGCGAACGGTCAGTCCGAGGGGCTTCTGGCAGTAGATGTCCTTGCCGGCCGCGGCGGCGCAGATGGTCTGGATGGCGTGCCAGTGGTCGGGCGTGATGATGACGACCGCGTCGATGTCCTTGCGGGCCAGCATCTCGCGGAAGTCCACGTACATCGCGCAGCCCTTGTATGTGCCCGACGGGCTGGCCTTCGCGTAGTGCTTTTCGACAAGGTCGCGGACGGGTTCGCGGCCGAGGAACTGGTCGGGGGTCTTATAGCCGTGGCTGCCGCGGTTGACGTCGCAGACGGCCACCACTTGCGCATGCGGCAGGGGGAGGAACTCGGCCAGGTCCACGGGCGCCTGGTTGCCGCAGCCGATCACCCCGAGCGTCACGCGCTCGTTGGCCGGCGCGCGGCCGGCCTGGGCCCGGAGGATCTGGGGGAACCCGAGCGTTCCCGCCGCGGCGGAAGCAAGGAAACGCCGTCGAGTGATCAAGGAAACATTTGTGGTCGTTTTCATGGCACACCTCATTTTGTACGGGGGGTTCACGCTGTGCAGTATATACCCGTCCCGTTTTTGAAACAAGCTCCGGCGTTGTGGACTGCGTTCGAACCGGCCGCCGCGCTGGTATGGCAGAGGATCTCACCCCGGCCCCACACCACCGGGACATGCTTTCGCCGCTCCTCAGGTGCCGGGCGGGTCTTCGTCTTCCGATGCCGCGCTCCGTGCGGACCCGCGCGGCGCGGGGAGGCGACCCTCGAGAAAACGCAGCATGCGCGCCAGCGTCTCGACGCGGGACATCGGCGTGCCCGCGGCTCTGGCTACCGCCGCGGGGCGTTCGTAGATCGCTTCGATTTCCATCGGCCGGCCGGCCTCGTGATCCAGCTTCATGCTGGGCGCGTACGGCGTCATCCGGTCGGTCAGCTCGAACATGTGGTCGGCGAACGAGGGCGGAATGTCGCGGCCGAGCGCGCGGGCGCCGGCGCGGACCTCGCTCATCAGGTCGGCGGCCAGCGTGCGCGTAGCGGGGGTTTGCACCAGGGTGCGCGTGTCGGTGCCGAGCACGACGCACAGCCCGCTAAACGGGATGTTCCACATCAATTTTCGCCAGCGGGCCTCGACGAGGTCGGGCAGCAGCTCGGTCTCGATGCCTGTGGCCGCGAAATCCTCCGCGATCCCGCGCATCGCCGCCGGCAGCCCCGCGGGCCGGCCGGTCGGATCATGGGCGGCGAAGGTCACCTTTCCGTAGTCGAGATGCCGGATGCGGCCGGGCGCAAGCCGGATGCTGCAAAGGAAACACAGGCCGCCGAAGATCGGATGTCCCGGCGCGGCAGCGGCCGCCGTCTCCTCGGGGCCGAGACCGTTCTGCATCATCACCAGAGGCACGCCGGGTTTGCGCAAGATCGCGGGGAGGATCCGGAGCAGCCCGTCGTTGCCGGTGGTTTTGATGGTCACCGCGACGACGTCCGCCGCCGGCAGCTCACGAGGGTCGTCGAAGACGGCGGGGGAGTCGAGACGCCACGTCGTGCCGCGGGTCTCGACCTCGAATCCCCGCCGGCGGATCCCGGCGGCACCGCTGCGGACCAGCCATGCGACGGGGTGGCCGGCGCGGGCCAGCGCCATGCCGTAGTAGCCACCGACGCCGCCGGCGCCGATGAAGACGTAGGAGCGTTTCATCGCCCCGCGTGGGCGGCCACCCACCGGCCTACCGCCGCCCGGATGGCGCGGATGTGATCGGGGGCGGTGCCGCAGCAGCCGCCGACGATCGAGGCGCCCGCCTCGAGAAGCTCCGGGACGCGGGCGGCCATGTCCTCCGGCCCCTCCGGCCAGACCTGCTGGCCGTCGCGCAGGGTCGGCAGCCCGGCGTTGGGATGGACGAGGATGACCGCCCCCGGCACGGCGGCGGCGATCTCGCGAACGACGGCCACCATGTCCGCGCTGCCCGTCCCGCAGTTGGCGCCGACGATGTCCGCGCCTGCCTCCCGCACTGCCCGCATCGCCTCGGCGGGGGTGTGGCCCATCATCGTGCGGTGCGAGCCGTCGGGCATGGGGCTGAAGGTGAAGGTGCAGATGATCTCGAGCGGCGCGACGGATTGGGCGGCCCGGATCGCGAGCACGGCCTCGTCCGTGGCCGCCATCGTCTCGACGCAGAACGCATCCGCGCCGCCGGCGGCCAACGCGGCCGCCTGCGCGGCGAAAGCCGCGAACATCTCCTCCTCGGCGACGTCGTCCAGCGCGAGAAGTTTGCCGGTCGGCCCCATCGAACCGATGACCCACCGGTCCGGCCCCGCCGCCCGCCGAGAGATGCGCGCCGCCGCCTCGTTGAGTTCCGCGTCGCGGTCGGCCAGGCCGAACTTGGCCAGCCGAATGCGGTTGCCGCCGAAGCTGTTCGTCTTGACAATGTCGGCCCCGGCGGCGACGTAGGCCCGGGGAATGACCTCCACGTCGGCCGGCCGCTCCACGCACCATAGCTCGGGGCACTCGCCCGGCGCCAAGCCCCTCGCCTGGAGGAACGTTCCCCACGCCCCGTCGGAGACCAGCACCCGCCCCGCGCGTACCGCCTCGCTCAGTCTGTTCCGGCTCATGGCGCCTTCCGTCGTTGCCACGATAGCGGGCGGCCGACCAAAAATCGAGATAGTGCTTCCCCTGCGGGCGTTCTTTTGTTAATAAAGACGGAGGGCTTGGTTGAGAAGAGGATTCATGAGAGAGCGCACGTTCGCTTTGGGGGTGGACTACGGGACCAACTCGGTCCGGGGATTGGTGGTCGACACGGTTACCGGCGCGGAGGTGGGGTCGTGCGTCTGGGATTACCCGACCGGCGAGCAGGGCGTCGTGCTCGATCCGGCCCAACCCGATCTGGCGCGCCAACATCCCCGCGACTACCTGAAAGGGCTGGAGGCTTCCGTGCGCGGTGCGCTGGCGAAGGCGGCCAAAACGGAGGGGTTTTCCCACGGACGGGTGATCGGGATCGGGGTGGACACGACGGGAAGTACGCCGATCCCTGTCGATGCGCTCGGCGAGCCGTTGGCGATGCGCGCGGAGTTCCCTGCCCGGTCCGCGGCCTTCGCGTGGCTCTGGAAGGACCACACCGCGCACGCCGAGGCCACAAAGATCACCGAGTCCGCCCGGCGCCTTCGACTGCAGTACCTGGCCAAGTGCGGGGGCGTCTATTCCTCGGAATGGTTCTGGTCCAAGGTCCTTCGCTGCCGTCGCGAGGCGCCCGACGTCTTCGAGGCGGCCCACACGTGGGTCGAGTGCGCCGATTGGATCCCGGCGGTGCTGACCGGCCGAACCGCGACCGACCGCTTAGCCCGTTGCATCTGCGCCGCAGGCCACAAGGCGATGTTCCACCCGTCGTGGGGAGGATATCCGGACGAGGAGTTCCTTGCCGCGGTCGATCCGGCGCTGGTCCGCGTTCGGCGGACCCTGCCGTCGGCCGCGGTGACGATCGCCGACACCGTCGGCGGCCTGACGGCGGAATGGGCCGCGCGGCTCGAATTGCCCCAGGGGATACCCGTCGCCGGCGGCGCGTTCGACGCCCACCTCGGCGCGGTCGGGTCGGGCACCGCGCCGGGGACGATGGTGAAGATCCTCGGCACGTCGAGCTGCGACATGGCCGTCGCCCCGCCGTCCGAACGCGTGGCCGACATCCCCGGGCGTATGCGGGATCGTCCCGGAGTCCATCCTGCCCGGGCACCACGGCATCGAGGCGGGGCAGTCCGCGGTCGGCGACGTCTACAGCCGGTTCGTCCAGCGCATCCGGCCGGGGAGCGGCGCCGCCGGGCACGAGGCGCTGAGCCGGGAGGCGGCCGTGCTTCGACCCGGCGAAAGCGGCCTGCCGGCGCTCGACTGGCACAACGGGAACCGGACGGTCCTGGTGGACCCGCGTCTGAGCGGAATGGTGCTAGGGCCGACGCTGCATACGACTCCGGCCGAGCTGTACCGTGCATGGATCGAGGCGACGGCCTTCGGCGCCCGGACGATCGTCGAGCGACTGGAGGAGTACGGTGTGCCGATCCGGCGCGTGGTCGTCTGCGGCGGCATTTCTGTGAAGAATGCGCCGGTGCTGCAGATCTACGCCGACGTCCTCGGCCGGCCGCTGGAGGTGGCCCGGAGCGCGCAGACTTGCGCGCTGGGCGCGGCGATGGCCGGCGCGGTGGCCGGCGGGCCGGCGCGCGGCGGGCATGCCGATTTCGCCGCCGCCGCGGCGGCAATGACGGGCGTGCTGGAACGCGTGTTCCGCCCCGGCCCGTCGGCGGCTGCCGTCTACGCCGAATCGTACGGCCTCTATCGCTGTCTCCACGACGCCTTCGGCCGGCCGGGGCCGCGGGCGACCTGTCCGACGTCATGAAAGCGCTGCTGGCTGTCCGCGACCGCGTCCGCGGGCGGTGAAAGAGAGGGGCACGATGCCGATCGAATACGCCGACCTTCGCGAAACGGTGATGCATGCCAACCAGGACCTGCCACGCCTCGGTCTGGCGATACTGACGTGGGGCAATGTCAGCGTGGTCGACCGTCGGATGGGCGTCTATGGCATCAATCCCAGCGGCGTCGCCTGCGAGCGTCTTCGGCCGGAGGACATTGTCGTGCTTTCCTTAGAAGACGGCCGCGTCATCTCCGGCATCTTGAACTCCCCCTCCGATTCGCCGACCCACCTGATTCTCTACCGGCATTTCTGCGAGGTCCAGTGCGTCGTCCATGTCCACTCCGAATACGCCACGGCGTGGGCCCAGGCCGGCCGGGAGATCCCCTGCCTCGGTACCACCCACGCGGACGTGTTCCGGGGCGCCGTTCCGCTGGCCCGACCGCTCCGCGACGCGGAGGTGGACTCGAACTACGAGACCCATGTCGGGGCCGCCATTGTCGAGTGGTTCGCCCGGCACGGCGTGCCCCCGCTCGAGCGGCCGGCGGCGCTGGTGCCCGGCCACGGCCCCTTCGTCTGGGGGCCCTCGCCGCGCGCCGCGCTCGAGACGGCCGTCGCGTTGGAAATGATCGCGCGCATGGCCGCGCACACCTTGGCGATCAATCCGGAAACCGCCCCACTGGGCCGGGCCCTGTCGGAACACCACTTCCTTCGCAAACGCGGTTTAGGCCGGACCTACGGCCAACCCTCGTTCAACCATGACAAGTCCCGCTAAGTCCCCCGTCGTGCCGGCCCTGCTGCGCCGGTTCAACGTCCGCCAGGTGTTGGAGATCCTCCAGCGTCAGGGCCCCTGCACCCGCGCCGACCTCACCCGCTGTACCCGCATCAGCGCGCCGACGATGTCGAAGCTCGTCGAGGCGCTGGTGCGCCAGGGCGTCCTCGAGCGCACGCGAAAACGCCGCCACACCGGCGGTCGGCCGGCGGTGGTGTTCCAGTTCGCCCGCGGTCGCGGCGGCGTCGCGGGCATCGTGCTCGACATCCGCGAGATCGTCCTCACGGCGGCCGGGCTGGACGGCCGCCCGGACCCCGCGCACGTGCGGCGCATCCCGACGCCCCGCTCCTTCGATCTGCTGGTCGAGACCGTCGCCGACGAGTTCCGCCGCTTCTGGCCCCCTGCGCTCGGCCCGTGCCGGGGCGTTGGAATGACCCTCCCCGGTCTCATCGACCGCCGCAGCGGGCTGGTGCGGTTCTCCCCCAACCTGCATTTCCTCGACAGCCGCAACCCCGCCGAGGCCCTCTCCCGCCGCCTCGGCATCGCCGTAGCGGCGTTTCAGGAGGAACACGCCTTGGCCCTCGCCGCGCGCCGGTTCGGCGCCGCCCGTGACCTCTCCGACTTCGCCCTCATCGACATCAGCGCCGGCTTCGGAATGGGCGTCGTCAGCGCCGGCCGCTTCATCGAAGGCGCCCGCGGATTCGCTGGAGAGATCGGCCACCTGCGCGTTCGGCCCGAGGGCCCGCCGTGCAGCTGCGGCAACCGCGGATGCCTCGAAACCGTCGCCTCGGACACCGCGCTGGCCGCCGCCGTCTCCGCCCGCGAGGGGCGGACGATGACGATGGACGAGATCATCGCCGAGGTCCGCGCCGGCCGGCTGCGCCTCGAGGGCCTGCTGGAGGACGTGCTCGAACACCTCGCCTTCGCCGTCTCCGTCGTCGTCAATATCTTCAACCCCGAGGCGGTGCTGCTGCACGGCCGGTTGTTTGAGATCGAGGACAACCTCCTCAATCGGTTGGCCGAGCGGGCCCGCCGGATGGCGCTGGCCCCGTCGATGGAACAATGCCGGATCGTCTACGCCGACGCCGACAAACCCCTCGGCGCCATCGCGGGCATCCTCGAGCGCGTCTACGACGGCATTGGTCCCCGGGCCTTGCGCGCGGTGTGATCCCCGGTCGGCGCGGGCGAGACGCCGGCCGCGCCGAGGGCGGCGGGCAGGGGGCGTCAACGCGGAGGGCAACAAACCCGGATGTTGCGGAACTCCACCGTCATCCGCATGCCTTCGTGCACCTGCAGCCCGATCGGCCCCGTCGCGGTATGGACGGCGTTGGTGTAGGCCGAGACCTCCCGACCGTTGATCTGGATGCGGAACGAGGGGCTGCGCCTCGAGGTGCACCAGGTTCCAGTCATTGCTACGCCACGCCTCCACCACGCCCTTCGCCCGTCCCTCCTCCGGGTAGCCGCGAAGGTAGAACGAGCCGGTCATGTCCCGCCGCAGGCTGACGGAGACGCCAAGCTAGACCTGGATCGGCGGACTGCGCAGGAAGATTCCGCTGTCCACGTCCCCGGTCCAGCGCGCTTCCAGCTCGAGCTCCAGGTCCCCGAACTCGCGCTCCGTGAACGACACGTGTCCCTTCATCTCCGGACCGGACGCGCCGACGAACACGCCGTTGGACACCGTCCAGAACGGATAAAGATCCGGCGCCCGCCAACCCGTCAGATCGCGGCCGTTGAACAACGCCTCCCATTCGGCCGGCCCGGCCGTCGCCGCCCCGACGCCGGCGATCCCCATGCCGATGGCCAAAAACGCCCATGTGAGTGCCATGGTCCAATCCTCCAGTGTTTGCCTTCAAACCCCTGTCGGGCGCTTCGACCGTCCGCGTGCCCCTTTCCGCCTACTCCGGCTGCGCCTGTCGTCTGGCATGCCGCCGCGCCCTCCCGCCCCGCGGCAGATGCCGGGGCGGCCCGGCGCCCTACGGTCGTTCCTTACCGTGCAGGTATTTGATGACCTCGATGTTCTCCATCGTGACCAGCCCGCCGGACTGCGCCGACTCGAAGAGGTCGTGGAGCACCGGAAGGAACCGGTGGATCTTCTCTTCTTCGTCGGCGATTTCGACGATGACGGGCAAGTCGGTGGAGAGGTCGAGAATCTTTGAGGTCCGGATGCGGCTGGTCGGTCCGAATCCCATGATGCCCCGCCACACCGTCGCGCCCGCCATTCCGAGCCGGCGAGCCTCCCGGACAATGGCTTCGTAGAGGGCGGTGTGCTTCACCCGGTCGCCTTCGCCCAGGAAGATCCGAAGCAGCTTCGCGTCGGCCTTCAGCTCCACGGTCCACCTCCGATCCTGGCGAGCGCACGCACGGCTGCGATCCCGGCCACGAACGCGGACAGCGAAAGCACAAAAGTTCCGACGGCGTACAGCGAGGCGTGCAAGAGTTCCCCGGTGCGCAGCATTGCGGCGGTCTCGTAGATCATCGAGGACATCGTCGTGAACCCGCCGCAGAAGCCGGTGGCCAGCGCCAAACGCGCGGCCGGCGGGATGCCGCCGCGATCGGACAGCCCGGCGATCACGCCCACGAGAAAACATCCCAGCGCGTTGGCCGTCAAGGTGCCGACCGGCCAACCGACCGGCCATCGCTGCGACGCCGTGCTCAACCCGTAACGGGCCAGCGACCCGGCAAAACCGCCGAGCCCGACCCACAACGATAGAATCCATCCGCTGGTCACGCCGCCCTTTCAATTCACCGACGAACGATGCCTCCGCCGGACACCCGGATGCAGGAGAAGCCCGTGGAGGATGCGTCTGCTGTTCCTATCACGCGGCCCCGGCCCCGTAAAGCTACCGCGCGGCGGGCCCCTCCACGGCCACCGTACCGGAATCTGCGCCCCACACCGTCGTATGTTAATCTCCGACCGCATGAGCCCTGCGCCCCGAGCTCCCGCCGGCGCGCTGGCGGTCGCCATGCTTGCGACGACGCCGGCCGTGGCCGGCGCCGCCGCAGATGGAGGCGGTCCCGCTACCGTACGACCAGGTCGCCTTCCGGCGGGACGGCGTCGAGCTGGCGCGCGCCCATTTCGGCCCCGGGCTGAAGCGGCCGTTCGTGTTCCCGGTGATCGGGCCGGCCGGACGCGAGCTGACCCGGATGGGGCATCCGCACGGTCCGGCCGGCCATGCGCACCACGATTCCGTTTGGATTGCGCATCAGGACGTGGCCGGCGTGAACTTTTGGGAAAACTCCGGCATGGCCCGGATCGCGCCTCGCCGCGTCCTGCGCATCGAGGACGACGAAGGACGGTGCGCCCTGACGGCGGACCACGAGTGGCTCGACCCGACTGGCGTCGCCTGGGTGCGCGAGCGGCGCCGCATCGAGGTCGCCTCCGGCCGCGGCCTGGAGTGGCGGATGACGTTCGATCTCCGCCTCGAGCCGGCCCCTCCCGCCTCGAATGTCGTGTTCGGCGCCACGCCGTTCGGGTTGATCGGGGTGCGCATGGCCAAAAGCATCGGCGTGCGCGACGGAGGAGGGACGATCCGCAATTCCGAAGGCGGCGTGAACGAAGCCGGATGCTTCCGAAAGCCGGCCCGTTGGGTGGACTACTCGGGGCCGGTCGCGCCCGGCGCGACCAACGGCATCGCGCTCTTCGATCATCCCACGAATCCGCGCCATCCGAGTCCCTTTCACGTCCGCGACGACGGCTGGATGGGCGTCTGCCTGACGCTGTCCGGCCCGCTGACTGTGTCGAATCAAGCGCCATTGCATCTGAGGTACGGGCTCTGGATTCACGATGGGCTGCCGCCGGTGGAGGCCATCGAGGCTGAGTGGCGCCGGTTCGCCGCCGAACCTCTTCCCCCCGACGACCCGGCGGGGCGGCCGCGACGGTGAACGGCGTCGAACGCATGTCTCGCCGTCCAAGGATTGGAGGAACGGGGCAAGTGAACTTCCAAGGTTTGGAATTCGTCATCGCGGCGGCGGTCGTCGCAGGGGCGGCGGCCGCGGCGGATGTCTGGTACGTCTCGCCGACCGGGGACGACGCGGCCGACGGCGGCCGCGAGCGGCCGTTTGCGACCCTCGAACGCGCGCGCGACGCGGCGCGCGACGCGGCCGACGTCGATCCCGCCCGCCCGCGCCGCATCGTCGTGCTGCCGGGCGACCATCACCTCGACGCGACGTTGACGCTCGACGCGCGCGACAGCGGCCTCGCGATCGAAGCGGCGCCGGGCGCGCGCCCGACCCTCCTGGGCGGCCCACGCCTCGCCGGCTGGAGGATCGAGTCGAATGGCTGGTGGAGCCACGACCTACCCGCCGGCGGGACGAATGGCTGGGACCTGCGGGCGCTCGTCGTCGGCGACCGTCTCGCCGAACGCTCGCGCTGGCCAGCCGAGGGCGTGCTGAGGCACCGAGCGCAGTTTCCGGTCCGATGGCTGAGCAGCGTCGGCGGCGGATGGGAGCGCCCGCCGACGACGGCGGAGCGATCGACGATGCCGGTCGACCCGACCGACCTGCCGCCGGGTTTCGAGCCGCGCAACGCGGAGGTCCGGGTGTACCACATGTGGGACGAGTCGCTGGTCGGAGTCGCGGGCTGGGAGGCAGCCAGCGGGACGCTGACGCTCTCGCCGCCGCCGCGGTCACCGCCCGGCGCCTTTGGCGTGAAGAAGTACGTGGTCTTCAACCTGCGCGAGGGCATGACGCGGCCGGGGCAGTGGTACCACGACCGGGCCGCCGGCCGGCTGTTCTACTGGCCGCGCCCCGACGAGACCCCCGGCGGGGTCCGTCTCGTCGCGCCGCGGCTGGGGACCTTGGTCCGCGTCGCCGGGGCGGAGACCTCGCCGGCGCGACGCATCTCGCTGCGCGGCCTGGCGTTCGCCGCCACCACGACCCCGTTGACGCCCAGCGGGTTCGGCGCCAACGCCTTCGCCGGGGCGATCGAACTCCGCCATGCCCACGAGTGCGCCATCGAGGATGTGCACGTCTTTGGCGTCGCCGGCCAGGCGATCGTCGCCCTGCGCGTGGAGACGCTGACGGTCTCGCGCTGCGTCCTGCGCGACGTCGGCGCCTGCGGCATCCGGGCCGAGGGCGCCGCCTCCCGGATCGAGGACAACCGCGTGATGCGCGTCGGCCGGCTGTATCCCTCTGCGGTGGCGATCAGCGTGTCGCATACCCCCTCCAATGGCCGGACGAACGGATTCCAGGTGGCGCGCAACGAGATCGCCGATGCCCCCTACACCGGCGTCATCGGCGGCGGCCATGGTCACGTGTTCGAACGCAACCACATCTCGCGGGTCATGCTGGAGCTCCAGGATGGCGGGGCGATCTACGGCGGCATGCGCGGCTGTGTGCTCCGAGAGAACGTCGTACAGGATGTCGTCAAGATGGGCGAGGGCTACGGCGTGTCGGCCTACTACCTCGACGAGGGCGCGCGGGACTGCGTCGTCGAGCGCAACGTCTCGGCGAACGTCGAACGCCCCGTGCACCTTCACATGGCCAGCCGGATCGTTCTTCGCGACAACGTCTTCATCGCCGCCAGTAATCTCACGCTGTCCTTTCCGAGATCGGCGTGGGTCACGGCGGCGAACAACCTCGTCGTCGCGCCGGGCGGCGTGGCGGTCGCCCACCCCAACGCGATCCGCGTCTGGACGAACAACACGTTGTTCCTCGGCACGCCTACGGGCATGGTCGTTGCAGCGGAGCTGCCGCCGGCCACGCCGCCACCACGTCGCGCCGCGCCCTTCGAGGCGCCTGCGGTAACCGCGCCGCCGGCGGTGGACGGACGGATCGCTCCGGACGAGTGGCCGGGGACCTGGATCGGGCTGGACCGCGACCCCGCCGGCTGGATGGCGCCGGGCGCGCCGGCGTTCGTCCGCTTCGCATGGGACGAGCGTCATCTCTACGCCGCCATCCAGGTCGCCGCGTTCGATGCCGGCGGCATCCGCACCGGCCGGGTCTGGGGCGTGGACGACGGCGTGGAGCTGCGCCTCGATGGCGGGGGTGGCGTTCGTGTCGCGCGTGTGTTCGCCGGCGGCGCCGTTTTGTTCGATCCCGTCCCGGCCGACGGCGTTCAGTCCGTCCGGTGCGCCGCCCTCGTATTCGGAAAGGACAGGGGCGGCTGGCGCGCCGAATGGGCGATCCCCTTCGAAGCCCTCGGCGGTCGTCCCGATCCCGGCCAGCCGCTGCGCATCGGCGTTGCCGTCTACCGCTCGGAGGACGACACGTGGCGGACGCTCCACGGCGGGCCTGCGGCCAGTGACGGCGACGCCCCGCCGGATCTGCTACTGCTCAAGCCGTAGCCGCCGCAACGGCCGTTCGCCCCCCGGCGGTCCCACCCGTGGATCGGCGACCACGGCGTTCAACGCCCGGTCGGTCACCCCGTCCTGTTCGCCGAGCAGGTGGCGGCCGAGAAACCGGCGGACGATGTCTCGGACCTCGGGCGGAAAGCCCTGTCCGTGGCCGCCGCCCTCCACCGTGATCAACGCCGACGGGACGCCTGCCTTTTTCAGGGCCGCATGAATGGCCTCCGCCTGCCCGAACGGAACGAGGTGATCCTTGGTGCCATGCACGTGCAGGAAGGGGGGATCGTCCCGGCTGACGTAAGAGATCGGGCTGGCGGCGCGCGCCTTGTCCTTGAGCTCCTGCACGGCTCCGCCGATCAGTCTCGACTCGGGCGAATCAGGGGAGTCGTGCTGGATGGCCGTTTCCGGACCCGACATCGCGCCCATGGTCAGCAGGTCGGCCGGCCCGAAGAAGTTGACCACGCAGGTCACGCGGGACGAACCGTTCGTATGGGAGCCGAGGGTGCCCTCCAGCTCCGGCACATCGCCGGCGGTGCCCAGCAGCAGAACGAGATGCCCGCCGGCGGATGCTCCCCACGCGGCGATCCGGTCGGCGTCGAGGCCATAGTGCGCAGCGTGGGCGCGAATCCACCGGATGGCGGCCTTGCAGTCATGGATCTGGGCCGGGAACACCGCCTCGTCGCTGAGGCGGTAGCCGATCCCGGCCCCGGCGAACTCGCCCGACGCGACCAGGTCCGCGAGCTGACGTCGGGCGGCGGTCTTGCTGTCCCCCCGCCACGCGCCGCCATGGATGAAGACGACCACGGGCAGAGGCGAGCGTTTGGGAGACACCGGCAACAGCAGGTCGAGTTTCTGGCGCGGGTTATCGGTACCCGCGTACGGCAGATCGGCCTCGAGCCGCACGCCCGGCGGCAGGGCAGCGGGCGAGACCACCCCGCCGGCCGGTCGTCGCTGCGCCGCCCCCTCGCGGAAGCGGCGCAGGGCCGCCGTGTGTTCCTCCTCCGAGACCGCACCGTCGCCGTCGCGGTCCAGCCGGTCGAAGTCCGACCGCGCCCGTTCGGGCAGCTCGTCGCGGGTCAGGCGGCCGTTTCCATCGCGGTCCAGACGCCGGAACATCGCCGCGGGGTTCGGCAGCTGGGCCGAAGCCGCCAGCGCCGTCAACACCCAACACCACCCTGCGATTCTCATGTCGGCTCTCCTCCATCTGCCCCTTAATCAGCGGAGCCTGTCCGGTAAACGCGCCCGGGGACCCGCTTATTGCCCGACATGAACCGTCGCCGACCTCATGGCCAAAGCCAGGCCTGTGCGGTCGCGATGCTGCCGTGGTAGAAACAGGTGCCCCATCCGACGGTCATCACCGACGCGCCATACAAGGCGTGTTCCGCCGCCGAGGCCCACATCGAGCCCGTGGTGCGGTACGTGCGGACGAACAACGCGCCGCCCGCCAGGGACAGCAACGGCGCCACCGGATTGAGGAAGACCACGTGCGCCAGCCCGAATGCGAGGGCGGCCAGCGCATCCAGCCGCCGGTCGTCGAGCAGACCGGCATAGCGATGCAGGAAAAAAACCCGGTAGACGAGGGTCTGGGGCACGACGGAAAGAAACGGATACAGAACCATCACCGCCGCCCATAATGCAAGGCTGCGGCGGGGCAGCGCCCACAGCCGGTCCGGGGCGGCCGCAACCAGCACGGCCCCCAGCGCCGCGGTTGCCACAGCCCACCGCGCCAGCCGCCCCACCCAACGTCCATCCGCGACGCGACGTAGGCTCAGAACGGAGCGGTCGAACGATGGATCCCGAACCAGAGCCACCGCAACCGCGACCGTCCCCGCCCACAACACCGGCAATATCGCGCGGCCGGGGCGCAGCCAAACAAGCAAGAGGGGAAGAAAAACAAAAATGCCCAATAGTTCCGCCCAGCGGCGTCCCGCCGCTGACGCCACCGGCAGGGTTCCGGCCGGAAGTGCCGCATTCGTCCGGATGTACCCCGCCCGCGTCCCCGGTTCCTCGTCCACCTCGGGATGCGGCATCGGGCAATTCGGCTGGTGGAGCGGATGGGAGTTGAACCCACGACCTCCAGAGTGCGATTCTGGCGCTCTCCCAACTGAGCTACCGCCCCACGCTGAATGCGACAACATAGCGGAGGCCCCCGGGGGAGGCAAGCCGCGCCCTTCGGAAGCGCGCCGATCGCGCCACCAGCGGTTTTGCGACGAGATGCCATTCTCCCCTAAGGCGTAAAGCTTGCTCGACCCGCAGAGCGGGCTGACACCAACGGCCTCAGCGAGCGGGGACCCTACTGGGGCGTTCGGCCGGCGAACCTGCAGGGTTCGACCTTGGTCGAGCCGCGGCCAGCTTGGCTTTTCGGCCGCATTCCCCTCGATCCCATTGAGGGCCAAGTCCGGCGAGGCCCCCCTTCGGTGGCCGGCCGCGGGGAGGCGTCGATCCGGTGGCGCGGGAGGAGGGAGGCTGATAAGGTGGAGCAAGGTCGAACGACCGCGACCAAGGAGAACCGACATGCACGTGATCTCGCGTCGAAACTGGCTCAAACAGAGCGCCACCCTCGCTGCTCTGGCGGCGCTGGACGTGCCCGGGCGGGCACGGGCGGCGGGCCGGAGAATTCCGATCGGACTGCAGTTGTATTCCGTGCGGCGCGAATGCGCGCAGGACCTGCCCGGCGTGATCGCCGCCGTCGCGAAGATGGGCTACAAAGGGGTGGAGTTTGCCGGTTACCACAACCGCTCCGCGAAGGAGTTGCGCCAGCTGCTCGACGACCACGGTCTGGTCTGCTGCGGCACCCATACCGGCTGGGCGACGATCCAGGACGAGCAGCTTGCCGCCACGATGGACTTCAACCAGACGCTGGGCAATCCCTACCTCGTCGTGCCGAGCCTTCCGAAGGAGCGGCTGGCGACGGTGGAGGCCTGCCGAGAAACATCCGCCGTGTTCAGCCGGCAGGCGGAAAAAGCTGCCGAACGGAAGATGCACATTGGCTACCACGCGCACGGCAGCGACTTCCGGAAGTTCGAGGACGGTTCGACGCCGTGGGACGTGATTTTTTCCAATGCCTCGCTCAAGGTGATCATGCAGCTCGACACCGGCAACTGCCTTGGCGGCGGCGGCGATCCAGTCGCGGTGCTGGAGAAGTTCCCCGGCCGCTCGCTGACGATCCACCTGAAGGAACACGGCGGGCCAAGGGGGGCGCCGGTCGGGGAGGGTCAGGTTCCGTGGGCGCGGATTTTCGAGTTGTGCGAGACGACGGGCGGAACGCAGTGGTACATCGTGGAACACGAAAGCGGCGAGACTCCGCTGGAGAGCGTCCGCCGCTGCCTGGAGAACCTGAAGAAGATGGGCAAGGCCTGACCGGCCGCGGCCCGGGCTCAAGGCGGTTCCACTGGGCCCCGCCGCAGCGCGACGGCCGTGCCGGCGACGATCATCAGGCCGCCGGCCACGGTGGCGGGGGTGAGTCGTTCGCCGAGCAGCAGCCGGGCCAGCGCGGCCGCGGCCACGGGTTTCAGGAAGAAGACCGTCGCCGCCCGCACGGCCGGCACCTGTTTCAGCCCGTGGAACCACGCCGCGTAGCCCGTGGCGGTGGCCAGCAGGGCTAGGTACAGGATGGCCAGCCAGTGGTGCGGCGTGTGCACCCGCCACGGCGGGCCGTCCGCGGTCCACGTCACTGGCAGCAGCGCGAGCGAACCGGCGAGAAACGTCGCCGCCGACAGCACCCGCACGCCGTGGCGGTCCACGACCTTTTTCGACAGGGTCGAGTAGATCGCGAAGGCCGTCATCGAAGCCAGCATCAGGACGACGCCGCCGGCGGTGCGGAGGGAGAGACGCCCATGGTCCCATGAAAAACACACCATCCCCGCCGAGGCCAGCGCCAGCGCCAGCCAGTGGCGGCGGTCGGCCCGCTCCCCGATCAGCGCCGGCGCCAGAACGGCGACGATCACCGGATGGCCGCTGAACAGGATTGCGGCCGGCGCGGCCGGCATGCGGGCCAACGCGGCATGGTAGAGGCCGATGCCGAGCGTCACGCCGATCAGGCCCAGCCCCCCGTACGCCCCCCAGTCGGCCGCCGTCGGCCGCCGGGCGCGACGGTGCATCGCCATCGCTGCCCCGGGCGAAAACGCCAGCCCGGCGAGAAAAAACCGCCAGAAGGCGAGTTGCAGCGGTGGCCTCGCCGGCTGGATCGCCTTGGAGACGACCTCGATGGTGCTGAACAGGAGGACGGCACAGACCAGCCACGCCAACCCGGTCCGTCCGCCGCCGCCCGCAGGAGTGCTCACCACCACACCGGAGCGCCGCTGGCCGGCCTCATACCAATCCGTCGCCGTTGGAGGGCTGCATCTCGATGGGCACTGGCTCGACGCCCCACGTCTGCTGGGCGTACTCGCGCACCGCGCGGTCGCTGGAGAACCAGCCGATCCGCGCGATGTTCAGTACCGCGCGGCGCGTCCATTCGTCCGGCCGGCGCCATAGTTCGACCACGCGGGCCTGGCACTCCACGTAGGGCCGATAGTCCGCCAGATGGAAGTAGCGGTCGCCGGCCTCCATCAGCTGCTGCCACACCTCCACGAAGAGATCGGGCTGCTCGGGGAGGAACTCGTTGCGGCGGATCGCCTCCATCACGCGCCCCAGCTCGGGGTGGGAGGCGGCCAGCGCCCGGGGGTCGTAGCGGCCCGAGGCGCGCAGCTCGGCCAGCTCCTCGGCGCGGTGGCCGAAGATGAAGATGTTGTCCAGCCCGACCGCTTGGGCGATCTCGATGTTCGCCCCGTCCCACGTCCCGATCGTCAGCGCCCCGTTGAGCGCCAGCTTCATGTTGCCGGTCCCTGACGCCTCGGTGCCGGCCGTGGAAATCTGCTCGGAGAGGTCCGCCGCCGGCACGATCGCCTCCGCCAGCGAAACGCGATAGTCGGGGAGAAACACGACCTTCAACCGGCCGGCGACGTCGGGGTCGCGGTTGACCACCCGCGCGATGCTGTTGATTAGCTTGATGATGCGCTTGGCGATGTGGTAGCTGGGCGCCGCCTTCGCGCCGAAGACGAACACCCGCGGAACGATCTCCATCGAGGGGTTGTCCTTCAGGCGATGGAACAGCGTGATGATGTGCATGGCGTTCAGCAGCTGCCGTTTGTACTCGTGCAGCCGCTTAACCTGCACGTCGAACATCGCCGACGGGTCCACCGTCTCGCCGCAGAGGCGCCGGATGAGCCGGGCGAGGCGGACCTTGTTCTGCCGCTTGACTTCGGCGACCTCACGCAGGAAGGCGGGGTCGTTCGCCGCCGGCTCTAGCTCGCGCAGCCGCTCCGGCTGGCGGATCCACTCCGGGCCGATCCGCGCCGTCACCAGCCGCGCGAGGGCAGGGTTGCACAACAGCAGCCATCGGCGGTGGTTGATGCCGTTGGTCTTGTTGTGGAAACGCTCGGGCCACATCTCGACGAAGGCCGGCAGCAGCCGGCGCTTGAGCAGCTCCGTGTGCAGGGCCGACACGCCGTTCACCGCATGGCTCCCGACCACGGCGAGGTTGGTCATGCGCACCTGTTTGGGCGAGGTCTCCTCGATCAGGGAGATGTCGCGCATTTTCGCGAAGTCGCCAGGGAAGCGCGCCTCGACCTTCTGGAGCACGCGCGCGTTGATGTCGTAGATGATCTGCAGATGCCGCGGCAGCACCCGCTCCAGCAGGTCCACGGGCCACTTTTCGAGCGCCTCGGGCAGCAGCGTGTGGTTCGTGTAGGCGAAGGTCTTCGTCGTGATGTCCCAGGCGGTGTCCCACGGCAGGTCGGTCTCGTCGAGGAAGTAACGCATCAGATCCGCCACCGCGAGGGCGGGATGCGTGTCGTTCAGGTGGATCGCGTTTTTCTTCGGGAACAGCGACCAGTCGGAGTGGTTCTTCAGGTAACGGCGCAGCAGGTCGCGGATGGAGCAGGTGACCAGGAAGTACTCCTGCACCAGCCGCAGCTCCTTGCCGGCGTACACGAAGTCGGAGGGGTAGAGCACCTTCGTGATCGTCTCGGCCCAGTTTTCGCTCTCGACGGCCTTGACGTACTCGCCCCGGTTGAAGACGTCGAGCCGGAACCCCTCCGCCGCGCGAGAGGCCCAGAGGCGGAGGATGTTCGCGGTGGTGCACCCGTGCCCGATTACCGAGACGTCGTGGGGGACGCCCTCGATCATCTGCCAGTCGGTCCAGACGTGCCGCTCCCGACCGCCGGGGCCGGGCACGCGGCGCACGCGGCCGTAGAGGAGCACCGGGACGGTGTACTCCGGCCGCACCGCTTCCCACGGAGTGCCGTACTTGAGCCAGTCGTCGGGCTTCTCCACCTGCCAGCCGTCGTCGAACTCCTGCTTGAAGATGCCGTGCTCGTAGCGCAGACCGTAGCCGTAGCCGGGCAACTGCATCGCGGCCATGGACTCGAGGTAGCAGGCCGCCAGCCGGCCCAATCCGCCGTTGCCCAGGCCCGCGTCGGGCTCCATGTCGCAGAGCTGGTCGAGGTCCAAGTCCAGCCCCGCCAGCGCCTCGCGCGCCGTCTCCAGCACGCCCAATGCCTGCAGGTTGTGCTTCAGGAGCTGGCCGATCAGAAACTCCATCGAGAGGTAGTAGACCCGCTTCACGTCGCGGTCGAGGTAGGTCCTCTGGGTCACGATCATTCGCGCCGCCGCCAGATCGCGGGCGACGTGGCACAGCGCCATCAGCTTGTCGAACGGCGTCGCCGTCCGCCAGTCCTTGTAGCAAGTGTACTTGATGTGCCCCAGGAACCGGTCACGAATCTGCTCCGGCGTCGCCGACGCGCCTGCGTCGGCCAGGTGGATCTCGCGTGTCTGGCTCATGCGTGTGCCCGTCGTGGGTTGCAACACGGTGCCGCGCCCGGGCCTTGAAGGCAAGCCGGACCTCGTGACATCATCCCCCTCGCCTCGTCAAGGAGCCCCGTCATGTGCCTGACCTGTGGGATGGTTGTCGCCCTGTTCGGGGCGGCCGTCGCCGCCGACCGGCCGAGCTTCATCTTGTTTCTCACCGATGACCAGGGCTGGGCCGACGCCGCCTTCGCCGGCCACCCGTGGGTCCGCACCCCATCGCCCGACCGCCTCGCCCGGGAGGGTACTTGGTTTTGTCAGTTCTACGTGCCCTCGACGGCCTGCTCTCCAACCCGCGCCGGTTTCCTCGATGGCCTCGAGCCGGCGCGACTGCACATCCACGGCCACCTTTCGGACGCGGCCAGCAACGCGGCGCGCGGCATGCCGAACTGGATGGACCCCTCCGTACTCACCGTCGCCCGCCATCTCCGCGGCGCCGGCTACGGGACCGCCCACTTCGGCAAGTGGCACCTCGGCGACGGCCACGGCGCCCCCGCCCCTCCGACTACGGCTTCGACGTCCACGTCACCGTGAACGCCAACGGCCCATCGCTGGGCGGGGAGAACGCGCAGAACGACCCCTTTTTCCGCGCCCGGTCCACCGCGATGATCGTGGATGAGGTCCTCTCCTTCATCCGCCAGCACCGCGAACGGCCCTTCTACGTGAACGCCTGGACCCTTCTACTCCATGCCCCGCTCAACCCCACGCCCGAGCAGTTGGCCGTCTACGCGGAACTCGATCCCCGCCCCGACCACCCCGCCTTCGGCCCGTGGATGCGCGACCACCTCGCCGCCGCCATGGACCTGCGGCACCAGATGCGCGTCTTCTGCGCCTCGCTCACCGACCTGGACACCCAGCTGGGCCGCCTGCTGGACGGCCTCGATGCGATGGCCCGTCGTCCGACACCGTGATCCTTTTCAGCAGCGACAACGGCCCGGAGGACTACCACATCCGCAATGCCGCCAACGCCGGCGTCGGCTCGACGGGGCCGCTACGTGCGCGCAAACGGAGCATGTACGAGGGCGGGATCCGCACGTTCGGTCTGGTCCGGTGGCCGGGCCGAGTGGCCGCCGGCCGGCGCGACGACGAGTTCGTCATGAGCGCCCTCGACTGGATGCCGACGGTGGCCAGCCTCGCGGGCGCGCCGCTGCCGGCCGAATGGGCCGGCAACGGCGAGGACGTCGGCGACGTCTGGCTCAGTGCCCGTCGCCCGCGCAGGACGGACCTGCACTGGGAATGGCTGTTCCGGGTGGTCGGCGAACCGGCCTACACCCCGCCGATGCTCGCCGTCCGCTCGGGGCCGTGGAAGCTCTTCGCGCAGCACGATGGAAGTCGCGTCGAGCTCTACCACATCCCGGACGATCCGGGGGAGCGCCGCAACCGTGCCGCCGACGAGCCCGCCGTCGTGAGCAACCTGGTGGCGAAGGCGCGGGAATGGCAGGCGTCCCTTCCGCCCGCCGAAGCCCGCGCGCGGGTCGCCGCCACGGGCCAGCCCGTCGACGGCCGGCCGGCCGCGCCGATCCCGGCGGCCGAGCGGGACCGCCGGCGTCAGATGTTTCGGCACAAAGACGCTGACGGCGACGGCCGACTGACCGAGGAGGAGTTCATCCGCGCCGGTCGCAGGTGACCGCCGACCCCGTGCCGCCGCGGCGGCGCAGCCGGCAAACTCCTTGCCCCGCCGCTCCACCGTCGGAGTTCCGGAACCGCCGCGATCCGGCGATCGAACGCGCGGCTACGGTCCGGCCCGGTCGAGAATCGCGGCGGCGGCCTCGTTGGCCGGCGTTCGCGAAAGGCCCACGATCCGAGCGTCCTCCACCGCGTACAGCCCCAGCGCCGCCCGCGGAAACGCCGCGAAGACGTCGTCCGGGATCGCGATGGACAGGTTTTCGACGGTCACGCCGCGCGCATGGGCGATGACGACATAGGCGGGCTTCGTCGCGAACCGCGTGTCGCGCTCATCGCGCGTCGTCCTCCGCCCGCCGACCGGCTTGCGGCGCCCGGCGAAATCGGCCGCGCCGTTTACCTCGAAACGGATGTTCCGCAGCACGATCTCCTCCAGCGGCCGCTCCGGCATGCCCTGCAGCAGCGCTCCGTAGCGGCTGCGGATCGCGAGGTTCTCGAACACGACACCCCGGATCCGCGACACCCGCGAGGTCGCGTGCCGGCGCTCGATGTCCACGAACACCGGCGCGACCGACCGGTTGGTCAGCGCGCTGGTCTCGATCCGGATATCCGAGAAACGCACGTCCTCCATCGCCCCGCCGTCCTTCGCGTAGAGCCCGATCCCCGTCGGCGAGTTCCACACGACGCAGTTCGTGAACACAATCCGGCGGAAGTCGCCATGCGATTCGGTGCCGAGCTTGATCGCCGTGGCGGCGGACTCGAATTCGCAGTCGGCGACGAGCACGTCCTCGCAGGGCCTCTCCTCCGTCGCCTTGAGCACCACGCAGTCGTCCCCTGCGGAGATCCGGCAGCGCGTGATCCGGACGCGCTGGCACATGTTCGGGTCAACGCCGTCCGAGTTTAGCCGCCGGTAGTTGTTGCGGATCTCGACCCGGTCCACCTCGACGGTCTCGCAGCCGCGGAAATGCAGGGTCCACGAGTCGCTGTGGCGGATCCTGGATCACGGCACGATCACAGGTCTCGCCGTCGCCCCGTGCGCCGAAGCGGCGGACGTTGAACTCCGCGCCGCCCGCCGCCGCGGCTAGTCCTCCCGTCACGACGAGGACAGCCCGGCCCGGATCGGCCCGGCGCACTCCCTCACTTCGCCTCATCGGTCCAGACCCCCCAGTACACCGGACCGTCGCGCCGGCCCGGATACTTGTCCACCACACCGCCCATGACGTGATCCTCCAGCGGCGCGAGAAGCGCCATCCTGTGGATCGCCCCGGGGCGGAACCGCCGGACGTTCCCGCCGATGCCCGCGACCCACCGGTCCGCCGCCTGCCAGCGGGGTTTCCACGGGTTGTAATGCGCGACGAAGATCCGCGCTCCCGGCGCGAGATCGCCCCGATGCGTAGCCAGCACCTCGTACGCCAGCACCGTCGCGTAGTCGTACAGCTCCCGCCGGATGATCGCGCCGTCGGGCACCTCGAGCAGCCGCGCGGTGATCTCCATCTCGCCGGCCTCGTGGACGCGAGTGCCGCCGCCCGGACCTCCGCCGCAGCCGGCGGCCGCGGCCGCGCAGAGCACCGCCGCGAAACGGATCGGCGCGGCGGACTTCACGGCGGAGGTTCCCGGCCGCCGGCGCGCGATCCGCCGAACGTCCAGCAGGGTTCCCACCCCTGGGGCAGGCAGAGCACCGGGCCGCGCCGCACGCCGGGATGCCGCCGCAGCAGATCGGGGCTGTTGCCGCCGACGATCGGGGCGTCGGCCAGCCGCATCAGGCCCATCGGCGCGCCGCCGCCCGCCGGGTCGCCGTCCTCGGCCGCGTTGCCGGTAAACAGGACGTATCGGCCGTCGGGCGAGACGCGTCCGCCGTAGACGTGGCGGCCGTCCTCCGCGTACACGAGGGACGCTCCGCCGCCGTCCGCGTCGGCGCGCCAGAGCTGCGTCCATCCGTACTCCCGGCCCTTCGGGATGCGCCGCGAAAAAAACACGCCGCGCGAATCCGGAAACCAGTCCGGCGTTCAGCAATCCGGCTGACACACCGCCGCCGCGCCGGTTTCGATGTCCATGACGGCCACGCACCATCTCTCGCCGAAGGAATTGGCCACCCCGACAATGCGGCGGCCGTCGGGCGACCAGGCGGGTTGCTGGAAAAACCCCCGCCGGGGCGGCGTCCGGAGCGTCCGGCGCGTCGCGATCTCCGCGATCGAGAACCCGCGGATCGAAAGGCACAGCAGCCGATCGCCGTCCGGCGCCCAGCAGGCCCAGGGGTACTCGCCGGCGGCACCGAGCGTCACGGCGTCCGCGCCGTCGGCGCGGGCCAGGATCAGCTCGCCCTGGGCGCCGTGGCGGTTGTTGTCGAACGCCTCGGTCCGCGGAATGCGCCGCCACAACAGACGCGCGCCATCGGGCGACCACCGCGGCAATCCTTCGTTGTAGCCGGGCGTTCGCGTCAGGTTGGTCCGGTCTGAGCCGTCCGGGCGGCAGACGAAGATGTCGGGGTCGCCCGCTTCCGAGCGGGCGGCGTAGGCGATCCAGCCCAGGTCGCAGACCTCGCGCCGGAGGGCGTCCATCGGCGGCTCCTCCGCGGCGGTTGCCGCGAGGCCGGCCAGCAGCGCGCAGCCGACGATCGCCGGGGCCCCGCTCATGTGCCCGTTCCACATCACGGCGCAATCCTGATCCGGCCGAGGCGGTGGAACCCGTCGCCGGCCTCACGCGTGGCGGCCAACGGGAGGGCGACGTCGCGCCCGGCGAGGTCGGCGCGCAGTTTAAAAAGGAGTTCGTAGTCGCCGGCGGGCGCGTCGGCCGGGATCGCCACCTCGTAGGCCTCGCGTGACGGCGGCGCGCCGGGCGCCCAGCGCGTATTGCCCGCCGGCCGGCTCACCTCGATGCGGCGGGGGCCGTCGAGGCGCAGCCGCAGCGTGTAGGGCCGGTAGGCGCGGGCGACGCCGCGGTTTTCCCAGACGATCGCCACGGTTCCGGTTGCCCCCGGCCGAAGCGCGTCGGGCCATTCGGCGCAGTGCGGAAAGAACCAGTAGCCGCAGCGGTTGAGCAATTCGACGGTGAGGGCGGGGTTGTCCGCCAGCCACTCGCGCGCGTAGCCGTGGTAGCCGATCCAGGTCGCCTGCAGCAGCTCGAGCGCGCCGCGCAGCAGGTCCGCTCCCGTGCGGCCGCTGCCGAACCGCTCGAGCGACGAGCCCGGCCGCGGCGTCCAGTTGCCCAGCCGCTTCACGGTCCCATAGTGCCCTAGCTCGAGAACGGTGGGCGCGCGTGGCGCCGCGTCGCGGAAGAACTCCGGACTGCGAACCGTGCACGCGGCGGCATGGCCGCCGAAGTAGCCGTCCACCAGGATGCTGTCGTCCCGGTAACCGATCCCCGCCGCGAGGATCTTCTCGTGCATCCGCTTCCGGTCGGCGGGGTCGGCGAGGCTGTACACGAAGTCGTCGGAGACGATCAACTGGCTGCGGCGGAAGTGTCGGAGGTGGAGGTCCACGTGGCGCGCGAGGACGTCGTAGGGGTACTTCTTGCGGCTGCCGGCCCAGGTGTGCCCCTCGCCCCAGTCGCCGAAGCTGCCGATGTCCACGTACCGCAGCCACGGCTGGCCGTCGTACCGGGCGGCAAAGGCCGCCAGAAACCGGTCGAGTTTCTCCAGAAACACCGGGTCGCCGAAATCCGGCTCCCACGGCGCGTCGGTACCGGCCTCCGCGCCGCGAACGTAGTGCCCGCCCCTCGCTCCCGCGTCGCGCACCCAGCGCGGTGTCGCGAACCGCTGCTCGGGATCGGACAAGTTCGAGGTTTCCTTGCAACTGATCCGGAAAGCCGCGCCGAGGCCCCGGGCGGTCCATGTCGCGATCGGCTCGTCGATCCGGTCCCATCGAAACCGGCCCTCCTCCGGCTCGAGCCATGCCCACGCGAGCCGCAGGTAGATGTGGTCCATGCCGGGAAACGAGGTCAGCTCCTCGTCGCGCTCGAGCAGGTACTTGTTCGTCGCGTTGTCGAGGTAGTGGTGGTACCAGCCCTTGTCCGGATTGGGCAGGGGGCGCGCGGCGTCCCAGGCCGGCCGCAGGTCCGCCGTTCCGGCGGCTGCGGGGCGCAGGCCCGCCCCCGCCGCCGCCAATGCAACGGCGGCCATCAGCGCAACGCGGGCGCGGCGGAGTGCGGCGCCGCTGGTCACGCCTTGCCGCTCCGTCCTGCGCCGACGTCGGGGCCCTTTTTCAACCAGAGCAACCAATCGACGCACTTCACGTTCGGCCCCGAATTGTTCACCCGCTCCCTGGCGGCGCCGCAGGAGCCAGGCGGTGGCACGGTGGCGTCCTCTCCCGGCCGCCAGTTGGCCGGCGTGGCGACCTGAAACTCGTCGGCCGTCTGCAGCACGATCGGGAGGCGAAGGATTTCGTCCATGTTCCGGCCGATGCTGAGGAGGTGGTACAGGATCGCGCGGATCCTGCCCTCGGGGTCGATCCCGAACACCGCCCGTACCGCCTGGGATGGCGCTGGCCCCCGGCGGCAACGTGCCGTAGGCGCGGGCGGCCTCCATCGTCAGGTCGCTGATCACGGGGAACGTGACCTCGACGTTGTTCATCCCGCCGAACTCGATCTGCTCCTTCTCACCGTGATCGCGCACAGCCAGGCGATCTGGCTGCAGGTGCTGTCGATCGAGAGGCCCAGCAGCCGGCAGATCCGCCGTTCGAACTCGGGTGCGTCGCGGTGAAGGCCATGAACTCGGTGGGGCATGCCAGTGTGAAGTCGGCCGGCTCGTCGTCGGGGAAATGACGGGCCCCTGCGTGGTCTCGGCCTCGAAGGCGGGTGCGCGCTCTCCGATCCGCGGCAGCCGGGAGGGGGATTCGTTCATCGAGGCGTCCTCCTGGTTCAAGCGCGCGCGGTGCAGCGCTTGTCCGTGGAGCATATGTGGCAGCCAAAGCCCAGACAACCCCGCGTTTGCCTGGCGGGTCGGTCCGTGCCGTCGTGAACATCGGATGGGCGCGCGGCGACAAGCGGGGGCGAGGACCGGATGGGCCTTCGCCCTGGTGCTGGCCGCTGCGGCGGATTGGCCGGTTCACCGCGGGGATGCCGGACTGCGCGGCGTCGCGGCATGGGGGCCCGAACCGCCGTTGCGCAGGGTCTGGTCGGCCCGCGTTGCCGAGGCGTCGCATTCCTCGCCCGTGATCGCCGGCGGGCGGGTCTTCGTCGGCAGCGATTCCAATGCGCTCGTCGCGTTGGACCTGGAGTCCGGCGCGCCCCTCTGGACCGCCCCGGCCGACGCGCCGGTGGACGCCCCGCCGCTGGCCGCGGGCGATCGGGTGTTGGCGGCCACCGAGCGGGGGGGAGTTCTTTGCGGTGGAGGCCCGAACCGGCCGTCGTTGTTGGGCGCAAGCGCTCGGCGGCCGCGTCGCGGGCTCGCCGAATCTGGCCGCCGCTGGCGGACGACGGCTGGTGCTGGTCGGGTCGTACGACGCGTGCCTCGGCGCGCTTGACGAACGCGATGGCACGCCGGTGTGGGCGATCGAAGCCGAGGACTACACCCACGGGACGCCGGCGGTGGCGGGGGAGGTGGCGGTCGCCGGAAGCTGCGACGGACGCGTCTATGTGGTCGCCCTGTCGAACGGTGCCGTCGTCGCTCGGGTCGAGGCGGGTTCCCACGTGCCGAACTCCCCAGCGGCGGACACGAACCTGTCGGTGGTGAGGACCTACGAGGGAGAGATGGTGGCGATCGAGCCGCGGGGCGGAGCGATCGTCTGGCGAACGACCCTGCCGGGGTCCGCGCCGATCTTCTCCAGCGCCGCGCTGACGGCCGACCGCCTCGTGGTCGGCACCCGTTGCGGTTGGCTGTCCGCGCTGCGGCGCCAGGATGGAGCCGTCGCGTGGGAGTTTCGCGCCCGCGATGCCATCGACGCCTCCCCCGTGGCGGCAGGCGGGGTCGTCTGGGTGGGTTCGGACGACGGCCGGCTGTATGCCGTTTCGCTATCGGACGGCCGGCTTTTGTGGGAGCATGAGGTCGGCGCAGCGATTCCCGGATCGCCGGCCGTCGCCGGCGACTGGCTGGTCGTGGCCGATGCCGACGGCGTCGTGCACGGGTTTCGGCGTCGGCCCTGAGCTCGCCTCGGAAGGCTCAAGGAGGGCGGCTGGATGACGCTGAGCGCGTTGGATGTGGCGGTGGCTTTCTTTGCCGCCGTGGTCGGCGTGGGGCTGTGGTACGGACGGCGGCGGGCCGACGCGGAGGACTATTTCCTGGCCGGTCGCGGCCTTTCGTGGTGGCTCATCGGCATCTCGATCGTCGCGGCCAACATCTCCACGGTGCAGTTCGTGAGCATGGCCGGCCAGGGTGCCGGCGCGATCGGTCTGGCGGTGGCCAACTGGCAACTGCTGGGGGCCGTGGCGATCGTGTTGATCGCCTTTACGATCCTGCCGGTCTTTCTGCGGGCGGGCGTCTACACGATGCCGGAGTTTTGGAACACCGGTACAATGCCGCCGCGCGCTCCGTCATGGCCGGGCTGACGGTGGCGATCTACGTGGTCGTTTTGCTGACCGCCGTCTTGTACTCGGGCGCGCTGACCCTCCGGGCGATTTTCGGGCTTCGGCTGGAGACCGCCGTCTGGCTGATCGCCGCCGTTGCGACGGCGTACACGTTCTAGGGCGGGCTGCGCTCGGTCGCTTGGGCGGATCTTCTGCAGGGGCTGGCGCTGTTGTTGGGCGGATTGGTCGTGTTCGGGCTCGGCCTGCGCGCCTGCGGAGGGTGGAGGGAGCTCCTGGCGCACAACGAGCCGCGCCTCCACATGGTCCTACCGGCCGATCATCCCGGCCTGCCGTGGACTGGCGTGCTGGCGGGCATGTGGATCGTTGAGGTCTACTACTGCGGCCTCAACCAATTCATCGTTCAGCGCAACCTCGCGGCCCGTTCGCTGCGCGACGGGCAGCTCGGCGTCATCTTCGCGGCCGGCCTCTGGCTGCTGGTGCCCTTCGCGATCGTTATGCCCGGCATCATGGCCGCCCAGTTGTACGGTCCGGAGCTGGCCACCCCGGACGAGGCATTCCCGACATTGATGCGCCGGCTGGTGCCAGACGGGCTGCGGGGCTTCATGTTCGCGGCGATCGCCGGCGCGGTGACCAGTTCGCTGGCCTCGATGCTCAACTCAGCCGCCATGATCGCGACCATGGACCTCTATCACCGCTGGCTCGACCGCCGCGCCCCGCCGGCCCGGCTGGTCGCGGTGGGGCGGGTCCTGACGTTGGCTATGGTCGCGGCCGCGGCCGCGCTGGCCCCCGCCTGCAGGATCCCCGATGGGGCGGGGTCTTCCAGTACATCCAGCGCTTTCAAGGCTACATCTGGCCCGGCGTGGCGGCGGTGTTCCTGTTCGGACTGCTTGTGCCCGACGTCCCCGGCGCGGCCGGCGTGATCGGCCTTCTGCTTTCGCCCACCTTCTACGGGCTGTTCCAGTGGCTTGCGCCGGACCTACATTTCCTGATCCAAGTCGCCATCGTGTTTCAGCTCACGCTGTTGGCCATGGGCCTGGTGACGCTGATCCGCCCCCGCCGCGGGGCCCGTCCGCTGCCGGCCGTCCGGGACCTGGGCCCCACCTGCTCGCCGGGCGTTCTGGCCGCGGGGACCGCCGTCCTCGTGGCTGTAGCGGCGTTCGACGCCGTGTTCTGGTGACAGGGCTCGGTCTGCCGGGTCGTCATCTCGTCCTCGGCCGACGTTGCGGGCAACCTGGTGCAGCCCCTCGACGGGTTGCGACGGATCAACGCGGTGTCGCCTTGAACACGGTGGGATGGCGCATGGTGGACCTGACCGGTAGCGGTCGGACTTGGACGTGCGGTGGATGGCGCGGGCTGCCGCCGGCGCCGTGAGTGAACACCCGATCGAACGGCGATTGCGAGCCGGTGGTCAATGGCGATAGATTCTCGACTGGCCGCAGGGAGACGCCATCGTGATGAAACCGCCGCACTCGGCCCGATCCGCCGTCGGACTGGCCGCAATAACCGTCTCCGCAGCCTTCGGAGATGACCGGATGAATCCCCCGGACAGCTATCGCAGCGACGTCGAATTCCTCTGCCGGCACGTCGAGGTGGTCGAGCTCACCGACCTTTCCGGCGATGCGTGGGTCGCGGTGGTGCCAGCATGGCAGGGGCGGGTCGCCACTAGCGCCTGCGGCGGACGCGATTCGCCGGGCCATGGCTGGCTCAACCGGCCGGTCATCGAGTGGGGGATCCGGCCCCCGACCGAACGGAAGGGTAAGCTAGAGGAGAAGATCCATGTCTTCGGCGGCGAGGAACGGTTTTGGCTCGGCCCGGAGGGCAGCCGCTTCTCCATCTACTTCGATCCCGGCCGACCGATGACCTTCGAGCACTGGCGCGTGCCGGCGCCGCTGGACACCGAGCCGTTCGAGGTCGTCCACCGTTCTCGCGGCGAGGTCCGCCTGCGCCGGGAGTTCGCCGTGACCAACTGGAGCGGCGCCGTCCGCCGATGCCGGGTCGAACGGACCGTGCGCGTGCTTCCCTTTGCCGCCATGCCCGACGAATGGCGCTCAGCCGTCCCGCCGGGCTCGCTGTGCATGGCGGCCTACGAGACGCAAAATGTCCTGATCAACGCGTCGTCCTCTGCCTGGACGCCGGAAACCGGCCTGCTCTCGATCTGGATCCTCGGGATGTTCAAACCTTCGCCGTGCGCCGTCATCGTCATCCCCATCCGCGCGGGCGAGGACGGGGAGTTGGGCCCGAAGGTCAACGATCTCTATTTCGGCCGCCCGCCGCCCGAGCGGTTGCGGGTGACCGACGCGTACGTCTTTTTCCGCGCGGACGGAAGGATGCGCGGAAAAATCGGCGTCTCGCCGCGGCGCTCGAGGGGCCTGGCCGCCGCCTGGTCGCCGGACGCCGGGCTGCTGACGATCGTCCAATGTCCGGATGTCGTGGCGGGCGGCCGCTACGTGAACAGCCTGTGGGATCCCGACGTGGCGCCGTACGACGGGGACGCGATCAACGCCTACAACGACGGTCCGCCGGCGCCTGATCGTCCTCCGCTGGGACCGTTCTTCGAGCTGGAGACCTCCTCGCCCGGCGCGGAACTCGGCCCCGGCGGGCGCATCGTCCACGTGTCGCGCACGTGGCACGTTCGGGGCGACCGGTCGGGCCTCGACGCCCTTGCCCGCGCTGCGCTGGGGATCGGGCTCGGGGACATCGAGGGCGCGCTTCCCGCGCCACCCTGAGCTGGCGGCCGAACGCCCGCGCGCCGCTCAGCGGATCAAACGCCGCCGCAGCGCGTCCAGCGCCATCTGGGCGGCCCATTCCCGGATCGTGGCCCGGTCGCCGAAGAACCTGCGCGACAACGCCCGAGAGCCCTCGCGGTCGGCCACCGCCCACCACACCAGGCCGACCGGTTTGTCTGGTGTGCCACCATCGGGACCGGCCACTCCTGTCGTCGAGATCCCGAAATCGGCGTCGAGGCGGCGCCGCGCCCCTTCGGCCATGGCCCGCGCCACGGGTTCGCTGACGGCGCCGTGGGCCGCGAGCAGTTCGCCGGGCACCTCGAGCAGGCGCGTCTTCAGATCGTTGGCGTACGCGACGACGCCGCCGCGGAACCACGCCGAGCTGCCGGGGACGGAGGTGATCTTCTGGCCGATCAGGCCGCCGGTGCACGATTCGGCGACGGCGACGGTCATCCCGCGGTGCTGCAACATGCGTCCGACCACCGCCGCAAGGTCCTCGCGGGTCTCCGAATAGGCGTGCTCCCCCAGCGCGGCGCGCACGAGGTCGGCGGCCCGGGCCATTCCGGCCTTGTGGTCCGGCGGAGCGGTCAGGCGCACCTCCAGCTGCCCCGGCGACGCGCAGTAGGCCAGTTCGAGCGGGCCGGGATCGAATCCGACCTCCTTGAGGCGTTCGATGATCTCACCCTCGACCAGGCCGCACACCATCCACACGTGGACGATCGGCGCCAAGCCGCCAGCATGCCGGCGCAACCACGGCGTCACATGGTCCTCGAGCATCGCCTGAAACTCGGCGGGCGGGCCGGGGAGCAGAAAGAGGACGCGGCCGCCCTCGAGGTCCGCACGCTGTCCCGGCGCCGAGCCGACGCGGTTGACAAGCACGGCTGCGCCCTCGAGCACGAGCGCTTGCCGGCGCCGTCCGGGCGTCAACTCATGGCCGGAGGCCAAGTACCGCACTCGCAGCCGGTCGAGGGTGGCGGCGTCCTCGACCAACGCGCAGCCGAGCGCGTCGGCCGCCGCCTCACGGGTGACGTCGTCGCACGTCGGGCCGAGGCCGCCGCTGACGAGGACGACCTGCGAGCGGACCAAGGCGGCGCGAAGCTCGGCGGCAATTGCCGACCGGTCGTCGGGCAGGGTCGTCTCCCGGGCCACTTGGAGGCCGAGAGGGACCAGCGCCTCGGCTAACCGCCGCACGTGCGTGTTCAGCGACCGGCCGATCAACAGTTCGGAACCGGTCGCGATGAACTCCACCCTAGGCATGGCGCGAACATACTCCACGAGGATGGGCGATGCGAAAACTCCAGCGCCTACCGTCGACGTTGCGCGGTTGGCGCCCGGCCATGGAATCCCAATCTCCTGCACGCCGTTCCGTGCGAGGGGAGAACTAGGTGGGTTAAAAGCTCCGGGTTCAGGTCAACGTCGCCCGGATGGCGTTGTCCAGCGGCGGCACCGCGCCGGGGCGGCCGGCGACCCACGCGCCGAGGAGATTTCCCCGCCGTGCCGCCTCCACCGCGTTGCCCGTGCGCAAGAAATGCGCGAGGAACGCCGCCGTAAAGGCATCGCCCGCCCCCACGGTGTCGATCACGCGCACGCGCCGGCCGGCGAGGTTGTGTCGCCGCCCGTCGGCGTAGACGGACACGCCGGCGGCGCCCCGCGTCAACAGGACGATCCCGACGCCGAATTCGCGCCGGAGCCGGCGGACGAGTTGGTCATCGGGCAGCGGCCGCCCCCACAGCCGTTCGCCGAGTCGCCGGGCCTCGTCCTCGTTGAGCTTGACGATCCGGCTGCGGCGCAGGCAGCGGCGGAGGAGGTCCGGCGGCGCGAAGCCGCGGCGGAGGTTGACGTCGAAAACCGTCCACACGCCGCGGGGGAGGGCGCGGAGAAGACGGGCGAGGGAGCGGCGCGTGGTCTGCCCGCGCTGGGCGAGCGTTCCGAAGACGACGGCGCAGGGCGGGTTCCGCGCCATGTCGTCGACCAGGCCGGGGGGCAGCTCGATGAAATCGTAGGCGGGCCGGCGGGCAAACCGGTAGGCCGGCACACCGACCGCGTCCAGTTCGACGCGCGCCCAGCCGGTTTCGTGGACCGGATCAAGCTGCAGATGACGCAGGCCGACACCGAGGCGCCGGAGCAGGGCCGCCGCCGCGCGACCGCGCGCATCGCGTCCGACGCGCGTGAGGACCTCCGCGCGGCGACCGAGGGCCGCCAGATGCGCGGCGACGTTGCACGGGGCGCCGCCGAAATGTTCGTGGCCGGCGATGATGTCCCAGAGGGCCTCGCCGACGCAGAGGATGCGGGGCGCGGGGCGTCGGACGCTTCACGGCGCTCTCATGGTCCTCCCGGCGTCAGGCGCGCATCAAGGCGCGAGCGATTGAGAAATAGATGATCACGCCGCTGATGTCGGCCAGCGAGGTGATCAGGGGGACGCTGGCGGCGGCGGGGTCGGCCCGCAAACGCAGCAACAGGAAGGGCAGGACGATGCCGATCAGGCTGCTGACCATGACGCAGGCCAACATCGCCAACGCCACCACGGCGGCCAGCGACGGGCCGCCCCGCCACCAACCGACAACGCCCACGGCGGCGGCCATGACACCCCCCAGGAGCGCGCTGAGGAGGACCTCGCGCGCGAAGAGGCGGTGCCAGTCGGACGAGCGGACGTCGCCGGTGGCGATCGCGCGCACGACGAGCGTGGCGGATTGCGAACCGGCGTTGCCGCCGCTGTCGATTAGCAGCGGCAGGAAGAACACCAGCGCGACGCTGGCCGCGATCAGGTCCTCGAAGGCGGACATCGCGGTGCCGGAGACGACGTTCACGCCGACCAACGCCAGCAGCCAGACGACGCGACGTCGGACCAACAGGCTGACGCCGGCTTCGCTGAACCGCGTCTCGAGGGGCTCGACGGTGCCCAGCCGGTGGAAGTCGCGGGTGGATTCCTGCTCCTCAACGTCGAGGATGTCGTCGTGGGTCACGATGCCGAGCAACGTGCCCTCCGCGTCGAGGACGGGCATCGCGTACAGTCCGTACCTCCGGAACGCGGCGACGGCGTCGGCGCGTCCCTGCCGGGCCTGCAGCGCGACGTAGCGGCCGTCCATCAGCTCGCGGACCGGCGTGGCGGGGTCGGCGAGAATCACCTGCCGCAGGCGGATGTCGTCCGCCAGCCGGCCGCGGTCGTCGGTGACGTAGAGCATGGCGAGGGTTTCGCTGTCCTGGCCGTGGCGGCGGATGTGTTGGAGGACCTCGCCGCAGGTCCAGTCGGCGCGGATGCGCACGTAGGCGGTGGTCATCAGGCGGCCGACGCTGTCGGGGGGATAGTCGAGCAGGGCCAAGGTGTCGCGTCGCTGGGCCTCGGGGAGGAGCTCGAGCAGGCGCTGGAGGGCGGCGGGCGGCAGGTCCTGCAGCAGCGCCGTGCGGTCGTCGGGGCTGAGGCGCAGCAGGGCGTCGCGTGCCTCGTCCCGGGTCATGTGTTCGATCAGCGCAGTCTGGCGGTCCGAGTCGAGGAGCGAAAAGACCTCCTCGGCGAGCTGGCGAGGCAGCAGGCGGAACAGCAGGAGGCGGTCGGTGGGCCCGACCGAGTCGAAGAGGTCGACGATCTCGGGCGCCGGCTGGAGCGCGAGGAACTGCCGGAGGGTGTCCCAGTCTCGCTGTTCGATCAGCTCGAGGATGTCGGGTTTCAACGCATGGGAGAGGACGCGGTTCACGGGTCAGCCTCTCCCCATCCATGCGCGGGCAATGGAGAAGTAGATGAGGATGCCGCCCATGTCGGCCAGAGAAGTCAGCAACGGCGCACCGGCGGCGGCAGGGTCGAAGCCGAGGCGGGCCAGCCCCAGCGGCAGGAGCAGGCCGACGAGGCTGCCGAACATGACCACCGCCAGCATCGCGGAGGCGACGACCACCCCGACGCCCGGCCCGCCCCGCTGCCAAGCCAGCAGGAACACCGCCGCGGCCATCATCAGGCCGATCCCGAAGCTGACGAGCACCTCGCGCCACAGGAGCCGAAGTGCGTCGCCGGGCCGCAGGTCGCCGACGGCCGTCGCGCGGATCACGAGCGTCGCCGACTGGGAACCGGCGTTGCCACCGCTGCCGATCAGCAGCGGCAGGAAGGTCACTAGGACGACGGCGGCGCGGATCGTGTCCTCGAAGTGGGAGAGGGCCGCGCCGGACAGCAGGTTGACGCCGACCAGCCCGACCAGCCAACCGATGCGCTGACGGAACAGCAGGGAGACGGAGGCCCGGCGCAGGCTGCCGCCGAGGGGACGCACCTTGGCCAGCTTGTGGAAGTCCTCGGTGGTCTCCTGCTCGGCGACGTCGAGCACGTCGTCGATCGTGACGATCCCGAGGAGCACCTCGTCGTCGTCGGTGACGGGCATCGCATAGAAGTCGTATTTCTTGAACATCGCCACGGCCTCTTCCCGGTCCTGCAGCGAGCGGAGGCGGGCGTCGCAGCGGCCGTCGAGCAGCGATGCGACGGGCGTCGGAAGGTCGGCGAGGATCAGACGCCGCAGGGGGACGTCGTCCACGAGGCGCCCGGCGTCGTCCACGACGTAGAGCACCGACATCGTCTCGCTGTCGCGGCCGCGCCGGCGGAGGTGCTCCAGGGCCTGCTCGCAGGTCCATTCGGGCCGGACGGTGACGTAGGCGGTGGTCATCAGGCGGCCGACGCTGTTCTCCGGATAGCTGAGCAGCGCGAGCGTCTCGCGGCGCTGGGCATCGGGGAGAAGGTCGAGGAGCCGCTGGGTGACGGAGGCGGGCAATTCGCCGAAGAAGGCGGTCCGGTCGTCCGGGGGCAGGCCGGCGAGCAACTCGCGCACCTCGTCGCCGGCCAGGCCCTGCACGAGCAGGTTCTGAAGGTCGGCGTCGAGCAGGGCAAAGACGTCGCCGGCGAGCTTTCGCGGCAGGAGCCGGAACACGACCAGCCGGTCACGGCCGTCGAGGCTGGCGATCAGCTCGGCGATCTCGGGGGCGGGCTGGTCGGCCAGAAACGAGCGCAGCTCGTTCCAGGCGCCGGCTTCGATCATCTCGACGATTTCGGGTTTGAGGAGGTGCGCGAGAATCATGGCCCCGCCTCCGGCCGCCCGGGCTGGCGCGGCATCCTAGCAGAGGGGATCGCGGACCGGCAACGGCGCGGCAACGGCCTCACGGGGCGTCGGAGGACCCGAGCGCGGTGAGCCGATCCACCGTGCGTGAAATCGCGCCGGCGTTGCGGAGCACGACCTCAAGCGCGCGCTGTCCGGCTGCGGTGCGGGCGGCAGGGTCGTCGAGCCACGCGGCGACGGCATCGGCCAGTTCCCGCTCGTCTGTGACGACGCGGATCGCCTCGGCGGCGCGGAAATCCTCCACGATGGCGCGGAAGTTCTCCATCCGCGGGCCACAGAGGATGGGCCGGCCCCACCGAGCGGGCTCGATCGGGTTCTGGCCGCCGGCGCAGGTCAGGCTTTTGCCGACGAAGACGATGTCCGCCAGCCCGTAGACCGCCGCCAGCTCGCCGGTCGTGTCGAAGAGGGCGACGTCGGGCGTGGGGGTGTCGGTCTGGTCCGAGCTTCGGCGGTACAGCGAGGCGCCCAGCCGGCGAAGCTCGTCGGCCACGACGCGTCCGCGTTCGGCGTGCCGGGGCACGACGAGCAGGCGCAGCGCCGGGTGGCGATCGCGGAGGCGCCGGGTGACCCGCCAGAGTGCGGCCTCCTCTCCGGGCCAGGTCGAGCCGCCGACCAGCCAGATCGTGCCGGCGGAAAAGCCGCGGCGGCGTAGCTCGTCGCGGAGGGTGGCGGTGGCCGCCGAATCGGGCGGCGCGACATCGTATTTTGCGCTGCCGACCACCTCGACGACCTCCGGCGGCGCGCCGAGGTCGCGGATGCGCTGGGCATCCTCGGGGCTTTGGCCCAGCCATCGACGGAGGCACGGCAGCAAGCGGCGCGTGAGGAAGCGCACGTGACGGTAACGGGGCCAGGAGCGGTCCGAGACGCGGCCGTTGACCACCGCGACGGGCACGCCGCGGCGCGCGCAAGCGCGGATCATGTTCGGCCACAGCTCGCCCTCGCAGAGCACCAGTGCGCGCGGTCGCACCGCGTCCAGCGCACGGCGGACGAAGCCCGGGAAGTCGATCGGGTAGTAGATCACCACGTCGGCCGAGCCGGCGCGACACTCCGCGATTCGGCGGCCGGTGGGGGTCGTCATGGAGAAGACGAACCGGACCTCCGGCGCACGCCGCCGCCATTCTTCGGCGATCGCCGCGGCCACCTGCATTTCCCCGACGCTGACCGCGTGAATCCACACGGGGCGGGGGCCGCTGGCGAGGCGAGCCCGGACGTCGGCGCGATGCCGGCCGAACCGCTCTTCGAACCGCGCCCAGTAGCCGCCGCGTCGCGCCATCCGCCAGAAAAAATACGGGGACAGGAGCGCGAAGCCGGCCGCAAACGCGACCTGGTACACCGCCCAGAGCATTCGGCCAGTATACGAAGCAAGCGCCGTTACAGCGACCAAGGCGGCAGCCGGCCGAAGCCCGGCATGGGGGCCGAGCGGGCGGACTCGACCCGCCCCGGGTCGCCATCGACCCTCGCGCGCAGCTCAAACGGCTGAAAGCCGACCGCGGCCGCCGGCGATCCGGCCGGCAACCGGAAGCGGCGCGCGGCGGCATCCTCGAAGCCCGGGTCGGCGACGAGGGAACCGGCCTCCTGGCCCGCCGCCTGCCACTGCGCGAGCGTGCGGCCTGCGAAGTTTGTGGCCGGCCCGCGGTAGTTCCACCACAGGTTGCTCGACGACCGGAACTCCAGCCGGGTGAACGGTCCGCGCCAGGCTTCGCCGCTCTCCCAAACGACGAGGTTGTGCTCGAACCGGAGGCGGATCGAAGGCACGTTGTCGGCGGCGGCAGGGGGGTTCTTGTCGTCGGCCCGCGAAACCCGGACCTGACAGTCGCGGCTGAAGGCCAGGATGTTGTCGCGGACGGTGTTGTCGCGGCCGTAATGCCGATGAAACGAGGCGTCCTTGGTGTCGTGCACGAGGTTGTTCTCGAACAGGATGCCGGTGCTCCCTTCATCCGTGTAGAGGCCCCATCCGCCGTAGGTGTGCGCCCAGATATGGTGGAACCAGTTGTGATGTGCGCGCGTGCCTTCGGAGCGGCCGAGGGTGTAGATGCCGCCCATGTCGCTGAGCCAGCCCTGCCCGAGGTGGTGGACGTGGTTGTAGGCGATCTCGCTGGCCTTGGCGAAGCTGCGCTGATAACCCCAGGTCCAGTCGACGGAGATGCCGGTGTAGAAGAAATCCCCGATGTCGTTGTGGATCACGGCGTTCGTGCCGCTGTGGCCGATCCATACGCCACAGGCGCACGGGAAATGGCGGCCGCGTCGGTGTCGGCGGCGGCCTGGCGCGGTTCGAAGCCCTCGGGCGGGGTCCGATGGTCGGCATGCAGAAACGCCAACCCTTCCAGCCGAAGGTTGCGGACGAGGCGGCCGGCGGCGGGGTCGCCGTCGAACCGTAGCAGGTGGCGGAGGCGCGCCGCGCGCACGTCGGCCGTCGCGGAGGATTCGCCGGGGAGCGGGCGGTACACCAACGTCGAACCCTCGACGCACCACTCGCCCGGCGCGTCGCAGGCGGTGGGCACGTTCTCGAAGTACGCGAGGCAACCCTTCGCCATCGGGTTGTGCGATTTCATCGGGCGTCCGGTGGTCGTCAGCACGCCAGCGGCCGCGTCCAGCGCCGCGACATAGCGGCGGGTGTGGTCCCAGTTGTGGTGCACCACCACCGGCGCGCGGGCGAGGGCCGCCGGCTCCAGTCCGGCCAGCGGTGCCAGTTCGGACGGATCGAAGTGCAGTCGCACGGTCGTCCACGGCGGCCGGGCGGTCGCGCCGGTGACGGCGGGCGTCTCCTGAACGGCTTTGAGCAGAAACGCGCCGGTGGTCGGATGCCGGGCGCGAACGGCGCGTCGCCCGTTGACGTAGAGGTGCTCAACGCCGGCGCCGGCCTCGGGCGGCAAACTCGTGCGCCAGACGCCGTCGGTGCCGACCGTAAAGCCGTGAATCCGGAGGCCGCCGTTGAAGACTGGCCGTTCGTCGTGCCAGGCCGCGTACGCGGTGCGCGCGCCGTCCGGCGCGGAGTCGTCGGGCAAGAACACGATGGGCTCCACGAGGGTCCATTCGCCGCCGCGGATCAGCACCCGGACGGTGGAGGCGGTCGGGGCGGCGGCGCGCAGCTCGCGTACGGCCCGCCGGGCCCGCTCCAGCGTAGCAAAGGGCCTCTCGATGGTGCCAGGACCGCCGTCGTCACCGGCCGGGGCGACGACGAAATGGCACCCCGGCTCCTCGGGAGCGGATTTGCGGGACGCGGTTCATCCCGGGAGTGCAACCGGCCGGCAGGGCGGCCGTGGCCACAACCATCGTGGAGCGAATTATGGCGACCTCTTTGTGGTGACGATTCGGGTGCCACCACCGGGCAACCGGCTCAAAGGTCGAACCGGCGCCCCCTGATCCACGCCATGACCGGCCAGGCCCGGTAGACGCGGCCGGCGAATGGCGTGTTGCGACTGAGGGAACGAAAAACGGATGGATCCACGACACGGGGGCGGTCGGGCGCGATGGCGACCAGGTCGGCCGGTTCGCCGGGTGCCAGGGAGGGAGGCGAACGCCGGAGCACCGCCGCCGGGCCGGTGGTCCATCGGCGGACCCACTCCAAGGGGCTCATCCGGCCGGCGGCGACCAGCACCTCCCATGTCACCGCCACGGCCGTTTCGAGCCCGACGACGCCGAAGGGGGCCCACTGGAAGCCAAACGATTTCTTCGCGGCTGGATGGGGCGCGTGGTCGGTGGCGAGGCAGGAGATAACGCCGTCGGCCACGGCTTGCACGATCGCCTCCCGGTCGGCGGCGGAGCGCAGCGGCGGGTTCATCTTGTAGTTGGGATCGGGGCCCGGAATGTCGTCGTCGCAGAGGGCGAGGTGATGGGGGGTGGCCTCCGCGGTGACCGGCAGACCCTCTTCCTGGGCCTGGCGGAGGGCCTCCACGGAACCGGCGGCCGACAGGTGTTGGAGATGGAGCCGGCAGCCGGTCGCTGCCGCCAGCCGGAGGTCGCGCCGGACGATACGGACCTCGGCGTCGGCGGGAATGCCGGGCAGGCCAAACCGGCGCGCGGCCGCGCCATCGTGCATCACCCCGCGCTGCTCGGCGGCGCGGTCTTGCGCATGGTCGAAAAGGACCGAACCGAGGGCGGCGATCCGTTGCATTGCCAGGCGCATCAGCGTGTCGTTGGACACCGTCGACCCGTCGTCGGTGAACGCAACCGCCCCGGCGGACGCCAGTGCCTCCAAGTCGGTCAGCTCCAGTCCCTGGCGGAGTCGGGTGATGCATGCGGAGGGCAGCACCTCCACGTGGCCCGACCGCCGGGCCTCTTCGATCTGGAAGCGAACACCGGAGATGTCGTCCACCGGAGGGCGCGTGTTTGGCATGGCGACGACCGTTCGGAAGCCGCCGGCGAGGGCCGCCGCGCAGCCGCTGGCGATCGTCTCGGCTTCCTCCATCCCAGGCTGGCGGAGGTGGACGTGGAGGTCCGTGAAGGCCGGGGCGACGATGAGTCCCGAGAGGTCCACCGTCTCCGCTCCGCTCGGCAGCTCGGCAGGCCGCACGATCTGGCCGCCGACGATGCCCAGGTCGCACCGCTCATCCGTGCCGGCGGCCGGGTCGACCACGCGCGCCCCGCGAAGGAGGAAGTTCATGGACAAGTCTGGCAGCCTATCCAAGACCGGTCGGTTCTTCAAGTGCTGCTGGCCAGGACCGCAATGGCCATCTGGCGCTATACTTTTGCGCGTTGTTGCAGCGGCGGTTGCGGCGTGCCATCATGCGATCGACAACGAAGGGCTGCGGCATGGCGTCGATGACCTGTCCACATTGTACCCGAGAGACGCCGACGACTTTGGACCAGCACGCCATTGCGCCATCCCGCGGCGAAAGCAATTTGAGGAGTTCGTCGCGCCAAGGGCTTAGAAGTTCGCGTTTATGTCGCCTCCGATCCGGTGTATGGTGCTCAACGAGACCAGGTGATCGTGGTTTTGATTCGAGCTAGCAGCGACAAGCGTGGTGAAGAGACTGCGCCCGTGAACAACATCCGAGGATCGATGGATATTATGATTGCGAGGTTTGGGGTATGAGCCCTGGCGAGATGATCCTGGCCATAATCGTCGTTGCATCCTTTGTGCTGAGTTTCGTGGCCATGCGCATCAGTTGGACCGCCACCGAGACGTTCCGAAGGATTCAAAGACAGCAGGGAGATCGTTTGGATGCCCTGGCCCGACGCGTCAAATCCGTTGAATCGTCGATGGCGAACCTAGACGTCGTTTCGCGCGAATCCACCCCATCGCCGAGCTCATCGCTCCAAGAACGGGCTTCGGCATCCGCTCCGACTACCTCTGCGTTGGCAGGTGCGGAAACGGAACCCGAGTATGTGAATTTCGATTGCCCGACATGCGGTCAAAATCTTGAAGTGCCGACGATCATGGCAGGAGATGCCATCAATTGTCCGGTTTGTTCCTCGAAAATCGTGGTTCCCGCTACGTCGACCTCTCCACCCGTCGCATCCCCTGCCCAGACGGGGGATGATCGACTTTCGAGCGCGGAGTATGAAGTCGGCGGAAACTCGAAGGGAACCACCATGCGGATTGATCTCAGCAAACTGGTCGCGGAGCCGACCAATAAACCCAAACGCCAATTCGTGATCCGACGAAGGCAGTGATCCGCCCTCCGTTCGCCGGCCGCCCCCCGCGGTCCCTCCGCAGGGGGCGAGCCCTTCGCGCGACCCCGCCGGCCGGCTCAATGCTGCGGCGGCCGGCTCGCGATGACTTCGACGGTCATCTGCTGTCCGTCGCGCAGGATCTCGAACCGGACCTTGTTGCCGGGTTCGTGGGTGTGCATGTACTTTTTGATCTCCTGCAGCGTCGGCGTCGGATGGCCATCGATCTTCAACACGATGTCGCCGACCTTCAATCCGGCCACGGCGGCGGGCGAGCCGTCGAGCACCCGGGCGATCCTCACCGCCTCCTTCAGGCCGGCCGGCAGCGGGGTTGAATCGGGCGTCATTTGCTCCGGCGCGATCCCGATGTAGGAGCGCACCATCTGGCCGTGCCGCACCAGGATCTCCGAGACCCTGCGGGCCAGCGAGGACGGCATCACGAAGCCGATCCCGACGTTGCCGCCGTCGTCGCCCGTGGTTTCAATCATCACGCTGACGCCGATCCACCGGCCGTCCACGTCCACCACCGGCCCGCCGCTGCTGCCGGGATTGATCGAGGCGTCGGTCTGGATCATGCTTTCGAAGGTCAGCTTGCCGATGTTGCGGCCCTTCTGGCTGACGATGCCGAGCGTGGCGGTGCGTTCGAGCCCCAGCGGCGCGCCGAGGGCGACGACGAACTCGCCGATGCGCAGCCGGTCGGAGTCGCCCGGCTCCAGCGGCCGATACGTCCCATTCGCCGGTGGCTGGATCTTCAGCACGGCCAGGTCCGTGTTCGGGTCCGCCCCCACGACCTTCGCCTCGTAGGTTCGTCCGTCGTGCGTCATCACCCCGATCTGGACCTTGCGCCCGTC
>OGCI01000513.1_pt1 | contig 43215 bp, 30 predicted proteins | sample 1570021 | NCBI WGS metagenome assembly OGCI01 (sample SAMN06264664, study PRJEB24512) | hot springs metagenome | isolation source: Hot spring water | place: South Africa: Tshipise | collected 2015-06-21
TTCACCTCAGGAGGCGCCATGGAACCGTTGATCGTCACGGCCGCGCTGACCGGCGCGGTAACGGTGCCAACCCAGACCCCGTACCTGCCCTACACCATCGAACACCTGGCCGAGGATGCCGAGCGTTGCGCCCGCGCCGGCGCAGCAATCATCCACATTCACGCCCGGAACCCCGAGAATGGCGCGCCATCGTCGGATATGGACCTGTTTGGGGAGATCCTCAAGGCGATCAAAGCTCGCACCGACGCGGTGATCTGCACCACCACCGGCGGGGGAGTGGGCATGGCCCCCGCCGACCGGGTGCGTGTGGTGCCGACCTGGCAGCCGGAACTGGCAACCTGCAATATGGGCTCGATGAACTTCTCGGTCCATCCGATCGCGCGACGTTTCAACGACGACGACTATCGTTTCCCCTGGGAAGCCCGGTGGCTCAAGGGGAGCGAGGATTTCATTTTCCCCAACACCTTCGCCAGCATCAGGCACTTCCTTGAAGAAATGCGCAAGACCGATACCCGACCGGAGTTCGAGATCTACGATGTCGGTCATCTCTACAATCTTGAGTTTATGCTCAGCGAGGGTCTGGTCGAAAAACCGATCTGGTTGCAGTTTGTGATGGGCGTGCTGGGAGGCATTCGCGCCACGCTCTACGATCTGACCCACTTGCTCGACACGGCGACCCGCCTTTTCGGCGCCGACGGCTACCGCTGGTCGGTGATTGGCGCGGGCTATCCCCAGCAGTTTCATATGTGCACCGCGGCGATTATGCTTGGCGGGCATGCCCGGGTGGGGTTGGAGGATAACATCTTCGTGCGTCGGGGCGTGCTGGGCCGGAACCACGAACTGGTGGAGAAGATTGTGCGGATTGCCGGAGAGTTCGACCGGCCGATTGCCACACCCGCCGAAGTGCGGGGTCTGCTGAACCTTAAGGGACAGGAGCGCGTGGGCTTTTAGCGGGGTGAAGGGTTGCCGGGTTGGCGCGCCTCCCTGGAAGGCGCGCCTTTCGCATTCATTTCTTCGTTTCCCATGCGTTAGCGGATTCAGGCGTTTTGCCATATCTGAAAGCCCATCCCAGAACAGGTGAAACCCTTTGAAGGGGAAAGCGCCACCCCGGGCGCACAGGCTCTCACTCGGAAGGGTATGGATGCGGGCAAGCTGCCCGCGCTCCCGAGAGAAGGGTGAACGCATACGAGCAGGGCGGGATCAGGCGGCGCCTGGTTCGCCGCGCAGCGCGGCGCGCAGGGCCAGCAGGCCAGGCTCCAGGCCTGCGCGATCATCGGTGTGGCAGAGACGCAGGCGGGGCGGGGGAAGTGGCGCGGCACAGCGGGCAGCCACTTGCTGGACGCTCTCAAAGCGGGCCACCAGCGCCGCGGTAGCCGCGGCGACGGCCTCACGCGGGCCGACGAGGGCCACCTGCGGGTCGAAGCCGAGGTGCGCAACGAACACCTCTGGCCCGGCAACTGCGCGCACAAGGGCGCCCAGACGGGCCTGCACCCCTTCGGCCACCGGGCGGCCACAGCGTCGTACCAGTGCCGCGAAACCGCCAATGCTCACGCTTGTGGCTGCCCAGCCCGGCCGACCGGTGAGTGTGGGCAGGGCGCTCGACAGAGTGTGCAGGCAGGGCAGACCGGTGACCGGGTGGAAGTGCTCGTAGCACGCGAAGCGTTGCGCCCGCGCCACCAGTTGATCGTGGGCCACCGCGCCTAATGGCAGCAGGGCAGCCACACGGTAGAGCAGCGCCTCAAAGGTGAAGGGCTTGAGGAAGTAGTCGTCCAGTGGACCGCTTCCGGCCAGACGCGGATCGCTCATCGGGTCCATGGTTGAGACGGTCAGCACGGGAATGTGGGCAGTAGCCGGATTGGCGCGGAGCATGTCCCGCAGGCGATGACCATCGAAGCCCGGCTTGTGGACATCGGTGATCAGCAAGTGGGGCCGCACGCGGGCCGCCAGTTCGAGTGTCGCCGGGCCAGCGCCCGCAGGTGCGCCGATGTACTCGAAGCCGTGGCTGGTCAGTAGCAGGGCGTAAATCTGGCGGATGTCCGGATCATCGTCGCTTACCAGCACGCGGGCCAGCGGGCGGGACGGCGTGGGGGCAGGGAGTGCCGCGAACCGCGCGTTCTGGAACAGTGCGCGCCGGGCAGGTCTCGTTCCAGGTTGGCTTGACATGACGTAGCTCACGGCGAGATCCGGGTTGGCTCATCTTCCTGGCGCTACTGTAGCGCCCCTGCTCTACTAGAAAGAACGCCGTTCCTGGCCGTGAAGTTACGGGCGAGAGGCGAACATCGCAAGGTCCGCGTATGAACCCCGGCGCACTCGATGGGTATAACTTGTAACAGGACGGAGTATGCTACAATTAGCTGCGGCGCAGCGGGCTTGCCGCACGCTCGGAATCGCCCTGGCACCAGTTTCGGCGAGACCTCCCACGATCACACACCGGCCGCGCGATCACCATCGAGGCGGTAGTTCTTGCATTATCCTGGCTGCGGTCTCACCGGCAACTGGCCGTATGTAAGCGGAAGCATATGTTCGACACCGTGCTGATCGCCAATCGTGGCGAGATTGCCCTGCGTGTGATGCGCGCCTGTCGGGAACTGGGGTTGCGGTGCGTCGCCGTATACTCCGAAGCTGACCGTGACGCGCCCCACGTAGCGTATGCCGATGCCGCCTATCTGCTCGGCCCGGCGCCTTCGGCCGAGAGTTACCTGAACATCCCCCGGATTATTGAAGTTGCGCATCAGGCTCGCGCGGGCGCCGTGCATCCCGGCTACGGGTTCCTCGCCGAGAACGCCGACTTCGCCCGGGCCGTGACCGAGGCCGGCATGGTGTTTGTCGGGCCACCACCCGAGGCTATGGAGCGGATGGGGGGGAAAACTGCCGCGCGCCGCGAGGCGACGGCGGCCAGGGTGCCTCTGGTGCCGGGAACCCTGGAGGCGATCGAGGAACTGACCGAATTGCGCCGTATCGCCGACGAGTTTGGCTACCCGATCGCGATCAAGGCCGTCGGCGGCGGCGGTGGGCGCGGTCTGCGCGTGGTGCGCTCGCCGGACGAGCTGGCTGACGCTTTCGCCAGCGCCCGCCGCGAGGCCGAAGTGGCCTTTAAGAATGGCGCGCTCTACGTCGAGAAGTATCTGGATAATCCGCGCCATATCGAAATTCAGGTGCTCGCCGACTCTCATGGCAACGTGGTACACCTGGGTGAGCGGGATTGCTCGGTGCAGCGCCGCCACCAGAAGTTAATCGAAGAGTCGCCCTCGCCAGCGCTGACCCCCGAGATCCGCGCCGAGATGGGTGCTGCGGCAGTACGGCTGGCCCAATCGGTGGGCTATGTGAGCGCCGGGACGCTGGAGTTTCTTTTCCAGGATGGGAAGTACTATTTCCTGGAGATGAACACCCGCATCCAGGTGGAACACACGGTAACCGAGATGGTCTATGGAGTGGACCTGGTGAAGGCCCAGTTGCGGATCGCCCAGGGTGAGCGTCTGTGGCTGCGCCAGGAGGAGCTGACGCCGCGGGGCCACGCCATCGAGTGCCGCATCAATGCTGAAGACCCGCTGCACAACTTCCGCCCTGCGCTGGGAACGATCACCACCTACCAGGAGCCGACCGGTCTGGGCGTGCGTGTGGACAGTGGCGTGCGCGCCGACTATACGATCCCGCAGTTCTACGATTCGCTGCTCTCCAAGTTGATCGTGTGGGCCGAGACGCGTCCCGAGGCGATTGCCCGCGCCCAGCGCGCCCTTGCCGAGTACACCATCGGCGGGGTGATTACCACTATTCCCTTTTACCGCGCCGCGCTGAGCCATCCGGTCTTCAGCAGCGGGAAGGCTACGGTGAACTTCATTGGGCAGCACCCCGAACTGGTTGAGCAACTTCGGCCGTTTATGCCGCCACCCCCTGAGCCGGGTGCTGCGCCCGGCCCCGAAGAGCCGCGCGAGTTCACTGTGGAGGTGAACAATCGGCGCTTCGGGGTGAAGGTCTTCGGAGCGGGGCCGGCGCCGGTAGCGGTTGCCGGCGCTGCCGGTGCGCGTCCCGCAGCAACTGGCGAGCGCCGGCCGGCTGCGGGGGCCAGAAAGGGTGGCCTGGCGCCCAAGGTTGACGGGGTGATCAGCCCCATCCAGGGTCGCGTGGTTGCAGTGCGCGCCGAACCGGGCCAGCAGGTGGAGGCCGGGCAGGTGCTCTTCATTGTTGAAGCGATGAAGATGGAAAACGAGATTGCCGCCACGCACGCTGGCGTCATCGCTGAGATACGCGTCCAGGTTGGTGGCACTATCGAGGCCGGTGGCGTGCTGGCCACCTACGCGGCGAAGTAACTGCTCGCAGACGGAACTGACCGATGGCGCGGGGCCGGGCGTAACCGCCCCACCTGTCATGGGGGTCGCGGGGAAACCGGTTTCCCCGCGACCCCTTTTCTCCGACCATCCTCATCGCCAGGCAATTGCCGCGCTGGAGCCTGCTGCACAACCGATGGACAACGGGGTATGGCGACCGAGACGGTCACACTGCGGCCCGCAACCTCTACCGACGCTGAGGCCCTGGCCGAACTGGTGGTGCAACTCTTTCACGCGGAGATGCCTGGCGTACTGCGCGGGCCGCGCGCGGGCCAGGTGCGCCTGATTCGCCACCTCGTCGAACACGAGCTAGCAAGCGGTGCGCGGGGGCGCTTCATGGCCCTCGATGCCGGCGGTAGACCGGTGGGTAGCGCCAGTATACGCCTCTATGGCGACGTGGGTACGGTAAGCCTGCCCCGGGGCACACTGGCTCTGGCGATGCGCTGCCTGGGTCTGCTCAACACCCTGGTGTTGATAGGCAACATGTTGCGCGCTGCGCTGGTGGGTGAAACGCGGCTCCGACCCGGCGAATGCTACATCTACAGCGTCGTTGTTGCCGAAGACCAGCGTGGGCGTGGCATTGGCGATGCGATCATGGACCGGATTGAAGAACAGGCCCGCCGCATGGGCGCAGGCGTCGCATACCTGCGTGTCATCAGCAGCAACCAGCCTGCCCGGCGCCTCTACCTCCGTCGCGGTTACCAGATCGTGGCGCGCACTTCCCCCGTCGTCGGCAGGATCAGTATCCCCAGCGAACTCATGCGTAAAGATCTGCGTTAGCATGCAATAGAGGAGCGACTATGCCAAAAGATGTCATTACTCCCCGCGCGACCGATTATAACCAGTGGTACCTCGATATTGTGCGCGAAGCCGACCTGGCGGAGCCTGCCGAGGTGGTGCGGGGTTGTATCGTGGTCAAGGCCACCGGTTGGGGTATCTGGGAGATGATGCAGCGCGAACTGGATCAGCGCATCAAGGCCACTGGCCACGCTAACGTCCAGTTCCCGTTGCTCATCCCCAAAAGCTTCATTATGAAAGAGGCCGAGCACGTTGAAGGCTTCGCGCCGGAAGTTGCCGAAGTCACTCGCGCCGGGGGGGAGGACCTGACCGAGCCCTACGTGATTCGCCCAACCAGTGAGACAATTATCGGCCATTTCTACAGCCGCTGGATCCGCTCCTACCGCGATCTGCCTCTGCTCTACAACCAGTGGTGCAACGTGATGCGCTGGGAGATGCGAACCCGACCCTTCCTGCGCACCTCGGAGTTCTGGTGGCAGGAAGGGCACACCGCCCATGCTACCGAGGCCGAAGCCGAAGCCGAAACGCTCAAGATCCTTCACGAGGTGTACGCCGATTTTGTCGAGCAGGTAATGGCCGTACCCGTGATCCGCGGGCTGAAGAGCGAAAAGGAGAAGTTCCCCGGCGCGCTGCGTTCCTACTGCATCGAGGCGATGATGCAGGACGGACGCGCCCTGCAGGCCGGCACCTCGCATAATCTGGGCCAGAACTTCGCCCGCGCCTTCGACATCACCTACACCGACCAGAACAACACCGTCCAGCACTGCTGGACGACCAGTTGGGGCGTGAGCACGCGGCTCGTGGGGGCGCTGATTATGACCCACTCTGACGATGAGGGTCTGGTGTTGCCACCGCGCCTGGCGCCCACCCAGGTGGTGATTGTGCCGATCTACAAGAACCCCGAGGAGCGCGCGCGGGTGCTGGAGGCGATTGAGCGTATTACTGGCGACTGGCAGGGACGTTTGCGCTTCAAGGTGGATGACCGCGACAATCTCACCCCGGGCTTCAAGTTCAACGAATGGGAACTGAAGGGCGTGCCGGTGCGTCTGGAGGTGGGCCCGAAAGACGTGGAGAAGAACAGCGTGGCCGTCGCCCGGCGCGATCTGCCGGGCCGCCAGGGGAAGAGCTTTGTGCCCCAGGCCGGCCTGACCGAGCGCCTCGTCGCCCTGCTCGACGAGATGCAGACGGGGCTTTTCCAGCGCGCCCTGGCCTTCCGGGAGCAGCGCAGCGCCACGGTGCGCACCTACGACGAGTTGAAGCAGCAGGTCGAACACGGCTTTGCCTGGGCCTACTGGGACGGGAGCGCCGATGATGAGCGGCGCATCCAGGAGGAGACGCGCGCCACGATCCGCTGTATCCCTCTGGATCAGCCCGAAGCGCCCGGCGCCTGCGTCTACACGGGGCGTGAAACGACGCGTCAGGTGGTGTTTGCCCGGGCCTACTGACGCAAGCAAGCGCCACGATGGCAGGAAGACCGCGAAGCGCTGGGCGGGTTGGGGTGGATGGCGGCCTGATTTCCACATATGTGCATGAGGTGTGGAAAACCTGGACAGGCAATCAGTGCCGGGCCATAGCCTCGTAGACCTCAACGTGGCGGTGGGCGATGGCGGCCTGGGTGAAGTGAGCCAGGACGCGCTCCCGTCCCCGGCAAGCCAGCTCGCGCCGGGCAACGGGGTCGGCGACGAGGCGCGCAATGGCTGCGCTGAGGGCGCCAACATCGCCTTCGGGGTAGGTCAGGCCGCCCTCACCGATGACGTGGGGGATTTCGCCGGAGCTTGATCCGATCACCGGCACGCCACAGCTCATGGCCTCGATCAACACCCGTCCGAACTGCTCCTTCCAGGTTGGGGTAGTGCGTGAGGGGAGCACGAGCGTGTCGAAACCGCGCAGGATGGCGGGCACGTCGGTGCTGCTCACGGCGGGCAGGCGTTCGATGCGCTCATCGAGGCCGAGCCGGGATGCCCGCCGGGCGATGAGTGGTCGTTGCACGCCATCGCCCACCAGGCGCAGGCGTACGTGCCGCGGCAGTTGCGCCAGCGCTTCGACCAGATCCAGCACCCCCTTCTCGGGAACCAGCCGTCCGAGGTAGCCAACCACGAAGGTCGCGCCATCGCGCTGCTGGGGGGCAGGGGCGAATACCTCCGGGTCTACGCCAATCTGGGGCACAATCGTCAGTGGCCCGGTGTAGCCGTGGCGCCGAATGATCCGGGCGGCCTCCTGGTTGCAGGCCAGGGCATGGGCCGCATGGCGGAAGTTGTAGCGCTCGAAGAGATTGAAGGGCGGCGGGTAGAAGCGCTCGATATTGGCGTAGTTGTAGAAACAGCACCGCGCGCCGAGGGCGACTCCCAGGCGCATCGCCTGGAACGTGGCGAGGTTGAAGCTCTCCTCGTCAATATGGAACACCTCGGGGCGCAGCCGGCGCAAGGCGCGCCCGAGGGTGGGATAAAAGTGGAGGTGGTGGCGTCCGTTCAGGGCGATGGGCAGGACGGTCAGCGTATACCCGGTGGTATAGCGCCGTTCCAATCGTTGCACACCCACGCGCGGCTCGCGCCAGGCTGGAGGAACCAGCACGGTCAATTCGACGCCAAGCCGCGCGATTTCTTCGAGCTTGCGTTGGTATGCGCCGGCCACCAGCGCTTTCGAGAGGATGACGACGCGCATACAAGCGGGCGCGCTAACCGTGCTTTGCTGCAAAGGCATCCATGAACTGCGCCAGCGCGAGGCAACTCTGCTCCTCCAGCGCATTGTAGAGCGAGGCGCGGATGCCACCGACGGAGCGATGTCCGGCCAGCCCCACCATCCCTTCGGCCTGCGCCTCGCTGACAAAGCGTTTCTCCAGGCTCTCATCGGGGAGGCGGAAGGTCGCGTTCATCTGGGAGCGGGAGCCGGGTTCGGCGTGGCCGCGGTAGAAGCCGCCGCTGCGGTCAATCGCGGCATAGACCAGGGCAGCCTTGCGGGCATTCCGCTCGGCCATCGCCGAAAGACCGCCCAGTGCCTCGATCCACTCCAGCACCAGATCGAGCATATACACGGCGAAGACTGGCGGAGTATTGTAGAGCGAGTTGTTTTTGGCGTGCGTCTTGTAGCTGAAGATTGCTGGCAGATCGGCGCGGGCCTGCTGCATAAAGCCCTGGTTGATGGCTACCACGGTGACACCGGCGGGACCGAGGTTCTTCTGGGCGCCGGCGTAGAACAGAGCCAGGCGCGAGGCGTCGAAGGGGCGCGCCATAATGTCGCTGCTCATATCGGCCACCACCGGCACCCCCTCGATGGCGGGAATGTCGGCCCACTGGACCCCCTGAATGGTTTCGTTGGTGGTGATATGGACATAGGCCGGCTCTTCTGAGAGACGGATCTCGGCAGGTGCGGGCACGCGCCGGTAGTTGCCCTCGGCGCTACTGGCGGCCACGGCCGTGCGCCCGACCCGGCGCGCCTCTTCGAGCGCCTTTTCCCCCCAACTCCCGCTGACCACATAGTCGGCCACTTTGCCCGGCACGAGGAAGTTCAGCGGCACCAGGGCAAATTGAGCACTGGCGCCGCCCTGCATGAACAGCACGCGATAGTCGTCGCTCAGACCGAGCAGGGCCTTGAAGCGGGCTTCGGCGCGGGCATTGATCGCCTCATACTCCTTCGAGCGATGGCTCATCTCCAGAATGGACATCCCTCGCCCCTGGTAGTCGAGCAGTTCTGCCTGTGCGCGCTCCAGCACGGCTCGCGGCAGCACTGCCGGACCGGGGTTAAAATTGTGAATGGTCATAGACTTTCTCCTGATGTGATTGGAGGGGCAGGTTTGGGAGGACGCAGCCCTCCCGGGTATACCTCTGAGGGGAAACCCGGTTTCCCCATTCCCCTGCTCCCAGGGGTGTTACCCGCTCCCGGTACCGATTGAAGGGTGGAGAAACCCGGTTTCCCCACACCCCTCTCGCCGGGGCGGGTTTGGAGGGGCACAGCCCTCCCAGGAACACTTCGTCTCGTCTCGTCGTTGTACGGTGAAGCCGCGTAACGACAAGATGGGCAGGATCAAAGAATGGGTGGCGCCCAGCACACAGGCGCGTCGCCCGCAAGCGGTTCTGGCGCACAGTATACTCCATGCGGCGGAGTTTGTGGCGCGCCGTGGCATGTAAACGAGGACGGGGCAACCAGGTTGCCCCGTCCTGCGACATGCTGTAGTATCAGACTCTCGACACCGGCTGGAAAGAGGGACCAGGCCGATTACCTGGCGGCCGATTACCGTCGCAGGATCGGCAGCCAGACCAGGGTGGAGTTGACAGGCGTGAGCGGCCCATACTCACTGGTCTGACCACCACGTTCAACTTCGACCAGCCAGTAGGTATAGGTGCTGCCGGGTGTCGCGCCGGTGTCGAGGAAGCTGTAGCGCTCTCCACCACTGCTGCTGCCCCGCGCCGCCAGGAGGCCCGGTGTGACACGGCTGGCCGTGGCGCGGGCGCCGTTACTGCTGCGGTAGAGGTAGAAGCCCAGCGTGTTGATCTCCAGGCCGGTCTCCCACTCCACCAGCACGCCTGACGGGGTCTGCACCGCCGTGAAGCGTTTGAGCGTCACCGGCGTAAGCCGGCTGAACGTTCGCACGTCTTCATCGTCTTCAACCCGCACCGGAACCGGCCGGTTTGCAGGGGTGCTATCGATGTCGAACTCGTTGGCTCGTGAAACCTGGGCAAAGTTGGTGATCTCGCGGTTATCACCGGGCAACACCCTGGTCGCGATCAGCAGGAAGGCCGTGCCATTGGGCGGGAGCACACCCACCGTCCAGCGGCCGGTTTGCGGATCGTAGGCGCCCTGGGAGGGTGCGGCGCTCACGAAACCGAGTTCCGGCGGCAGCAGATTTTCGACCTCAACCCCGGTGGCCACATCCGGCCCCCGGTTCACCAGGTTGATCCGCAACAGCGCGCCGTCGTTGAGCCTGCCGATTATCCGCACCGGATCCTGATCCAGTTCCAGGTCGATCACCCCGCTGGGCAGCGCCACGCTGGCGAAGTCGTCTTCGTTCGGATTGCCGTTGTTCGGCGTGCTATCGGGATCGGGCAGATCGGAGGCGATGACTTCGACCGTGTTGACATAGGGCGGGACCCCGGCGACGCGGATGACCATAGCGAGCGTGGCGCTCTGGCCCACATTGAGCGTACCCACGTCCCACACGCCGGCGGCGTAGGCGCCCTGGCTCGGCGTAGCCGAGATGAGCGTGGCGCCGGGGGGCAGGTTCTCGCCGACGCGGACGCCGGTGGCAACATCGGGGCCGGCATTGTGAACGCCGATGAGGTAGCCGACCTCCCCTGCGGCGCTGGGGCGCGGCTCCACGGCCCGCTTGCTCACCGACAGGTCGGCCAGGGGCGATTGCACCGTGACAGTGGAGCGATCGTCCTCGCCAGGTTCATTGTTGCCAGGAACACTGTCAGGATCGGGCTGATCGGAGTTGGTGATCTCGGCCGTGTTGGTCAGCGGCCCGGGCCGATCCACCCGCGCCGTGAGCGTTAACGTCACCGGCACATCCACCTCAACGCGGCCCACCTCCCAGATACCGGTAGCCGGCGCGTAGCTACCCTGGCTGGTAGTGTGGCGCAGGTAGGTCAAGCCCTCGGGCAAGCGCTCGGTGACACGAACGCTGGTTGCCACTGATGGACCGGCATTGGTCAACTCAATCGTGTAGGTGACCTCGCCGCGGAGCGATGGGCGCGTCGTATTGGCCCGTTTGGTCAGCGACAGATCTGCGCTCTGCGGATCGAGCGCCACGCTGGATTGATCATCCTCGTTCGGATCGTTGTTGCCCGGGGTGCTGTTTGGATCTGGCTGGTCGGAACCGGTCACTTCCGCCAGGTTAACAATGCGCGCGAAGCTCAGAACCCGGGCGCTGATACGCAGGGTAGCAGCGCCGCCGGCGGGCACGCTGCCCACGGCCCAGCGCCCCGAGGCAGGGTCGTAGGCGCCCTGACTGGTCTCGTGCCCGAGGTACTGGAGACCTGCCGGGAGCCGGTCGGTCACTTCAACGCCAGTTGCAGTACTTGGCCCGGCGTTGCGCAGCAGCACCGTATAGATAATCGGGTCACCGACGCGGGGCTGCGGATTGTCAACCGTCTTGGCGAGGGACAGATCGGCCAGATCGCCGGCAACAACGGCAAAGCTCTGATCGTCCTCCGTTGGCACGTCGTTATTCGGTGTACTGTCAGGATCGTGCTGGTCGGAGGCGCTCACCTGGGCGATATTGACGAATGGCCCCGGGCCCAGGACCGTCACCACCAGGGTCAGAGTGGCGCGCCCGTCGGGTTGCAGTGTGCCCACGTCCCACTGGCTACTGGCCAGATCGTAGGCGCCCTGGCTGGGGGTGGCGGAGGCGAAGCCCAGGCCGGTTGGCAACCGGTCGCTCACCCGCACGCCAGTAGCCTGGTCAGGGCCACGGTTGAACACCTCAATCGTGAAGGTCGCATTGGCGCCCACGTTCACCCGCGGGGCATTGACTCGCTTGGTCAGTTCCAGGTCAGCCACAGTGGCGGGGAGGCGCACACTGGACTGGTCGTCCTCATTCGGGTCATTATTGCCAGGGGTGCTATCCGGGTCAGGTGTATCCGATTCGCTTACCTGAGCCGTATTGACCACCGGCTGGCCGTTCCAGAAGGCGGCAATAGTGAGTGAGGCGACCTCGTCGCGGGCCATGGTCCCAACCGTCCAGACACCAGTGGCCGGATCATACGTACCTCTGGTCGTAGAGGCGCTCTCGAAGCGCAGGCCGTCGGGCAGTCGCTCGCTGACGGCGACACCGGTGGCGCGGCCCGGTCCACGGTTCCGCAGGGCCACGGTAAACGTAACGATGCTGTTGGCCCGTAGAGGCGGCGGAGAAACCAGGGTCTTGTTCAGCTCCAGATCGGCCGCAACGGCAATCGGGGCGACGTTGGTTGCGGTATTGTTGCTCAGATCCGGATCGGTATTATCGTTGGGGCGGCGCACCAGGGCGGTGTTGACCAGGTTGCCTTCGGCATCGGGGTTGAGCCGGCCTACGATGGTGTAGGTAATCGCCGCGCCAGGATCAAGATCTACGGTGGTCTCGATCAGGTTCCCGGAACCAGCGGCAGCGCCGCAGCGGCCGGTGCCCACCGTCACCGCGCAGGTCCAGGTAACACCTGTAACTGCGGCGGGCACATCGTCGCGGACGCGAGCGCCGATAGCCGGACTTGGGCCGGCATTACGCACCACAACGGTGTAGGTGACTGTCCCGCCCGGAGTGAGCGTTGGCGGGCTATGGCTCTTTTCTACCGAAAGGTCAGCCTCAGCCAGTACCACCTGGCCGGTTAAGATTAACGGCGGGGAGGGCAGGTAGGTCCAGGTGTCAATCAGGCGCCGATCGCCGAACCCCTGTGTGGACGTAACGCCAGTGGCCGTCGTCCAGCGATGGGCGCCGGAAAGACCGGCAGCCACCGAGGGCGTGCCCTGGAGCACACGGCGAGCATCGAGGGACGTGCCGTAGCAGCGCGGATCGGCCACCTGGGCCCAGTCGGGGGGTGGGGGGGCATCGGTCGCCGCGCAGGGGGAGAAGTCGTAGTTGCCGGTGCCGGTGTAGTTGTATGCATCATTGTAATACACCAGGCTCGGATCGGGATCGCTGGCCGCTGCCGGAGGGCGGACCCGCAGCAGCCGATGGCCGTTCGTGTGGTTCTCAACATCAATAAAGGGGAAATGGACCTCACCGCGGTTGAGCTGCAACTGGGCGCTGAACGATTGGGGGCCGGCAGGAACCCTGGCGCCATTACCGTCAAGCCCATCCCAGTAGACCCGATTCGTTCCATTCTCGGCGGCGCCGTTGAGGGTGCGATCATTGGCATTGCCGAAGATTCCATCGCGATTGATGTCAAGGATCAGGGTATACGAGGTTCCGCCGGTGTTATCAAAGACAAAAAAGCCACCGAGGGGATTGGTGCCGGCCTGTCCGGGGGTGCCCTCCTCGCCGACAAAGGTCAGATTGGCCGGTTGCGGTGGGGGTTGCGGGGCGGTGAGCAGCCAGGTCTGGCCGCTCGCCGAGGGGGCGCTGGCCGGCAGCGTGGGGTCCGGACCATTCAAGTCAAAGAAGATCTTGTGGGTAACGTCATTCGTGGCCATGTTATCAGGCAAGCGGGGGTTATAAATGGTATAGCCCGGCGGGAGAGTCTGTTCAAGGTTACTCCCCGTGAGCTGCAGGGACCGATAGATTGGCCGGCCCGTGAGATCGGTGATTCCTTTGGCATTGGCAAAGAAGATGTAACCGAACGGGTCAATCCCGTTCATATCGACCTGATAGCCATAGCCATCATAGGTCAGGATGTAGAACCGGCTATACAGGCCCACATCGGGCGGATTGCCGTTGCCGGCATTCCCCCCCATGTTGAGGGCCAGATAATTCGCGAACACCCGTCCGGGGATCTCCGGGCCGGCGGCGCCGCCCGGGCCAGGCGCGCGCACACTCACATCCCAGGCGGCAATGGCGAAGTTCTGGCGATCGGCGACGCGACCGGCCCACTCCTCGTTAGCCCGTATCGGTGGCACAGGATTGTTATCAGGAGAAGCGTTCGGGTTCGCGCTGATGAAATCGAACTCCCAGATCCCATCACCGGCGGCGGTTGTTTCTGCCGCGCTGACCACGCAGGGCACATAACCTCCCGGGGCCGGCTGTGGGCCGGCAACTTCCTGGGCGAGGTTCTCAATCAGTCCGTACGTGCCAGTACCGCGCTGGGTGCAGCGTCTGGCATCGGGGCGCGGCGGCCAGGTGCCCGGAGGGTCGTTGGGCGCGCGAATGATCACATCACCCTGACCGAAGCCCATCACGCTGGAGCCAATGAAAATCTGCTCGCCGGCGCGCGCGAACGCCTTGATCGTGGACTGGCGCGGAATACCGGCGGTGGTCAGCGTAGCGTGCCACTCCAGAAATGCCCGATACCCGACCTGTTCCACGGGGTAGTCAAACAAATTGCGACTGCCTTCAGCCTGGAGCGACGTTACATCTGGCAGCATCACGAGGAGCAGACTGAGGAGGGTAACCAGACAAACGACAACGTACGCGAGCGATGAGGCAGGGCGGCGGATGCGAGGCAACATACTTCCCCCGTTGCTAAGGGCCACGAGCAAAACAGGTGTGCGAAGATGGCCCCGCGCAGGTTGAAACGAGGGTGCGTGGCGCGGTTACACTATACGAAGCAAGCGTACTATCGCCGATGGTCGTCGCATTGTACGTCAAAAAAGGCGGTAATTCAAGCAGTTTCGCGCGGAAACAGCGATTTTGCCAGTTTTTTAATTGTTTATAATCTGTAAAACATTTGCAGAAGGTCTGATATGACAATCCGGCAGTCGATCATCGTATACGATGTTCATCGCGGCAGCGTGCGGCGTGCCGCTGGAGGCGTCTAAGGTGAGCATAGCCCGTGTGCGGGAGGGTTTGGTCGTAGAGGCGCGGCGGCGCCGCGCCTCTACGCCCTCCCAAGAATAGTTATTTTCATACGCAGTGTGCGACGCAGCCGCATGGTGGTCTAACGTGAGGGTTGGGGAAGGGGCGCATTCCAGGTGTTGGGCGGCGCAGCCGCATAGACGGCTGCGATGAACATATGGAAACCCGGGTTTGCCCATCAGGGATGAGGTTGTCGTACTGCGCCGCTGCCCGAGGGGCCTGGTGCAATTACAGATCCCGGGTGGCGTGGACATCTTGCCCGGATCCCCGGGGGGACGCCTTACCCCAAGTGTGAACAGTTACGTTGCCTTTCCAAATTGACAAAGCGACGGATAGGCGGTATGCTCGCGCCTGCTTCCACGGGCGCCCCTGATCGCCGGATGGTGGCATTCCACACCCCGGCTGCCTCTGTTACTCCGGAGCAGTTCTGGCAAAGCGGTGACGGACAGTGCGCGATCTGCCTGGAGCTTCGCATCTCTCTTCTCTATCTCCGAGATCCGGTGCGCTGCCGGCCTCCGGGCCTCGCGCGCTCCGGCGCCGGGGCCTGCTGGCCCGCGGGGCGCTGGCCCGGCTGCGCGGCGAAGTGGCGCCGCTAGGAACGCTTGCGGGGCCAGGCGCGGGCAAGGTTCGGTCGAGCGTGAGGCTGCCCTGTCCACGGGGAGCTTTAGCGTTCCGGCTGTGGAGGCACGGATGGGTTGCAGCGCTGATCGCGGTGGTCCTGGCGGCTGAAATCGGCGGATGGAAGCCGGCGGACGAGCCAGTGCCAGCGGCGCCCGCGTGGCCGCGGCTAGATGGGGCAATGGTGTCGGTAGCGCCGCTTGCAGCCGGCCCGATCGCCCTTGATCGGCAGGTCGAAGCGCTGGCGCCGCCCCTTCAGCAACCGCGGGTCGTGCCGAGCGCCTACCAGGCGGTCCATTACCTGCGTGAAGGTGACACGTTGGGGGCAATTGCTGCACGCTACCAGGTGTCGCTGGAGGCCCTGGTTCTGGCGAACCGGCTGGAGCAGGGCGATGCGCTGGCGCTGGGGCAGGCGCTACGGGTACCGCGGGTGCCGGGGATTCCCCACGTGGTTGCCGAGGGTGAGACGGTATTCGACCTTGCGGCGCGTTTCGGCGTGCCCTACGAGGCAATCACAGCCTTTCCACCGAATCGAATCGACGCCAGCGGCGGTTTACAGGCAGGGAGCGAAATCTTCATCCCGCGTGAGCATCTGGTGCTGCCCGAGGCCTGGTTGCGCGCGATCGGCGGGATGGAGGGGCTGGCGATGCGGGGACCGGCACCGGCGGCCCTGGTTGCTGCCGGGCCGGCCAATATGCGGGCCGGCCCGGGCACGGAGTACGAACGGGTCGGGCAGGTAACGGCTGGGCGGCAGGTGGCGCTGCTGGGGCGTCACAGCGACTGGGTCCGGATCGAGCACGGCGGGCTGCGGGCCTGGATACGCAGCGATCTGTTGCAGCTTACTGCCGAGCAACTGGCGGCGATCCCGCTGACGACCGACTTCCCGGCGCCGCCGGCGCGCTGGGTCTGGCCAACGCGCGGCAGGATCACATCGGGCTTCGGTCCACGCTGGGGTGGCTTTCACAACGGGATCGACATTGCCAACCGGGCCGGAACGCCGATCGTGGCCGCCCGATCCGGGCGGGTGCTGGAAGCTGGCTGGTGTCGGGGCTACGGCTACTGCGTCAGGCTGAGTCACGCCGGGGGCATAGAGACAATTTACGGGCACCTGCTCACCCGCCCGGTGGTCACGGTAGGTGAGGAGGTCAACGCAGGACAGTTGCTCGGCCACATGGGGAGCACCTACGACCGTCGCGGCGGCGGGTACTCAACCGGAGTGCATCTACACTTTACGGTACTGATCAATGGCCGGGCGATGAACCCGTTGCGCTTTCTGCCCTGATGTGAACATGGACCACGAAGGCGCAACGGTCTCGAAGAGTGGGAAAATCTGGGAAGGCCGTAACGATCGAGCTGAGACGCTTGCCCATGTGCCATAGCCGCCAGGAGCAGCTCTGCGCTTGATGCGGGTGACGAGTGCCGCTACCATTCTGGATTGCGGATGGTTGATCGCCAGCAGGCGCATCGGCAAGCGTCGAAGGAATGGGGTAGCCGGGCCGGTCGAAGGCAAGCTGGTCGAAGCCAGCGGCGGCGCCAGAACACGCAAATGTGATCCGGTCAAAAACCTGTCCGGCGCGGCAGCGCGACGTGCCCGTAATCAGGCGCCGGCCCGAGTTGCCGCACCGGACAGGTATGTATCGAGGCGTACCGGATGCGCCACTACGGTATGCTTCAACTGAGTTTGGTTCTCCGGTCTTCACGCTCTCACCTCGATACGGCTACGTCTCTACCGACCGGTCAGGGGAGCCCTGGCGCAACGGTCGGACCTGGAAGGCCCGGGGCTAAACCGTGCTCTGGCTTACAGACTACCAGGGTTGCGCTGGGGTGCGCCGGGTCTACGGCTTCGTCCGTGATACAATGGTGGTGACGCGACGATGTTGTGCCAGGGGTGTTTCACGTGAAACAGGTAGTGGCTGACTAGAGAGATTGCGCCGGAGCGTGGCGCCATAGCGCCGGGGCATTGCGTATGTCGGGAACGAGGTTTTCGTGATCGAACCGCCAGCGCCCGCTGGTCGCGACAAGCTCAGCCGTTGAAACAGGCTTTACCGACCACAATCATTGTGGTCAGTCAACAACAGTGGTGCCATGACCCCGTACACAATCGCGATTGCCAATCAGAAGGGTGGCGTTGGCAAGACCACCACCGCCGTTAACCTCGGTGGCGAACTGGTACGGCGCGGGTATCGCGTCTTGCTCATTGATAGCGACCCTCAGGGTAACGCCACGACCAGTCTGGGGATCGCCAAACGCAACCTTCCGGCAACCACGTACGATCTCTTACTGGGCGGCGATCTGGCTACTGCGGTTATGGCCAGCGGGCGGGAGCGGTTCATGCTCGTACCTGCCGACCAGGATCTGGCTGGCGCCACCGTGGAACTCGCCAGTGCCCCGCAGCGTGAACAGCGGCTGGCGGCCGCCCTTCGCGGCGCCGACGGCTACGACTTCATCCTGATCGATTGCCCACCCTCGCTTGGCCTGCTGACCTTGAACGCTCTGTGCGCTGCCGACGGCGTACTCATTCCCCTCCAGTGCGAATACCTGCCACTCGAAGGCCTTGCCCAGCTCAAAACAACCCTGGAACGAGTGCGCGCCAGTCTGAACCCGCGCCTGCGCCTGCTCGGCGTGCTCATGACCATGTACGACGGCCGCACCAACCTGGCTCACCAGGTCGTAGACGAAGTGCAGCGCCATTTTCCCCGGCTCATCTTTCGCACCCTGATACCCCGCAGCGTACGCCTCTCGGAGGCGCCCAGCTACGGCAAGCTAATTGCCGAATATGATCCCGCCAGTCGTGGCGCGCAAGCCTACGCCGCCCTTGCCGACGAAGTACTCCAGCGAAAGGAGCGCCGCCAATGAATCGCCGCCGAGGCCTTGGAAGTGGACTGGACGCGCTTATCCCCGGCACCGCGGGCGACCTGGTGCGTCAGGCCCCGGTCGAGGCCATTCGTGAGAACCGCAACCAGCCGCGTACCGTGTTCGACGAGCAGGCCCTTGACGAACTGGCAGCCTCTATCCGTCAACACGGCCTGATCCAGCCACTGATTGTTAGCGAAACTGCTGACGGCGGCTACGAACTGATCGCGGGCGAACGCCGCCTGCGCGCCGCGCGCCGCGCCGGTCTGAGCGAAGTTCCCGTCATCGTGAAAGATGCGACCCCGCAACAGGTTCTCGAGATTGCCCTGGTAGAGAATGTCCAGCGAGCCGACCTCAATCCGCTGGAAGAAGGGCTGGCCTACCAGACCCTCAAAGACGAATTCGGGTTGACCGACGATGAGATCGCCCGGCGGGTCGGAAAGAGTCGTGTCGCCGTGGTCAATACTCGTCGCCTGATCCGGCTCGTGGCCCCGGCGCGCCAGGCCCTGCTCGATGGCGCCCTCAGCGCCGGTCATGGGCGCGCGCTGCTCCGCTTCGAAGACCCCGCAGATCAGGAGGCGGCTTTCCACCTGGTGCGGCAGCGCGAATTCAGCGTGCGCGATGCCGAGCGCCTCGGCGACATCGCCGCGCAGCCCGGCCTTGCTCCCGCAACCCGCAGCGCCATGCTACGCGGCCAGATCACCCTTGCCCAGGCCCAGGCTCTGGCCTGCATCGAAGACGCGGCGCAACAGTCACAGGTACTGGAGCACATCACGGCCCTGGGTTACGACGACCGTGAGACCAGGGCCGTGACCGATCTCCTGACCAATGGATGGGACCTGGCGAGCGCTCTGGCCCACGTGCGCCCTCCGCACGCTGCGGAGGAAGCGGGGAACCGCGGGAGTGGCGCCCGTACCGCCCGGTCCGGGGCCGGCCCCGGGCGCCAGCCGCGACCGCGCATCCAGTCGCCAGAAGATGCCGAGGCTCAACGTATGTTCGAGGCGATCCTCGAGACCCCCGTACAGCTCTCGCGCAGCGGTAATGCCATACGCCTTACCATTACACTCTACAGTGATGAACAACTTCAGTCGCTCTATGACCGCTTGAGTGGGTAGCTCTCCGGGCAGGTAAGGTTCCGACACATTCCTCCTGCACGGCAGATCTGCGTTCGTTCGCACAATTGATGGCCGGAGTGTCCCTTCTCCACGATACCCCTCCGTGTCTGCGCTTCCCCCCTTCGCGAGCCGGTGCGTCCTTCTCAACGACGCACCAGTTCACTGCCGCGCGCTCGGTGCGCCCTTTGGGCCTGCACATATACGGGACGGACGCGCTCCCGGCAGGTTTGCGGTAGTGCCACACGTGTGTGATGCACCACTCTCGACGCTCTGGCATACGTGAAGCTTGATAACCTGGCGTTCATCTCCCCGCCTCCACAGCTCCAAATTTTCACCGAATTGATGGCATGCAGGGTCGTGGAGAATGTGCCAGGCCAGAACGTTCAGGTCTGATACCAGTGACGATTGATGAGTGACGAGCGGCACAGTCCGCATCACGCTGCGGCGCAGGGCCAATCCGATTCGCAAATTGCATCACCCAAATGTGGTATGACACATGGCTCTGGTTTCATTTGTTATCATTATCCCACACGCGGGGTGCATGTTCCACGGGGTTGAACTAGCGGTTCGTCTCGCCGTCATGTTAAGGGGTAAGACTATGCTGCGTAAACGACTTGAGCAGACGGTGCGATCATGGGTCGAAATCCTGGTCACACGTGTGCCAGGGCTTAACAGCCTGAGTCCCAATACCCTCACCTGTATGACCCTTGTGCTGACGATCGGGGTCGTTGTCCTGATTGTGCGGGGGGCGCTGCTGTGGGCCGGGGTACTCTTTCTTGCTGCCAGCGCCTTTGATATGCTCGATGGCGCCGTTGCCCGTACCCGACGGGCGGCCACACCTTTCGGAGCCTTCCTCGACTCGACCGTTGATCGCTACTCCGAGTTGCTCGTGTTTCTCGCTTTGCTGATCTACTACGAGCGCACGATTACCGGGTCGCCGCTGATCACATTGCTGCTCTTCCTCGCCGCCACTGGCGCCGTGCTTACCAGCTACGTCCGCGCACGGGCCGAAGCGCTCGGACTCAATGGCCGCGGTGGTGTACTCGAACGTCCTGAACGGGTACTTATCCTCGGGCTAAGCCTGATCACCGGCTGGATCGTAGTCGGTCTGTGGCTCCTCGCTATCCTTTCCCATCTGAGCGCCCTGCAGCGTTCGTTCCAGGTGTGGATGCGGAGCCGCGCCATTGGCAGTGATGGCGCCGAGCGCATGCCCTCGATCCGCTGATATTTTCAAGCATGCCGGCTGGCGCCCCGCGTGTTGCAATCTGCCGCTACCGGGGGTTGTGAAGGTACCGCAACCTCACATCTGCTCTGAAACCTGGCGATGCCCTTCCATCAATCACCAATCCACCATCGAACACGGTGGCATCGGCTGGCCGCATAACCATATGAGGTGCAACCGTCGTGCCCACTACTCCCCTTCGCCTGGTGGCGCTCCTCCACGTGTTGCGTCCCCACGTCGCTACCCAGGCCGCTGCCTACACCTTTCTTGGCGCCTATCTCAGCGCCGGCCCTCGCTTCACCCTCACGCCGCTTACCTCCCTCGCCGCCCTGATCGTAGCCGTCGTGGTGGCCTTCGGGTTCGTGATCAACGACTATGCCGATGCCGATATCGATCGCCTGACCAAACCGGAACGACCCATCCCCTCGGGGGCCGTTTCGCGCGCTCAGGCCGTGGCAATCGCCCGGGTCCTTGCCGGCCTGACCTGCATCCTCATCTTGCTGGCGCCCCTGGCCCTCCAGACCCTCGCCGTCCTGAACCTGAGCCTGACTGCGGCCTACGCTCTGGTGCTCAAGCGCACCGTGCTGATCGGCAATGCAACGATCGCTCTGCTCAACAGTTCGATACTGGTATTCGGCGGTCTCGCTGCAGGCGGTGTGTCCATGGTGGCCTGGACGGTAGCCGGGATGAGTTTCCTGTACACGCTGGCCCAGGAGGTGTTGTACACTGTTGATGATGTCGATGGCGACACGCGGGCCGGGATCATGACAACTGCAGTCTACTTCGGGGTTGGTCCCTCGTTGCGTCTCTTCCACGGTTTGATCGCGCTGGCACTGCTCTGCGCCGCTGCGCCTGCCTGGCTCACCGACGTCACGCCGCTGTACCTTGCGGCACTCCTGGTCTGCGTGGTCCTGCCGGTGGGCGTCTTCATTCTCCCCCGTACCTGGCGCTACGAGCCTCAAGCTGTCCACCGGGCCTGCACGGCAATGAAGGTAATACGCGTCGCCAGCCTGGCTCCGCTGATCCTGCTCGGTCTTCCACCAGGTTGAGGCGCTGACCGATCCGCGAACTACGCTTTCTGATATTTGACCAGGCGCCCCCTGAAAGCTGCGCACCAGGAGTGGCGTCTTACCCCCAGTGTGAACAACCTGGACTACTGGCAGTGCAGACCAGACGAACCTCTGCTATCATACAGGGTGAGAAGTCTGTCCGCCTGGCCCACGGACACCGCGGCGCCGGTGTTGCCCGGACTGGTCGTCATGGTTTTGAGAAATACATCAGCCCGCGAAGGCGGGCCTCGCAGACGGTAGCCTGCGGCCTGATCCGTCGGGCAAGGGGTAGATAGTGAAGAGAGCACAAAGCCCTCTCGACCCCATGCCGTCTTCGCGCCTTCGTGGCGTATGTTCACCGCAGGAGCGCCCCGTATGCCACTGTCACCACAGGAGGTCCTCCACGTCGCGCGGCTCGCCCGGCTGCGCCTCGATCCCGAAGAACTGGAGCGCATGCGCTCCCAACTCTCGGCGATCCTCGATCACATCGCTATGCTGCAGGAGGTTGACGTTTCCGGCGTACCTCCTACTGCCCAGGTGACCAACCTCGTCACCGTGCTGCGGCCTGATGAAGTGACCGAAGAACTCAGCCGCGAGGCGGCTCTTGCAAATGCTCCGGATCAGCGCGACGGCATGTTCCGCGTCCGCGCCGTATTCGACGAGTAACGCCCGCAACATTATCGCCAGCGCACCCGTCAAAGCAGCAGGTGAGAACGTCTCGGTTCGCACAGTCGGCGGCCGACCACCAACGAAAGGATCGCCAATGTACAACGGGAATGGCTCAAATAATGGCGGCCGCTATACCCGCATCGCCGGCGTGCCGGTGAGGCCCGTCTACCTCTACATCGCTGGAGCGGTTGCCTTGCTGGTGGTAATCTATCTGGTGATGCGCTTCCTGAGCACCAGTCTGGTCATGCACTTCAGCGCCTACGCGGGCGCGCTGCTGCTGATCGCTAACCTCCGCGAGTTACTCGGCAATAGCTACGGGCAGCGCGGCAGTACGGCCCTGCTCAATGTCATGGTCGGCGGTGGGTTGATCTTCGCCTGGCTGAGCCAGTTCTTTGGCGTGCTCTTCTGGATCCCGGCGCTGATCCTGGTTGGCGTGGCCACCCCTCTCATCTTCGGGCGCGCAAACGTCTACAATGCCTACCTGGATATGGCCCGCTCGCTCGCCACCAACGTGCGCCGTACCTTCGTTCGCTGAAACGCCGCTGTTGTGCAAGGCCGAGGCGGTTGCCCCGATGCCCATCCTGTCAGCCTTCAGGCAACATCAGGGTGGGCTTTGTGTTACCTGCGCGTTTCCCTCGTTCGTCGGAGGGATGGCATTCACCTGTACCGAACACGTAGGCAGCGCAGCGGGTGCGGAGAGACGCAGAGGACTTCATCAGGCCCATCCTCTGTGGTACGTAGGCGCTCACCCTTCCCCCGAGAGCGCGGGCAGCTTGCCCACATCCAGGCTATTGCGGGCGGGATGCCCGTGCACCCGGGGTGGCGCCTTGCCCCACGTGTGAACAGGTACTGCGGTACACTTGAACAGGTACGCCAGCGGTTGGCCGTGCTGACCGGTCGCGCCCTGGCGATCTCCGCGAGCGTCTGGACACTGTTCCCCATCGCCTGGAGCATGGCCAGTCAGATACACGGCTCACACAACTCGTCGCCAGGCAGGCGCTCGACCGCAGCCATTATCAGGCTGCCGGGCGTGGTTGGCACAATGGGCACACCGTAATCCGTGCCGTTCATCAAGCACCATTCCCCGGGGCGCCGCACAACCACGAAATGAAACGAGCCAGGATGGCTGCGCCCACCCAAACCCTCCCGGTCGGCCCGACGTCCGCCGTTGACACGCCCCGCCGGGCCGCCTCTGGCCCCACCCGGCAGGCTCATCGTCACGCGGGTGTCAGGCAAAACACCGGTTCACCCCTTCCCCGAGGCTTTAGAGGCGGACAGAACATCCGAGCCAACGTGGCTTGTACCGCCTTGGAACGCCCCTGCGCACGGCTCTAGTCTCCCCGCTTCGACAGGCTCAGCGCAGGCTCTCCAGCGAAGCTGGAGAGGGGGGTTAGGACCAACCAGCGCATCCCAACGCCATAACGCCCGTCGGCGCCCATACGTTCTGTCCGCCCCTGGATCCAGATGCCAGGGCGTCGGGGGTCAGGAGTGATGTATACTACGGTCGCTCACGTGGCTGCGCTGCGCACCACCGCGATGCACAAGGGTGTTCTTGGGAGGACTGCATCCTCCTGATCGAGCTGAAGCGTGGGAAGCATGGTTTCTACGCTCCGTTGCTCGCCTGTGCCGTGAGGATCTATGTCATCAAGTGATCTGGAGGGGATTCAATTTCTGGCGGGTGAAGACGGTGACCGCAGCAGCACCCGCGCCAACAAGGCCATCTGCAGCGCGGCGCTGGCCCGGGTGGATCCCCAGGCGGCCCGGGCCGCGCGCGATGAGGTCAACTGGCGCAAACACTACCCCCGCCACATTCGCGCTCTGACCGAAGCCGGCATCGCCCGCCCTGAGAACGCGCTCACGATTGCAACCGACGGGTTGGCTGCTGCCTGGCAGCAGGTCGAGTTCATCCGCGACGGTGTCGCCTATCCGCTCGCCGAGGCGATGAATTGCCCCCGGCCCGAAGCGCTCTTCAGCGTCGAACTCCGCGGCCAGGGACCACCGGACATCGAGCCCTGGTCGCTACCGTACCGCGGCCGGCAACTTCAGGGAGAGGAATTGCGCGCCCAGATCGCCCGCTGGGAGCAGGCCGGGGTCATCGAACCCGGCCTCGCCCAGACCCTGCACCGGGTCAGCGCGCATCCCGAGTGGTTCGACCTCTCCGATCGTACACTCGTGCTGCTTGGCGCCGGATCGGAGGCCGGGCCGCTCGCGGCCCTGGCGCGCTGGCGTGCCAATATCGTCGCGATAGATCTGCCCGACGCGGCCCGCTGGGAGCGCATCGCCAGCATAGTTGCCGCCGGTAACGCCCGCCTGATCGCGCCGGTGCGCCAGCCGGTCGCCCCTGATGCGCCAGTGGAGCAGTGGGCGGGGTTGGCCGGCGCCGATTTGCTCACCCAGACGCCGGAAATCGCCGCCTGGCTGCGCTCCCTTGATACACCCCTGGACATCGCCGCGCTGGCCTATCTGGACGGCGAGCGCCACCTGCGAGTGTCGCTGGCGATGGACGCCATCATTGCCAGCGTCAGCGCTGCCCGGCCAGAGACGACGCTCATGTACATGGCCACGCCCGCCGATGTGTTTGCGGTTGATGAGACCCTGGCCCGCGCAACGATGCAGCCTGCCGCCCAGGCGCGTCCACTGGGCAGCATTGCTACCGGCGTGCTGCGCGGGCTGAGCGGCGGGCGGCTGCTCCAACCCCACGTGCGCGGCCTGCTCGACGGCGGCAACGGTAAACGCTATGGGATCGTGGACGGGATCTTCATCGAGCAAGGGCCGAACTACGCCCTGGCCAAGCGCCTCCAGCAGTGGCGCGCCATCACCGCCCGTGCCGCCGGGCAGCGCGTGGCGATCAACGTGACCCCCTCAACCATGACCCGCTCGGTGATCAAGAACCCCGCCCTCAAGGCCGGTTACGATGGGGCCGACCTGTTTGGGATCGAGATCTTTGACCCCCGGACCACCAGCGCCCTCATGGCCGCGCTCTGGGTGCACGACCTGCGCTGCCGCGACTGCGCCGCCGATCCCGCCTATCCCCTGGCCAGCCCGCTGGAGCTGCTTACCGCAGGCGCCAACCACGGCGGCCTGTGGCGCTGCGGCTTTCTGCCCCGCACGGCACTCCCCCTGGCCGCGCTGGTCGGCTATGTGCGCGGTAAGGTGCGACGAGCCTGAACCGGGCGTTAGTTCACGCGTGGCTTCACTGCATACCACGAGAACAAAAAACAGTGGTGGAGCAAGCGGGTTGCTCCACCACTTCTCCCCGGCAGCCTCACGACGGCTGCGCCCTCCTGCACCCTCCCCGCCGGTAGGGCGTGGGGAAATCAGATTTCCCCGCTCTCCGACCGCTGCCGGGGGCACTTGTCATACCAATGCTGCTTGACGGCCTCGCACTGGATAGCTCCACATCTCCACAACTCTACAGCTCCACCAGGCCCTCTGTGGAGATGCAGAGCTGGAGAGCAACGGTAACGTTGCTATAGCCACTATATGAACCTTGCCTCAGGGATAAATCCTGTACAACATGCGCGGAAAAGGAATGGCCTCACGGATGTGACGGGTGCCAGTGATCCAGCATACGGCGCGTTCAATGCCCATCCCAAAGCCGCTGTGGGGGACTGTGCCATAGCGTCGCAGGTCGAGGTACCACTGGTAATCCTCGAGATTAAGCCCGTACTCGCGAATGCGCCGTTCCAGGAGCTCCGGGTCATGGATGCGCTGCGAGCCGCCAATGATCTCACCATAGCCTTCCGGGGCCAGCAGATCAGCGCAGAGCGCCACCTCGGGACGATCCGGGTCAGGTTGCATGTAGAAGGCCTTGATCGCCGCGGGAAAGCGTTCGACAAAAACGGGCCGGTCGAAACGCGAGGCGATCAATTGCTCGTGAGGCGCGCCGAAATCCTCTCCCCAGGGCAGGGGATCGGCGCCCTCTACCTCCCCCTGGTGCGCTGCAATGATCTGGAGCGCCTCATCGTAGCTGATCCGCGGAAAGGGTGGCACACAGCGCTCCAGCGCCGCTGTGTCCCGCCCAAGCACCTTCAGGTCCTCGGCACGACGCTCCAGTACCCGCTGCACAATCGCGCTGACGAACCGTTCCTGTAACGCCAGGTTGTCATCATGGGTAGCGAAGGCCACCTCCGGCTCGATCATCCAGAACTCGGTCAGATGGCGCCTGGTTTTGCTCTTTTCTGCCCGGAAGGTGGGGCCAAAACAGTAGACCTTGCCGAACGCCATCATCCCCGCTTCAACGTAGAGCTGGCCAGTCTGCGCCAGGTAGGCCTTGCCAAGATCGAAGTACTCGGTGGCGAAGAGGTTCGTCGTACCCTCGGCGGCGGTCGCCGTGAGGATGGGGGTATCGAAGCGCACAAAGCCCTGCGCATTCAGCCACTCCTGTGCTGCGGCAATCACTTCGGCGCGCACCCGCAGCAAGGCGTGCTGCTTTGCCGAGCGCACCCATAGGTGACGGTGCTCCATCAGGAACTCGACCCCGTGCTCTTTGGGCGTGATCGGATAATCTACGCTCTGGCCGACAATGTCCAGATCCTCCACCGTCAGTTCGTAGCCGCCAGGGGCGCGCGCGTCGGCTCGCACCGTCCCTGTGACGCGCAATGCGGTCTCCTGGGTCAACGCCTGCGCTCGTGCAAATACCGCTTCGCTCACCTGCGGTTTGAACACTACGCACTGCATTGTTCCGCTGCCATCGCGTAATTGAATAAAGATCAACTTGCCTTTCTCGGTCTTGTTGTACACCCACCCGGCCAGGGTCACCTGCGCCCCCTCGTAGGCCCCGATGGTAGCAACCGAAGTGGTTGGCAGCAGAGACATAGAACACTCCTCAATGGCATCTACACGCTTTTCAGCGTCAGTATGCCATGAGTTCCATGGCCTGGCAAATTGACAGCGCCACGTTTATCCCGGATAATTTGTGAATCATGGATCCGCGTTTGTCTGCCGGGTGCTTATGGAGATCCTGCGCTGGCGCGATGTGCCGGCCGTGCGGCGCGCCTTATCTGAACTGGCCGATTACCGGCCCGTGCTCGAAACCGCTATTGCTGTTCAGCAGGTGCCCGCCCCCACCTTCGATGAGGCCGAGCGCGGGGCGCTAGTCCTGGATCGTTTGCGGGCCCTGGGCCTGAGCGATGTCGCCAGCGATGCGATTGGCAATGTCTATGCCCGCCGCCCTGGCCATGCCCCCCACCCCGCCCTGCTCATCTCGGCGCATCTTGACACGGTCTTTCCTCGCGAAACCGATCTGCGCCTGCGCTACGAAGGCGATCGCGTCTACGGGCCGGGCCTCGGCGACAACAGCATCGGCGTCGCCGGTCTCATCCATCTCGCCCAGGCCATGCAGCGCCACGATCTGCCCAATGGCGGCGATATCTGGTTCGTGGCCAATGTGGGCGAGGAGGGTCTCGGTGATCTGCGAGGCATTCGAGCTGCCGTCAATCGCCTGAAGGATAAGATTGGCGCCGTTATCGTGCTCGAAGGCTGCGACTTCGGCACCCTCCACCATCAGGCCATCGGCGTGCGCCGCTACCGCATCGAGGTGAGCGGCCCCGGCGGTCACTCCTGGGGGAACTACGGCACCCCGAGCGCCATTCACACCCTCGTGCGCCTCGCCGCGCGGATCACCGAGATCCACGTGCCCCGTTTGCCGCGCACCACGTACAACATCGGAGTGATTGAGGGCGGCACGTCGGTCAACTCGATCGCCGAGTCGGCCAGCATGCTCCTCGATATGCGCTCGGTCAGCGCTACCGCCCTCGACCATCTGCTGGCTCAGGTTGATCGGCTGGTCGCCGCTGCCGCTGCCGATCATCCCGATGTGCAGGTGCGCGTCCAGACGGTCGGCAATCGCCCCTCCGGCGCGATTGAGCGCGACCATCCCCTGGTGCAAGCCGCCGTGGCCGCGTTCCAGTCCGTGGGCGCGACCGTCAGTTTCCAGCAGAGCAGTACCGACGCGAATATCCCCCTCAGCCAGGGCATTCCGGCGGTCTGCATCGGTCTGACCGACGGCGGCAATGCCCATCGTCACGATGAGTTTATTCAGCCCGCCAACCTCGGTCGCGGTATGCAGGCCCTGCTGCTGCTGGCCCTCACCGCCTCAGCCTGATGAGCGCGCTCCATTCTCGCAGCGCTGCCGGAGCGCCAGCCGCGTTACGCTAACGCCTCCTCGATCGCCTCCAGCACCGCCGCACTCAAGCTAACCCCTGCTGCGCCAGCGTTGTCATCGATCTGCTCCGGCCGCGTCGCCCCGATAATCACACTGCTGACCTCTGGCCCCCGCAGCGCCCACGCGAGCGCCAGTTGCGCCCGGGAGATGCCCAGACCATCGGCGATCGGCTTCAAACGCCTCACCCGCTCCGCGTTCGCCGCGGTTAGATAGCGCTCCCGGGCCCAATCCTCCCGGCCAAAGCGCGAGTCAGCCGGAATGCCCTCGTCGTATTTACCCGTCAGCATCCCCATAGCCAGCGGCGACCAGACCACCAGGCCGATCCCGCGAGGTCGCGTCACCGGCGCAATCTCGCGCTCTACCCGGTCGCGCCAGAGCATCGAATACTGGGGCTGTTCGACCACTGGCTTCGCCCAGCCGTAGCGCTCGCAGATGGCATGCGCCTCAACAATTTCAGTAGCGCTCCACTCAGAGGTGCCCCAGTACAGCACCTTGCCCATCCGCACCAGGTCGTGCATCGCCTGCGCCGTTTCCTCGATCGGCGTCTCGGGATCGGAACGGTGACAAAAGTAGATGTCCACGTAGTCCGTGCCGAGCCGCCGCAGGCTCCTGTCAATGCTCTCGAAGATGTGCTTGCGCGACAGGCCCCGGTCGTTCACATCGTCGCTCATGGGCCAGAAGACCTTGGTTGCGATCACCAGGGTGTGGCGCGGGAATTGCTGCAGAATGGCGCCCATCTGTGACTCGGCTTCGCCTTTGCCGTAAATATCGGCCAGGTCGAAGTAATTGATCCCGCGCTCGTAGGCCCGTTCGACCACCCGCCGCGCCACGTCCGGGGCGACTTTGCCCTCGCCGTAGTTGATCCAGCCGCCCAGCGCCACGGCGCTGACCTTTATCCCTGCATTGCCCAGCCGGCGATACTTCATAACCGCTGCTCCTGTATTATCAAAAGAGGGAAAACCTGGTCGTCCCATCCCCGGCACAGCGCCACCCTTCAACAAAACGCTCTGCTCCAGTCTCCGGTCGGAGCCAACCATCGCGCACCCCGACCAGGGGTAACCCGAGTTCCCTATGCCCCCAGCCGCAGAGTTCGACGCCTGTGGCTACGCGCCCAACCGGGGCCGGTACCCGAGAGGTGATCCCGAGTCCCGGGTCGTACGACTTATGGCTTCCACTCGCCCAGCCGGGGCCGATACCCGCCGTGCCCGTCGGGTTCGAGGAGCACATAGGTGTAGGTCGCCGTGTAGTTCGCCTCGTCGGCGATATCCGCCCAGGTATAGCTGCGCTGCTGCTCGTCCTTGAGGTGCAACGTCCAGGTTCCGGTGTTAAAATAGTACCCTGTTCGCCCGTCACTCAGGATCAGTGGGTCGGCAAGCCCATCGAGTGGACCGTGCGTATGTCCCATCACCACGGTCTCCACCTGTCGGTCTTCTTCGAGCACCGCCTGCGCCGCGTTGCGAAAGGCGTCACCGCCGCGCCCTCCGAGCACCGCCTCGCCACCGGTGGTAATCTCCAGTTCGTCGAGGGTGAGTTGTGGTGCAGCGCCGCTCAGGGCCAGGGCCAGTTCGCTGGCGCCTGCGCCGTGTATGGTACGCTCAAACTCCTCGCGAAACGCTGGCTCAGCGATCCGCATCTCAAGCACCTCTCGCAAGTCAGGATCGGCGAGTGCGGCCACGATCGTCTCGGCGTCTGGCGCCACGCCCGCTTCCAATTCAGCCCCGCCCAGGAGCGGCGGTAAACCGCTGGTGAGCAGAAAGCGCGCCACCAGGCCCAGCGCCGTGGCGGTAAAAATCGGGTCGTGCCGCAGCCCCAGCTTGACCACGCGCAGGATAGGCTTCACATTGTCAATAAACCAGCGCTCTCGCTCCAGTTGATTGTAGACCTTGTCTACGAACAGGGTGCCCCAGCAGCGCTTCAGCCGGCGCACCCCCGCGCGGTCAATGCCGAAGGGGTGCTCCATACGCTCCCCAAAACGGTTGGCCCGGTCGTGCTCGTGCCCGTGTTCAATGTAGACGCGCCCGCGCGAGCCCTCCCCCAGGATGTAGGCGTAACGCACCCGACGCAGATCGCCGGACGCGCCCGGAGGGTAGATCGCATCGAACAGCCGTGCCCATACCCCCCGCCACAACAGGTCAACATCATGGTTCCCGGCAATGATGGCAATCGAGTTGCCCTCGACCATAAAACGCCGCAGAGCTGCGAACACCTCCGGGTGCCCCGAGGCGATCGCCGGCGCTCGCCCCAGAATCACATCGGTGCGGCGGAGGGACTCGGCCTCGGTGCTCCCCAGGTCATCCTGCGGCGAAGCCAGACCGATCTCGGGCAACGTCTGGCAGTACTCCAGAAAATCGCCTGCGATCACCAGTTCTACCGGGCTGCCGGTTGTGCCGATCGTGTCCAGAAAGCGGGCAAAATCCGCATCGGCGGTAAAATCTTCCAGCGGGTCAGGCTCACCGTTGGGCAGCCAACCCGGCCCCAGGTGCAGATCGCTCACCACGTAAACCAGACGCTCCATCGGCGCTGCTCCTTGCCGTGACTCCACAGGCTCCCGTTCCGCGGTATCATAGCACGATACATGCGGAAGAGAAGGAAACCTGCATCCATGCCTGCGGTGCGCATGTCGAACCGCGCCCCGACTCGTAGGAGGCCCGGGGAGAGCCTGCGCTGATATGCACATCGGGGAAACCGGGTTTCCCCGCGCCCCTGCCCACAGAGGTGGTAAGCCCTCCGCGCCGAGAGAGTCCGGGAGGGCTGCGCCCTCTCGGGAAAACCCCATGTTCATCTTGTCAGTGTGCGGCGCAGCCGCATGGTCGTCTTACGGGGATAGACAAACTCACCAATCCGCACGCTACATCGCGCTAGAAAGGCATTCGCATTCCGTGTCCACCCAGGAGTTTTTCGCCCGTGTGGGCCTGCGCGGAGAGCCGGTCGCCGATCCACGGGCCTGCGTCGTTCACGGCGAGACGCGCTTCAGCGTACTCACCCCACGCCTGATCCGTATCGAATGGGCTCCCGACGGCAACTTCGATGACCGTCCCACGTATGCCTTTCCCAACCGCCGCGCCCCGGCGCCGCCCTTTCACTTCGCAGTCGCGCAGGACACCCTGACGCTTGACACCGGGGCGCTCCGACTCCGGCGGATCGGGCTGCGCGGGCCACACAGCGCCGCCAACCTCAGCCTGGAGTTGTCGGTGGCTGGCACCATCAACCGCTGGAGCCCCGGTACATCCGATCCCCTCAACCTCCGCGGCGCTCGCCGCACCCTCGATGGCTGCCAGGGGCAGGCGGCCCTCGAGCCGGGCCTGCTCTCCCGCTCCGGTTGGGCGCTGCATGATGATAGCGCCGCCGTGCGTTTCGATCCTGACACCGGCTGGGTGCAGCCCCGCCCCGAGTCGCCCCACCAGGACTGGTACTTCTTTGGCTACGGCCACGACTTTCGGAACGCGCTGGCCGATTACGCCCGCTTCGGTGGCCCTGTGCCGCTCGTGCCCCGTTGGGCGCTGGGCGCCTGGTGGTCGCGCTACCACGCCTACAGCGAAGACGAGTTGCGCGACCTGGTGGCCGCCTTTGCCACTCACGACGTTCCCCTCGATGTCCTGGTGATTGATATGGACTGGCACACGCCACGCGGCTGGACCGGGTACACCTGGAATACCGACCTCTTTCCCGACCCGCCGGCCTTCCTCGCCTGGCTCCACGATCAGGGGCTGCGCGTCACCCTCAATCTGCATCCTGCCGATGGGGTGCAAACCCACGAGGCAGTCTATCCCTCTTTTGCCGCAGCAATGGAAGTCGATCCCGGTCAGGGAGTGCCCTTTCGTATCGGTGATGCGCGCTTCGCCCGCAACTACTTCCACCTCCTGCACCACCCCCTCGAAGATCAGGGCGTCGATTTCTGGTGGATGGATTGGCAGCAAGGGCGCACGTGCGAAGTTCCTGGACTTGACCCCCTGCCCTGGCTCAACCATCTCCACTTCAGCGATATGCGACGCCGACCCGACCGGCGGCCTATCCTCCTGTCGCGCTGGGGCGGGCTAGGGAACCATCGCTACCCGATCGGCTTTTCTGGCGACACTTATGCGACCTGGGAAGCCTTGCGCTTCCAGCCCTACTTTACCGCCAGCGCTGCCAATGTGCTCTATGGCTGGTGGAGCCACGACATCGGCGGTCACTTCGACGCCGTCGAGCCTGAACTCTACACTCGCTGGGTGCAGTTCGGCGCCTTCAGCCCCATCCTGCGCCTCCATTCGACCAATGACCCCGCCGCCGAGCGCCGGCCCTGGGCCTTTCCGCCCGCCGCGCGCGACGCTGCCCGCGCCGCCTTTGCAGCGCGCTACGCCCTGCTGCCCTATCTCTACACCCTCGCCCGTATCCACACCGACACCGGCCTTGCGCCCTGTCGTCCGCTCTACTACGAGTGGCCCGAAGCCGAGGCGGCCTACGTCGCCCGCGAACAGTTCGCCCTCGGCGACCAGCTTATCGTCGCCCCCATCGTCCATCCGTCCGACCCGGCCAGCGGCCTGGCCCATGCCGATGTCTGGGTGCCGCCAGGCGATTGGATCGAGCGCGCCTCCGGCGAACTGCTCCACGGCCCGGCCTGGGTGCGTCTGGCCGGCGACCTCAACACCATCCCCCAGCTCGTGCGTGCCGGCGGTATTCTGCCCCTCGCCCCCGTACATCCACGCAGCCACCACCAGACCCACAACCGGCTGATCCTGGCAGTTTTTTCCGGCGAACATGGCACACTGCGCTTCTATGAAGATGCCGGCGAGGGTGAAGCCTATCGCCACGGCGAGTACGAGTGGACCCCGGTCGAGGTTCGCTCTGCCGACGGAGGACGGACGCTAGCGGTTTCGATCGGGCCAGTCGAGGGACACTGCCCGACACTGCCAGCCGAGCGTGCCGTCACGCTGCGTTTCGAGCATTGCCACCCCCCGACACGGGTCTTGCTCGATGGCTCGGAGCACCCTGACTGGCGCTACGACACCGCGACACAGACCATCATCGTTGAAATTCCCACCCGCCCCAAAACCACCCCCACCTCCCTCGTCGTCCAGAACGCTGCGCCGCTCACCTGCGCCGGCGACGCGCGCAACGCCTCCCTGCGCCTCGCCGATGTCCGGCGGCTGCTCCACCTCCCCAATGCCGACAGCGAGACCCTGCGCGCCGCAGCCCTTGCTGGCGATACCCCTGCGCACCGCCACGCCCTCGCGCGCCTCGGTGGACCCTTCGCCCGCGTCTTTGAGTACACCACCCCCGAAGATGCTGCCCGGACCCTCGGCGCCCTTGTCGTTGCCGCGCCCCGCGACGGGACCGCCGTTCACGTGACGGGCCACTGGCGCCTCCTCGGCCCGGCGGGTATCAGCGAGATCCCCTGTGACCTCGGCGACCTCTACGCCGACACGATTGTGTATGCCCCCTTCGCGTGGGACGGCTCATCCGCCACCTGCCGCTGGTCGCTCGATCTACAGCTCCACTGGGGCAGTCACACCCTTGAGCATCGCTTTACCTCAGCGACCCTCTTTCCCACCATCGGCGCCTGGCGCACCATCGCCGCGCTCGCCGATGCGGCCCCTGGCCCCAACGGGCTCCTGGACGCTGGCGGCGCGCCCCGCCCGGAACTGCCCTGGGATCGCCATACGGTCACCTCGACTGGCCACGAGGTGCGGAGTCTTACTGAACCCTTTTCCATCCCTCTGAGCCAGTACGCGCGCGCTAATCGCAACGCCAGCCAGGTGAGCTATGCCGTTGCCGAACTCACCATCCCGGCTCCCCTCCAGGCGCGCATCGCCTACCAGTCACCCCGACCCGTACGTGCCTGGCTCAACGGCGTCGAACTCGCGACTGAGAGCTTCGTCCCCTGCGCCATTAACAAGGTCAACCCTCACTGGTCGCGCACCGTTTCAACCACCCTGCGTCCTGGCACGAACGTCCTGCTCATCGCCAGCGATCGCCCTGCCGACGAAGATCCCTGGTTCTGGTTTCTGCACGCCGCGGTCCACGGCCCCGATGGCCTGCCCACCCCCGCGGTCACGGTGGTGATCCCGACTCCGCCCTGAGGTGAACATATGGGGAAACCGGGTTTCCCCATCTCCCTGCCTGTGGGGGTGCCAGCCGCTCCCAGCAGCGGTTGGAAAATGGGGAACCCGGGTTTCCCCAACCCCCTCCCAGCGGGGAGGGTTTGGGAGGGCGCAGCCCTCCCAGGAAACACCCCATCTTCAGCCCAACCGTTCCCTCGCGCTGGTCATGCGGGCCTCTGGCCCGCATACCCGACCGTCGGTGGGGTGAGACCCACACCCCACCGCCGACGGCGGACGTTGCCTCAGCCCTGCCTGGAGAGGCCGACGCCGACCCAACCAGAACACGACATGCTACAATACAGGGAAAACGCACCTGACCCGGACAACGTTCGCAACCCGAGCGGCTGCGACGGTCCTGCGGAGGAACGCTATGCAACGCAGCGAACGAGGAGGAGGCGGTTGGATCGGCTGGCTTATCTTTCTACTTGTCATCTTCGGTTTCCGGTTTTTACCCCCTCTCGCCAACTGGCTCACTCAGGTTACCGGTATCACGATCACCGTGCCAATGCTGATCATCGCCTTCACCGTCCTCGCAGTGGTGGCGAGCATTGGCAGTTCGCTGGTGCGCGCCGCCGGACGATCGGGCGACGCAGGTCAGACCGGAATGCCGCCATCTCTGCCTGTGCCTCCGCAGTCATCAACGCCGCCAGAACCAGCCTCATCGCCCTGGCCCCCCACCACTCCGGCCAGTAACCTCCCCCGTGCCCGGCTGCCCAGCGGTCAGGAACACCTCCCCAAACCGCCCCGTTTCGAGCCGATCATTGATCCGCGCATTCTCGCCGCGGGGATCGCCGGCCTGGTCATCCTCGGGGCGCTGACCCTCCTCGTTCTGTTCCTGTCCGGCGCTTTGCCCTGATCTGCCGCCAATAGCAGCCATCGGTCACGCGTTATGAATGCCTATGACATTCTGGCCCATTACTACGACGCCGATCTCCGCGATTACCACGAGGATCTGCCATTCCTTCGCGAGATGGCTCGCCGTGCCGATGGTCCATTGCTCGAATTGATGTGCGGCACCGGCCGGTTGCTGCTGCCCCTGGCCGAGGCCGGCTTCACCATTACCGGGGTTGACAGCTCCCCGGCGATGCTGGCCATTGCCCGCGCCCACGTGGACGAAGCCGGCCTCGGCGACCGGGTGACACTCATTCAGGGTGATGTGCAGGACGTCGCACTGCCCGCCGAAGCCTTTAGCCTGGCCTTTGTCGCTGTCAACTCTTTCATGCACCTCGAAACCGTTCGCGACCAGCTCGCCTGTCTCACAAACGTCCGGCGGGCCTTGCAGCGCCGGGGGTTGTTGATCATCGACCTGTTCAATCCCAATCCCGCCGAGATCCTCCGCGAGGACAACCGTCTGGTGCTGGAGCGCGAGTACCGGCTCAACGGGCGACACGTGCAGAAATTCGTGGCCATTGACAGCGACGCCGCGACTCAAATCAGCCGCGTGACCTTTCTCTACGACGAAACCGATGCCGATGGGCATGTTACTCGCCGCACGTCGCGCTTCGTGCTGCGCTGGTTCTATCGCTACGAGATCGAACATCTCCTCGCCCGCGCCGGGTTCATGACCCGCGCGGTCTACGGCTCCTACGACCTCGCAGAGTACGATAGCGACAGCGCTCGCCTGATCGTCGTTGCATCGCCGGACCGTTGAGATGCGTGGCGCTGCACAGGGTCGCGAAGAGCGCGCAGCGTTGCAAGGTTTCGAGAGGCCGCCTGAGAGGAGGGGCCGGGAAGCTGCGGCCTCCGTGTTCAGGCTGGTGGCGCGCCCTCAACCCGCGGGCGCCATCCGAGGCGCCATCCGAAGCGCTCGATATAACCGATCCCAGAAAGCGGCAACGGCTGCTCATTACGAGCAGCCGTGGGGGAAAAGGGAGGCGGTGTGAGTTAGTGGAGGATTGGCTACCCTTGGTGACCACGACCACCGCAAATCGTGCGTCCCGCGTAAGCCGTTTGCAGTATAGGCCAGGCAGGTTAGAGCCTGATTAATTCACTATTAGATGTTTGTTAATTTCTCCACAAAGCTGGCTGAGCCACACCTGATAATCGTCCATGCAAGCACGAAGACCATGAAGATCGATACGGAGGGAGAGCCTTCGCCCCACGTAGCTGTTCACCACCTTTGCCCACGGGAGTGGCAAACCCTCCCCACCGGAAGGGTTTGGGCGGGCTGCGCCCTCCCAGGCACGAGTATGTTCATTCGGGCGCTGTGCGCCCCGCGCATGGCGCCCGGAATCGCAACACCCCTGATGATTGAAACCACGCCGCTTGTCGTTGCGCCTGTATGTGTTCACCCTTCTCCCGGGAGCGCGGGCAGCTTGCCCGCATCCAGACCATTGCGGGCTGGACGCCCGCGCACCCGGGGTGACGCCTTACCCAAAATGTGAACTGGCACACTGGCACGTGCGCCTTGACGTTCGATCCGCGCGGTAGTATCATTCAAGCGGCACGTCACAAGTATGCTATAGAACGCATTGATGAGGACGAGTAGCCCGGCGACTGCAGCCAGGGAGGGCGCGTCGGCGACTGGAAGCGCGCCTCTGCACGGCCTGGTGAAAACCACCTCGGAGCGGCCCCCTCAACGCCGAACGGCCAGTATGGGGGTCCGGGCGGCGCCCGTTACAGCGCCCCACGAGGGTGCCTCTCGCTATAGCGGGAGGCATCGAAGATGGGTGGAACCACGAGGCAACCCTTCGTCCCATTGGGAAGAAGGGTTTTTTGTTGGCATACTATTGCAGATTGGAGAGCGCCTGAGGAAGTACCCGCATGCGCCCATGGCATCGTCCTTCACCAATCGCTCGTGACACCGGCGCCCGGCGCGGATGTCTCCGCGGCTGTGCGGCAATCCTCTTTATTGCCGCGCTGCTCTTGCTGGTGTACACGTTCGGGCTGCGCCCGATGCTGAGTCGCGCCGTGGCCGACCAGATCGCGCCCGTCCCCGTGGCAACGGCGGTGACCATTGGCGGGGCCGGGCGCGCGGATGGCCTCCTGCCTACCGCCATCGCCGCCCTGCCCCCGGGCGAACTGGTCCTCACCGAGGAACGCGCCAATGATTTTCTTGCCGCTCGCCCGGACGCGATTGCGCCCCTCAAAACGGCGCGCCTCAGCTTCAGCGATGGCCGTGCTATCGCCACGATCAGCGCCTATGGGGTCAGCAGCGATGCCATTGTGACCCTCACCGCCGAGGAGGGCCGGCTGGTGGTTACCAGCGCGCGCCTCGCAGCGCCGCTGGCCTATGTGCTCTCCGCCGATGAACTGGCGCGTCTGCTCGCCGAACGGCTCAATGCGGAACTGACCGCCCAGGGTCGCCGCATCGACGAGCTGCGTATCGAAGAGGGCCGCCTGATCCTGGTTACCAGTTGACGCCCCGCCTGTGGGCCGGGCGCGCCGCGCCTCCTGGCGCCCCCTGAGCATGTAAGGAGTCTGCCGATGCCCGTTAATCCCAACGACGATCCCTACTATCGCCTGCGCCACTCCCTGGCCCACGTCATGGCTCAGGCCGTTCTTGAGCTGTTCCCCGAAGGTAAAATCGCCATCGGACCACCGGTCGAGAACGGTTTCTATTACGACTTCGACCTGCCGCGGCCCCTCACGCCCGAGGATCTGGCCGAAATCGAAGCCCGCATGCGCCGCATTATCAGCGGGAACCATCCGTTCGTCTACCGTGTCGTCAGTGCGGAAGAGGCGCGCGAGTTGTTCAGGGATCAGCCGTACAAGCTTGAGCTGATCGAGGGCCTCATCCAGGGCGCCGATGAGTACGGCGAGCGCCAGGAGGGCAACGGCGCCCCTGCCGGCGGCACAGTCATCTCGACCTATCGCCAGGACACCTTTGAGGACCTGTGCCGTGGTCCCCATCTGGAGCATACCGGCCAGATTGACCCCGAGGCCTTCAAGCTGATGAGTATCGCCGGCGCCTACTGGCGCGGTAATGAGAAGAACCCCCAGCTCCAGCGCATCTACGGCACCGCCTGGAACAATCGCGCCGAACTTGAACAGTACCTCTGGCGCCTTGAAGAAGCCAGAAAGCGCGACCATCGCCGCCTGGGTAAGGAACTCGACCTCTTCAGCGTCTCCGATGAAGTGGGACCGGGGTTGATCCTCTGGCATCCGAAAGGGGCCATGATCCGGGTGATTGCCGAAGATTTCTCTCGCCAGGCCCACCTCAATGCCGGCTACGAGTGGGTCTTCTCGCCCCACGTGGGCCGCGCGCACCTGTGGGAGACCTCCGGCCACCTGGATTTTTACAAAGAGAACATGTATGCCCCGATGGATATTGAAGGCGATACGTACTACGTCAAGCCAATGAATTGTCCGTTCCATATCCAGATCTACCGATCTCATCTGCGCTCGTATCGCGATCTGCCGCGGCGCTACGCTGAGTATGGCACGGTCTACCGCTTCGAGAAGAGTGGCGTGCTCCACGGCCTGACCCGCGTGCGCGGTTTTACCCAGGACGATGCGCACATCTTCTGCCGGCCCGACCAGGTCGAGGAGGAGATTGGCCACGCTCTGGATTTTTCACTCTACGTGCTGCGCTCCTTCGGGTTGAGCGAGTTCACCGCTTACCTCTCGACGCGCCCCGAGAAGTACGTCGGACGAGCAGAGGATTGGGATCGGGCCACCGCCGCCCTTGAGCGGGCGATAGAAGCTCATGCCCTTCCTTACAAGCGCGATGAGGGTGGCGGGGCGTTCTATGGCCCGAAGATTGATTTGAAGGTGAACGATGCCCTGGGCCGCGAGTGGCAGTTGAGCACCATCCAGTTCGACTTTAACCTGCCTGAACGCTTTGATCTGGAGTACATCGGCGAGGACGGCCAACCCCATCGCCCCTATATGGTCCATCGCGCGCTCATGGGGAGCATGGAGCGCTTTCTGGGTGTGCTGATCGAACACTTCGCCGGGGCGTTCCCCCTGTGGATCGCGCCGGTGCAGGCGACGATCATTCCCATTACCGATAAACAGATGGAGTACGCCTGCCAGGTGCGCCAGCACCTGACCGATGCGGGCCTGCGGGTCGAACTCGATGATAGCCGGGACCGCATGCAGGGCAAGATCCGTCGCGCTCAGTTGCAGAAGGTACCGTATATGCTTATAATCGGCGCCAGGGAGCAGGAGACCGGCGCTGTGGCCGTGCGAACGCGCGCAGGCGAGGATCTCGGCGCCATGCCCCTGGCAGCATTTGTTGAACGCGCGCTGGAGGAGGTCCGTACACGAGCGGGGTGAGAATTGCTTCGTAAGTGTTCACACTTCTCCTGGGAGCGCGGGCATTTTGCCCGCATCCAGGCCCTTGCGGGCGGGACGCCCGCGCTCCCGGGGTGACGCCTTACCCCAAATGTGAACACGCACATTGCTTCGTGGTGGAAAGAGCGCGGGGTAGGGCAAAGCCCCTCTACGCTATGCCTCGTCGGAGAAGGGGTTTCTGCAAGCGTTGCGCCTTCCCTGGCGCTCCCGTGCAAGAATGTGCCGGATGCGCCGACGGGCTTCAGGTCTGCATCAACCCCGCCTGATAATCTGGCCTTCGGCTCTACAGCTCCACAAGCCGGTTGTGAGGAGCTGGGGAGCACCTGTAACCTTGACAGGCCCGCTATGAAACCTTAGTCTTACGGACCACTGAGGAGCGTCAGGTATGGCACTGGAGTCTGACACGCTCGCCGACACCGCCCGTCGTTTCAGTGAGGCGATCCGCGCTGAGCGCCAGAGCACCCTGGAGGCCCTGGCTGCGGAACGTCAGGCCGTTCTCGAAATTATTCAGGCTCTGAAGCAGGAGACCTTTCGTCGCCGTAAGACGGCCACCGGGCGCTTCGTCTTTGGCATGTTGCTCGGCGCCAGCGCTGGCGCCCTGACAGTCTACTTCGCCAACCAGCGCGCTGGCGAAGAGACGCGCCTCGGTCTTACCGCCAGGGCCGAGACTGGCCGCGCGACGCTCGCCAGACGCTTTAAACAGGCGCTCGACGCGGGTCGTCTGGCCGCTCAGAGCCGCGAGGAAGAACTCTGGGAGCGTTATCGCCGCCGGGTGTCCGAGGCGCTGCAACCTCCCCCTGAGCCTGAAGAGCCGCTGTTTTAGCCCGTGGTACGGGAAAACCGGGGCTTCCCACCTGCGGTGAGCCTGTCGAACCGCACCCCTCCCACCGGGAGAGATGAACGTGGCGGGAGGGGGCGTGGGAGGGCTTCGCCCTCCCCGCAAAAAACTATCCATCACAACCTGGTTGACAAACCAATAGTCGTAAGAAGAACTCTGATGGACGCCGAGATCATTGCCATTGGCTCCGAGCTGCTCCTCGGCGCCACGATCGATACCAATAGCGCCTACCTGGCACGTGAACTGGCCGCCGCCGGTGTCAATCTCTACCGAAAGACCGTGGTTGGCGATAATGCTGAGCGTATCGCCCAGTGCGTTCGCGAGGCTCTCGAACGCGCCGACCTGGTGATCTGCTCCGGCGGCCTGGGCCCGACACCCGATGATGTCACCCGCGAGGGTGTCGCCCTGGCCCTCGGGCGCCCCCTCGAGTTCCGCCAGGAGCTGCTCGACCAGATCCAGGCCCGCTTCAGTGCCATGGGCCGCACTATGAGCGAGAGTAATCGTCGCCAGGCCTATGTGCCCGCTGGCGCTCGTGCCATTCCTAACCCCCGCGGCACCGCGCCTGCCTTTCTTGTCGAAGATCCCCGCGGGACGGTGGTCGTGCTGCCCGGCGTGCCCTACGAACTGCGCTACCTGTTTGAAAACGCTGTTCTGCCCTACCTGCGCGAGGAGCGGGGCGTCACCGACGTGATCCTCGTCAAGACGCTCCACGCCACCGGTCTTGGCGAAAGTGTCATCGGCGAACTGCTGGCCGACCTGATGCAGCAGGCTAACCCTACCCTGGGCATTTCCGCCAAGCAGGCGCGCTACGAGCTGCGCATCGGCGCCCGCGCCGCCAGCCGCGCCGAAGCCGAGGCGCTCGTCGCTCGGGCTGAGGCGACCATTCGTGAGCGCCTCGGCCCCAACCTCACCGGTGATGCGCCCCTGGCCGAGACGGTGGTTCGCCTCTTGCGCGAGCGCAATCTCACCCTCTCGCTGTTCGAGGGCGCCGCAGCCGCGCCAATCTACCGCGCCCTGGCCCGTGTTCCCGGCGCTCTGGACTGCCTGCGCGGCCTGATTGTCCATCCGCTCGATCAACCTGCCGACGAGCGCGCCGCGTCTGCTCTGGCCCTCGCCGGCGCCCGTGACGCCGCCGCGCGCTGGGGCAGCCCGCTGGCCCTCGGGGCGCAGGCTGCCGCCACTCCCGATCCGAGCGGCCTTACGCCCGTCTGTGTCGCTCTTGTCACCCCGGAGGGCGACCGCGAGGTCACCCGCCGCTACGACCTCCGCCAGCCCGAGGGTTGGGAGTTCGTGGCAACCCTTGCCCTCGACCTTGCCCGACGCTATTTGATGGGAGATGCGGCTTGAAGCAGGCGCCCGCGGCGTCCGGTATTCGCCTCCGCGCGGCCCTGGCGACGGTGCATCGCGACCCGCGGTGGTGGCTCAAGTGTCTCGGTTATGGGGCTGCCGCTGCTACCGGCCTGGGCTTGCCCCTGGCCGCCGGCTTCGTTATGGAGAGCCTCGACAACAGCCGGCGTGGCTACCCCGCGCCCCTGCCGCCCTGGGGTGATCCCTTCCTGCGCTCCCTTACCGGTCTCTTCGCCCTGCTGATTGACTTTGCCTTCTTCGTTCTCCCCTTGCTCGTCGGCGGGGCGCTTGTCGTCGCGATAAGCCTTACGCTCCTCCTCGCCGGCCCACCGGCCGCCCGGGTGTTGCCCTGGGCGCTGAGCGCCGTCGGGCTAGCAACCGGTCTCATCGTGTTGCTGATGTTCGTCGCCGGCATCGCGCCCGTGGGCCGCCTGCGCTTCGCCCACGACGGACGCATCGAAGAGGCTCTGGACCTCGCTACCCTGCGCTACGCCCTGGCGCCTCCCCAGCGGAGCCTCTTCCTGCGGGCGCGCCTGGCCTCCCTGCCAGCCTACCTGCCGGCCACGATCAGCGCCAGTGTTACCTGGAGCCTGGCCTCCCTGCGCTTTCCCGGCCAGGTCGCCGTGTTCGCCCTCGGAGTCTGGCTCACCCTGGCAGCCCTCGTTTATGCCCATCTGGTCGTGGTGCAACTCTACGTCGCCGCCGAGGGTGAGGTGCAACGCAGGGGTGAGCCTTCCCCATCCAGAGGTGCAGCGTGAATTTCAGACCCCTACCCTGCCCCGATGTGAAAATATGGGGAAACCGGGTTTCTCCACCTGCGGTGAGCCTGTCGAACCGCACCCCTGCCTGTGGGGGGTGCCAGCCGCTCCCAACAGCGGTTGGGAAATGGGGAAACCGGGTTTCCCCAACCTCCTCCCTGAGGGGAGGTTTTGGGAAGGCTGCGCCCTCTCAGGAAAAAACCTGTCTTCATCTGGTCAGAGTATGGGGAACCCGGGTTTCCCCACTATTGCGAACCAGTACCATCACCTGAACCATTGAATCCTGCCTGGCGCGGTGCTACTATACCAGTGTGGTTCTCGCTTCCCCATCTCACCGGACAAACCGCCATGCCTTACCGCCTCTACCTCTGCGCCGGTCTCCACTGCGCGGCGCGCGGCCCCGGCACGCACGCGACCCTCGAACACGCCTTGTGGGAAGCCGGCCTGCTCGGCGCTGTTGAGCTTCACCTGAGTGGGTGCCAGGACCACTGCGACCACGGTCCGAACCTGCTGGTTCAGCCCGGCAATTATCGCTACGTCGGTGTGACCCCTGAGCGTGCCGCCGCCATCATCGCCCGGCACCTGCGCGATGGTCTCCCCGTCCTGGACTGGCAGGCCACCCCGGAGCTGCGGCGCAAGGCGCCCTGAGGTGAAAATAGCCCGCCCGCGGGAGGGTTTGGGAGGGCTTCGCCCTCCCAAGAACAATAATATTTTCATTCTG
>OGCI01000514.1_pt1 | contig 43134 bp, 37 predicted proteins | sample 1570021 | NCBI WGS metagenome assembly OGCI01 (sample SAMN06264664, study PRJEB24512) | hot springs metagenome | isolation source: Hot spring water | place: South Africa: Tshipise | collected 2015-06-21
GAGGCGGTGCAGATGGTGATCTGGGAACTGGCGACTGAGCTGCGCATTGCCATGTTTGCGGCGGGCGCGGGGTCAATCGCCGCTCTCAAGCAGACTCCCCTGTACTGCAGTGACTCTCGCCCCTAGGGAGAAGCGGATAGCAAGGATTCGGCCTTGCGCAGGGCGTCCCCGGCAGCGCGCACAGCCAGTAATCCTTGCTGGATGACTTGCGGCGGGGGCTGAGGTCGCGGTGTGGCACACTCGGCCTGCCAGAGGTCGCGGCTGCGCGTCAACTCGATGGCCGCCTGACGCAGCGACTCAGCCAGGTCGCGGTAGGTCGGGTCATCGGTAACGCTGATGCCCGCCGGATTGGGTACCTGGGGCAACGTTCCGCAGCGAACCGCCGCGCCACGTGCCAGCCCTTCCCAGATCGCGGAAAGTGTTTGGTGCGCGGTGACCAGCGCCTCGTAGTCATGCTGTAAATCGAGCAGCAGCGGAGACTGAGTGGAAAAGGTCGGTGCAGGGGGCGTGGACTGCAGCCGAGGCGTGGCTGTGGGGGCAGGATTTGTCTCTTTGCCGCACCCTGCCAGCACAACCATCAGCAATCCCAGAGCCAAGACGTGCCTGCCTGAGGGCATGGTTAGATGAACTCCACGAATACGCGGTTAGCTACCAGATAGGCCCGCCGAGTCAGGCGGATGTGTCCGTCGGCGGTCTCTTCGATCAGGCCGTGCCTCTGCAGACGCTGTAGCGCAGGGCCGAATGCTTCGTGGGGGGAAAAACCAAAACGTGCACGAAAGGCGGCGCTGTCAACGCCTTCTTCCAGCAGGCGCAAACCCAGGATCATAGTGTCGGCCATTGCCTCTCGTCCTTCGACGGGCAGGGTCTCGGCGGTGGCGGCTGACAGGGGGAAGGGCAGCGGCTCGCGTTGAGCATTGATGCGGGCGATGTAGGTAGCAGGGTCGGCGATGGTCTCGTAGCGCAACCCATTCGCGTAGCCGTGCGCGCCCGCGCCGAAGCCCAGGTACGGCTGATTGCGCCAGACGTGTAGATTGTGCTGACAGACGTGACCTGGTCTGGCCCAGTTGCTGATCTCGTAGTGCAGATACCCGGCGGCCTGTAGTGTATCGGCGGCCCAGTCGTACATGTCGGCGGCCAGGTCAGGGTCGGGCACCGGTATGCGCCCTTGCTGCAACCACGTGTGCAAAGGCGTGCCTTCCTCGAAGCTGAGGCTATACAGGGACAGGTGATCAGGCTCGCAGCGCAGGGCATGGTGCACGCTGCGTTGCCACATGGGCAGCGTCTGTCCGGGAATGCCGTAGATCAGGTCGAGGTTGATGCTGGTGAAACCCGCCTGGCGTGCCAGGTGCACGGTATGAGGTACGTCGTCGGGAGTATGACGACGGGCGAACAGGCGCAACTCGTTTTCGTTAGCGGACTGCATGCCGATGCTCAGACGACTGACGCCCACACGGCGCAGATGGGCGAAGTAGGCGACGTCGGCATCGCCAGGGTTGACTTCGAAGGAAATCTCGGCTTCCGGGTCGAGGGAGAAGGCTTCGCGGCACGCCTCGATGATCTGTCCGACAGCCGGAACAGGCAGTTGACTGGGAGTGCCGCCGCCGAAATAGATCGAGAGCGCGGGAAGCTGGCGCTCTGCAGCCGCTCCTACCAGCCGGATTTCGCGCTGCAGAGCGCGCACATAGGCCGGGATGCGTGCCTTCATGCCAGCGTAGGTATTGAAGGCACAGTAGGTGCAGCGTGTGCGGCAGAAGGGGATATGCACGTAAAGAGCCAGCCGTTCACGGGAGGCTGTTGTAGCTGCAAGCGATGGAGCGGCAAGGGTCTCGATCATGGCGAACCCCGCCCCTCGACGGGGTCAATTGCGAGATAGATCATCCCTCACTATAATAGCGAAACAACAATGCTCTTGCTGCACATCGTTGCAATGTCTCCTTCGGGGTGCCAGGGATGGTTGATACGCATAAGTTTCCCACCAAACAGCCAGACAAATCCCAGGGCGAAAGTACATTACAGCCGGGATCGGTGCTGCAGGGACGCTATCGCATCACCGGTGTGATTGGGGTAGGCGGGATGGGGTCGGTCTATCAGGCCCGTGACTTGCGCTTCCCGAACGTCACACGCTATGTGGCCGTTAAGGAAATGCTCAATCTCTCCACGGATCAGAGCATCCGCGAGATGACGCTCAAGACGTTCGAGCGTGAAAGCGATATGTTGGCGTCGCTCAGCCATCCGGCGGTACCCAAGATATACGAGTATTTCCCCAGCAAGACGCGCGCCTACCTGGTGATGGAATACATCAACGGGCGCGATCTTGAGATGATCATCAACTCGGCCACAGATTTTTTGCCTGTGGAGACCGTGTTGCGCTGGGCGCTGGACCTGTGCGATGTGCTGGGCTACCTGCATTCGCAGCAACCGGAACCGATCATCTTCCGCGATGTCAAGCCCTCGAACATCATGGTGGACGAGCACGGGCAAATCCGGCTGGTGGACTTTGGCATCGCCAAGATATTCCAGGAAGGTCAGAAAGGCACCATGATCGGCACGGAGGGATATTCCGCGCCGGAACAGTACCGTGGGGAAGCCAGTCCGGCTAGCGATGTATACGGCATTGGGGCCACTCTGCATCATCTGCTCACCCGCCGCGATCCGCGCCTGGAGCCGCCTTTCACCTTTCACGAGCGGCCTATTCGCGAGGTCAACCCTGCTGTTCCGCCAGAGTTTGAAGCGATCATCATGAAAGCGCTGGAATTCAAGCCAGAGGATCGCTATCCCAACGCGGCGGTGATGAAGCAGGCGCTGGAACAACTGACGCACCCGGTGGCTCCCGCCATCAACGTCGGAGTGAAAGCAGTTCCCGAAGAGGGCGGGACAACCTGGGTGGGGGCAGAGGTCAAACCGCTGTGGGTCTTCGAATGCGAAGACGAGATACGTTCCTCACCGACGGTATATCGCGGCGTGGTCTATGTGGGCGCACACGACAATAACCTCTATGCTGTCAATGCCAATGACGGCACATTCCGCTGGAAGTATCCTGCTGAGGGACGCATTGTAGCGACACCCGCTGTCGCGGAAGAGGAGAATCTGGTCGTCTTCGGTTCAACGGACAGCCTCTTCTACGCTGTAGATGTGCGGATGGGGCAGTTGCAGTGGACGGTGCGTGCTCAGGGGCCGGTGCTTTCGACGTGCAGTATTATGCATGGGCACGCCTTCTTCGGCAGCGATGACGGCAATCTCTACGCGGTGCGGCTGGCGACGGGCCGCGTGCAGTGGAAGTTCGCCAGCGGTGGGGCGATCCGGTCGCGCCCGTTGATCGCCGGAGAGCTGATCGTCTTCGGCACGGAGATCGGGGACGTGGTCAGCACCGATCTGTCGGGACGGATGGTGTGGCGATTCCGGGCCAAGCGGGCAGTGTCCTCGTCTCCGCTGGAGCACGACGGCCTGGTGGTGTTCGGCTCGATGGACTGGCAGGTCTACGCGCTGGACATTGCGCGAGGCTGGAAGGTGTGGGAATTCCGCACCAGTAAGCCGGTCGTGTCGTCGCCTGCTTACGGCGACGGTAAAATCTATATCGGCTCGGTGGATGGGTCGCTCTACGCGCTGGATTTGGCCACAGGTAAAGAACGCTGGCGTTTTGAGACTGAAGGGCAAATCACGTCCTCGCCCGCTTTTGCCAATGGTGCTGTGTATTTTGGCGGCGTAGATGGCTACGTGTACAGCGTGGATGCCAAGAACGGGCGTTTGCGCTGGAAGTTCAAGACAGGCGGGCCGGTGCCGGGGTCGCCTGCAGTAGTTGACGGTGTGGTGTATATTGGTTCCATGGATCATGCGCTCTATGCGCTCAAGGCGTAGCTCAGCCGGGGAGCAACCATGAAATTCTTGCGGCGTGTTTTGGGGCTTTCGACGGATGCTGAGGCAGACGGGGCCGACAGCGCAGTGGACATTGTTCACGATGCTCAGGAGGTCGCCAGCCCTGCCCCGGAGCCTGTGATTGAAGGGCCGCGTCAGGAACAGGCGCGGCGCGCGGCTGTAGCTGAATTACAGGGCAGGGCGGCGTTGCTGGAAACCAGCGCCTATGTGGGGACGCGCCCGCTACCACCTCTGGAAACCATTGTGCCCCGCCCCGGGGAGCGGATGCGGTTCGGGCAGTTGAGCGATCCCGGCATGGTGCGCAGCAATAACCAGGATGCCATCTTTGGGATGGTGGTGTCGAGCACGACTGATGATGCCTGGCCCGACATGGGTGTTTTTGTGGTGGCGGACGGTATGGGCGGGCACCAGGAAGGCGAGCGCGCCTCGACCGTCACTGTGCGCCTGGTAGCCGACCATGTCATTGACCGGATTCTGCGGCCCATGCTGGACAATCGCCTCAACGAGCCGGACCGTCTGCCGCTGGCCGATGTGCTGCGTGTGGCCGTGCAGGAAGCGAACGACGCCGTGAACCAGGAAATCCCAGAAGGTGGGACGACTGTCACAGCGACTGTCATCCTGGGCGATCTGGCCTACGTGGCCCATGTGGGCGACAGCCGCGCCTATATGATCACCGACGATGGCATCGAGCAGATCACGCGCGATCATTCGCTGGTGCAGCGCCTGATTGAACTGGATCAACTGACCGTGGAAGAAGCTGCCGAGCATCCGCAGCGCAACGTGTTGTACCGGGCGATCGGGCAGAGCGACAATCTGGACGTAGACGTCATCACACGCCGGATGCCACCGCGGGGGCAGTTACTGTTGTGTTCTGACGGGCTATGGAACATGGTGCCAGAGACGACTATCGAGGATGTAGTGCGCCGTCACAATGATCCGCAGCGTGCCTGCCACGAGCTGGTAGAGCTGGCCAACGACCGGGGTGGCCCCGACAACATCAGCGTCATCATCGTTCAAATGCCAGGGTAGCAGGCCGGCTTTGCCCACGGTTGGGGGGAGATCGGTTAGTGGACGCTTCGCGCAATCTCTATGCCATCCTGGGGATTCCTCCAGAAGCTACAGCCGACGATATACGCGAAGCCTATCGTATGATGGCGCGGCGGTTCCATCCGGACGCCAACCCGAACGAGGGCGCAGCGCTGCAATTCCGCAATATTGTCGCCGCCTATGACATCCTGAGCGATCCTGGCGAGCGCCTGCGCTACGACGAAGCTCGGCACGCGCTGCGCAGCGAGCCGACGCCATTTTCGTTGCGCGTGATGCCCAGCAAACGGGTGTTAAGTGCGCTGGCCGAACCTCAGGTGCTCTATCTGTTGCTGGAAGTTATACCCGCGCGCCAGGCCGCAGCCGCTCAGCGACGCACTGCTCCCCTGAACTTGACCCTGGTGCTCGATCGCAGTACCTCTATGCGCGGGCAGCGGCTGGACAAGGTGAAGATCGCTGCCCATAACATCATCGAGCAGCTTTCGGCCCAGGACGTGATTTCGATTGTCACCTTCAGCGATCGCGCTGAGGTGTTGATCCCGGCCACGACAGTCACAGACAAGACCTCGCTGTGCGCTTCGGTCAGTATCATGAGCGCGGGAGGAGGCACAGAGATCTATCATGGTCTGGCGGCAGGCATCGCCGAGTGCCGACGCCATCTGGCCCCGCGCATGGTCAATCACATTATTCTGCTGACCGATGGCCGCACCTTTGGTGATGAAGAACGTTGCCTCGAACTGGCCCGCGAAGCCGCCGCCGAGGGGATCGGCATCAGCGCCATGGGCATCGGCGAAGAGTGGAACGATCAGTTCCTGGATGCTCTGGCGGCAGCGACTGGCGGAACCTCGGCCTATATCCAATCGCCGAAGGCTGTGTTGCAGTTCCTGGACGAACGGGTGCGTAGCCTGGGCAACGCCTTTGCTGAGCGGCTGCAATTGACCATCGCTCCCGATGCCGATGTGGTGCTGGAGTCAGTGTTTCGTCTGCAGCCAACGTCGCAGCCGATTGATGTATCGCCTCAGCCGATCCAACTGGGGACCCTGGAAAAGAGCCGCCCGGTCACAGTGCTGATCCAGCTTCAGATGCCTCCCAGTACCAAGACCGGTTTTCGGACGGTAGCTCGTCTGGATGTGACGGGCGACGTGTTGTGGTCGGAGCGTCAGCAGCATAAGGCCATCAGCGACATATCGGTCGAAATCGCCCACAATCCTCAGCCCGAAGAACCCCCGCTGGCGATCCTGGATGCGCTCGGCAAGCTGACCCTGTATCGGATGCAGCAGAAGGCAGAACAGGCGCTGAGCGATGGGCGAGTGCAGGACGCAAGCCGGCAACTGGAAAACCTGGCTACCCGATTGCTGGCAGCAGGGCATGAGGAACTGGCCCAGAAAGCCATCATCGAAGCACGGCGGGTTTCGCATACCCATGCCCTGTCGCAGGAGGGGCGCAAGTCTCTGAAGTTCCAGACGAGGCAATTGCTGGCGTTGCCAATGCCTGAGAGTGACAAGCGATGAAAACCTGCCCGTACTGCGGCTTTGACAACCGCGAGGGAGTCCTGTATTGCGAAGAATGCGGACACCCCTTCTATAGCCAGAAGGACGCGGTAGAGACGACGCAGCTTTCCCAGGACGCGCACGAAGGCTTCAAAGGACGCATGACCTGGGGCACGGCGCGCTTCGAAGAAGGGGCTGTGCTGGTGATCCGCATTCGCGATGTGCCGGAGCCAATCACGCTCGAACCAGTGCGCGACATCATCATCGGGCGCAGAGATCCGCTGGGCGGCGACCCGCCTGACCTCGATCTGTCGTCCTACGGCGCGGCAGAACTGGGCGTTTCGCGCCGCCATGCCCTGATCCGGCGCGGAGAAGACACCCTGACTCTGGTGGATCTGGAGAGCACCAACGGGACGTTTCTCAACGGGCAGCGCCTGTTGCCGCATCAGCCCCGCGTGCTGCGCGATGGAGACGAAGTGCGCATGGGGCGATTTGTCTTCAACCTGTTCTTCAAGTGACTTGCTGTATCCTGGGGTAGAGACCATGCACACTTTGCTGATCCATATCATGAACGAAGAGCCGATCGTGGCCGAGGTAGAACACCTCCCATCGCCGAGCGACCAGGCCCTCTTTTGCATCAGTCCGCGCCGGCGCGATGGGCGCGAACTGCACTATGTGTTACCAGAGGTGCAAACAGTCATCATCCCTTGGCACCGGATCAGTTTCGTCGAAGTGCTACCTTCGGGCGAGGAAGAGGAAATCATCAGCCCGTTTGCCGATTGATTCCACGGAGAGCGCTGTGTATGGCGAGCAAACTACCACGTATTGCCCCACGTGAGGCCAAGCGTATTCTGGTGGTAGATGACGAAACCCGCATGATCGGCTTCATCCGCATGAACCTGGAACTCGAAGGGTACCAGGTGCTCGAAGCGCACGATGGCTTAAAGGCGTTGGAGATGGTGCGCACCCAGTTGCCCGACCTGGTCTTGCTGGACGTGATGATGCCGGGCCTGGATGGTTTCGAGACATTGCGGATGCTGCGCGAGTTTTCCAGTGTGCCGGTGATCATGCTCACGGCCAAGGGAGAAGAGGAGGACAAGGTTCGCGGCCTGGAACTCGGCGCGGATGACTACGTCACCAAGCCTTTCGGCTCGCGCGAACTGTCCAGCCGGGTGCGGGCCGTGCTGCGCCGGGCCGAAATGCCCAGTGTCTCGCCAGACAAAGCTATCCTGAAGATTGACGATCGGCTGAGCGTAGACTTCAACCGACGTGAAGTCATCGTGGAGGGTAAGCATATCAAACTCCGCCCGACGGAGTATCGCTTGCTATACCATCTGATCGAGAACGCGGGCTGGACGGTGCCGCACGAGCAGTTGCTGGCGAAGGTGTGGGGCTATGAGTATCGCGACGAGACACACTACGTGCGGCTGTATGTGAACTACCTGCGCGAGAAAATCGAGGAAGACCCTTCTAACCCCAAGTACATCCTGACCGAGCGCGGTGTCGGCTACCGCTTTGTGGACTTTCGGCGCGAGCAGGAATAGGCACAGCGCAAAGACAAACTATCGGGCCAGAGCACCTCTCTGGCCCGTTGCTTTTCATGGCCGAGTATGCCTCAGCCCAGGTCTTCAATTTCCTGGGCGCGGTGAGTGCGCAGTACCTGCAAGGCGACTTCGGCAGAGCGACGCTGTGGCGCAGTCCAGCCGTCTTCGGTCGCCATGCGTATCAGGTGCGCGTAGATGGCGCGCTGCTCGTCACGTTCCAGCGTCTCCCAGGCCAGCAGCACCAGTTCGACCTGCCGACTGAGCAGGTTGTTCCAAAACAGTTCCAGATCGTCCGCCATCGCTTTCTCCATCTATCCGTCATGGCCTAGGCCAAGCTCATCGCACACGCTGTCGAATTCGGCCAGCAGCGATGCTTTCTCGCTCTGCGGTAGATAGCTGGCACGGATAGCATTGCGGGCGACTGTCACCAACTGCTCGACATTCAGGCCGCAGTCCTGCACGGCGTGCAGGTATTCCTGGCTGAGGGTGGTATTGAACAGGGCCGGATCGTCCGAATTGAGAGTCACGCACAGGCTTGCCTCGACCAACGCGCGCAGCGGGTGTTCGGCGTATGAGCGGTAAACCCCCAGACAGATATTACTGGTAGGATTCACTTCGAGCGGTATCTGTTGCGCGGCCAGATGGGTAACAAGCGCCGGGTCTTCGATGGCGCGCACGCCGTGCCCGATACGTTCTGCGCCGAGCGCGCGCAGGGCACCCCAAACACTCTCCGGCCCCACCGTTTCGCCCGCGTGAGGGTTACTGTGCAGACCGGCTGCGCGCGCTTTGGCGAAAGCCTCCACGAACAGCTCTGGCGGAAAGCCTACCTCTGGCCCGCCCAGCCCTAGGGCGACCACTCCCCCCTGCAATGCCTGAGGACTGGTCAGCCAGGCGACGACCTGCGCAGCAGTATCCGGATAACAGCGCACAATGTCGGGAATCCAGGCCATACGCACGCCGAAGTCCTGTTCGGCGCGCCGCCGACCTTCGTTGACGCCGTCCAGAATAGCCGTGAAGGGCAGATGGGAATGCTGCGTCGGTGACCAGGTGACCTCGGCGTAGCGAATGTTCTGCCGCGCCATTGCCTGTCCATGCTCATAGACGATACGGGCGAAATCGTCGGGCGTTTGCAGGCAGGCGCACAGGGTGGAGAAGATTTCCACGAAGTGATCGAAATCGCGGAAGGTGTACCAGGTGCGCAGTTCGCTCAATGAGCTTATCGGCAGGGCAATGCCGTTGCGTCGGGACAGATCGAAGAGCGTCTCCGGCTGCACCGTGCCTTCCAGATGTACATGCAATTCCACTTTGGGCAGTGCCTGGATGACTTGCTGCAAGTCGGGCACGGTCACGCCTCCGGCGCTTCAACTGGCTGCTGACCCTGCGCTTCGTGGGCAATAGCCGCTTCCACGAACGCCATGAACAGGGGGTGAGGGTGATTGGGGCGGCTCTGAAACTCCGGATGGAACTGACTACCAAGCATGAAGGGGTGGTCGCGCAGTTCCATGATCTCCACCAGCCGTCTGTCCGGGCTGAGACCGCTAAACCAGGCCCCGCGGCGCTCGAACATCTCGCGGTAGCGGTTGTTGAACTCGAAGCGATGGCGGTGTCGCTCGTGCACCAGGTTGGTCTGGTAAGCGTTGGCGGCCTTGGAACCGGCGCTCAGCACGCAGGGGTAGGCTCCCAGGCGCATCGTCCCGCCCAGGTTGGCGACGTGATGCTGATCCGGCATGAGATCAATGACCGGATGGGCGCAGGTCTTGTCGTATTCGGTGCTGTTGGCATCTTCCAGGCCGAGCACATTACGCGCAAACTCGATGCTCATCACCTGCATTCCCAGGCACAGACCCAGGTAGGGCACACGTCGTGTGCGGGCAAAGTGCGCGGCCTGAATCTTGCCTTCCACACCCCGGTAACCGAAGCCGCCGGGCACGACGATGCCGTGCACGTCTTCCAGTAATTCCCACTGTTTGCCCTTTTCCAGGTCACCGGAATGTACCCAGACGACTTCGATTTTGCGGTTGTGGGCAACCGCGGCGTGTAGCAGGGCCTCTTTGACGCTCATATAGGCGTCGTGCAGTTCGACGTACTTGCCTACGATGGCTATCCGTAACGGCGTGCGTACCTGACGCATCCGCGCCACCATGTCGCGCCAGTCGGTCAGATCGGGATCGGCGGCGGGCAATCCCAGCGCCTTGACCACGTAGTCGCCCAGGCCGGCGTCTTCGAGGACAAGCGGGACGGCGTAGATGTTGTCTGTGGTCTCCAGGGGGGTGACCGCCCGCGGCTCCACATCGCAGAAGAGGGCGATCTTGCTGGTCAGGTCTTCGCTGACAGGGTGATCGGTGCGGGCGATGATCACCTGGGGCTGAATACCCATGCTGCGCAGTTCGCGCACACTGTGTTGAGTGGGTTTGGTCTTCAACTCACCGGTAGCGCCAATATAGGGCAGGAAAGTGACGTGCACATAGAGGGTATTTTCGCGCCCTACGTCGGTGCGCAACTGACGGATCGCTTCCAGGAAGGGCTGCCCCTCGATGTCGCCGACAGTGCCGCCGACTTCCACGATCACCACATCGGCGTTGTTGCCCTGGCCCACCAGAGCGATGCGCCGCTTGATCTCGTTGGTGATGTGGGGGATGACCTGGATGGTGCCACCCAGGAAATCACCGCGGCGTTCCTTGCTGATCACCTCTGCGTAAATCTGGCCGGTGGTGACGTTGCAGGTGCGGTCGAGGTTTTCGTCGGTGAAGCGCTCGTAGTGTCCCAGGTCGAGGTCGGTCTCCGCTCCGTCGGCTGTGACAAATACTTCGCCGTGCTGGTAGGGACTCATCGTGCCAGGGTCTACGTTCAGGTAGGGGTCGAGTTTCTGGATGGCCACTTTCAGGCCGCGCGCCTTGAGCAGCCGCCCGATGGCTGCTGCCGTCACGCCTTTGCCAACCGAACTGACCACACCGCCGGTGCAGAAGATGTACTTGGGCATATGCGATCGCTTTCTCCTTGTGCCAAAAAGAGCAGCGGGGAGGCTACGGCGCTGGCCGTGTGCTCCCCGCGGCGGCTATGCTGCTGAAGCCTGTGTCGAAGCGCCGGTCATATCAGTTTGGCCAGGTCGCTGGCAGCCCGTTTCATGTCCAGGAAGACCAACCCCAGCTTGGCGTTCTCGCGGACTAGCGCGGTCAGCACGGCTTCTTCTCCTACCGACATCAGGATGACGAAGCCGCTGTTTCCCCGAACGTAGACCTGCTCCAGCGTGCCACGTCCCAGCTCGCTGGCAATGCGTTCGCCAAGGGCGAGCATGGCTGCCGACATCGCCGAGACGCGATCCTCTTCGACTTCGGCAGGCAAAGCGGAGGCCATAATCAGGCCGTCAATGCTCACGACAGCCGAGGCTTCGATATCGGTGGTGGAAGTCTGCAGCTCGCGCAGGCGGTCAACCATCAGCTCAGTCCGCGACCGTGCCATGAGATATGCTCCTTTCGCAGGCCGGAGAACAGTATACTCACTGTTCCGGAAGGTGCGCTTCTCTTCGCCCGCTTATTGTACTCTACCGCTGTGGGCTTGCAAACCGTCAGCGTGCGCGTGCAGGGTAATCGCATCAAAACCAGCTAGCAGACCCATGGGCAGAAGTAAACTCAGGTGTGATCTGCTGGTTGACCTCACCCCCGCTTGGCGCTGGCGCGAGGCTGGGGGTGAGGTAAAGCGGCAAGCGGTTTGATGCAATCCCCCCTGATTCGTTCATTGATCTGCTTGACTGACCCATGAAATTGCCCCATAATATGAGAAACGTTCTGTGAAACGATTTACAGCAAAGCCAGTAATTACCGTCAACGGTTATTCGCCTTAGGATATAGGCGTTTAAGGTGGCTCAGAAAGTTACTTTACGCGACGTAGCTCGGCATGCAGGCGTGTCGGTCACCACCGTGTCGAATGTAGTGCGTGGCTGGCCGTACATTGCCGAAGAGACGCGCCTGAAGGTCGAGCAGGCCATCCAGGAGTTAGGCTATGTGCCGCACCCCATTGCCAAATGGCTGCGCCGCGGTTACACGCAGACGATTGGCTTTGTTGTCCCCGACGTAACCAATTCCCACTTCGCTGCTCTGGTAGATACTGTCGAGAATATCGCCCGCGAACATGGCTACAGCGTGCTGGTACTCAACACGCACGAAGACGAATTGCGCGAGGCGGAAGGAGTGCGCCTGCTGACCAGCGGCCTGGGCGATGGCATCCTGCTGGTACAGACAGCCAACGCCCTGCAAAATGGTAGTCTGTTGCGTGACGTGACGATCCCCGTGGTGGCCATCGATCGTGTGCGCGAGACTTTCAATGGCCCGTTCTGCAATGTGGACAACTTTGCGATAACGCGGCTAGCAATGCAGCATCTCTACGACCTGGGCCATCGGCGCATTGCGCATCTGGCCGGGCCGTCCACCGCGCTTTCGGCGCAGGATCGGGCTGAGAGCTACCGGCAGTTCATCCGCGAGGCGGGATTGGAGTACGAATACCTTTCGACTAACCCCAGTCAGTGGTGCTCGGACGAAGGATACCGGGCTATGCATCAACTTCTGGATGAATCGGTGCGCCCTACGGCTGTGTTTGTCAGCAACGACCGTATGGCTGCCGGGGCGATCCATGCCGCGATTGAACGAGGGCTGCGCGTGCCTGAGGATATCTCACTGGTTGGGGTAGACGATATCGAACTCAGTCGCCATATTACTCCCCCTTTGACCACTGTTCGTCAGCCGTTGGAGGAGATGGCGCGTATCGGGGTCGAGATGTTGCTGAAGTTAATTCAGGAGGAGCCGTTGGAACAACCCCATGTATCGTTAGCCCCCTCCTTGATTGTACGTGAGTCAACCGCTCCGCCACGGTGAAGGGACAACGATGAATGATCACTTCCTGTTGCGCATGATAGATATTCACAAAGCATTTCCGGGGGTCAAAGCGCTTGATGGCGTTTCCTTTGACGTCCGTCCCGGCGAGATTCACGGTCTGGTAGGCGAGAACGGCGCGGGCAAGTCCACCCTGATCAAGATTCTGTCCGGGGCCTATCAGCCCGACAGTGGCGTGATCGAATGGGAAGGGCAGCGCGTTCACATCACTGGCCCGCTTCACGCCCAGCGCCTGGGCATAGCCACGATCTACCAGGAGTTCAACCTCATCCCGCCGCTAACCATTGCCGAAAACGTGTTCATTGGGCGGGAACCTGGGCGCGGTGCTTTCCTTAGCTGGCCGACTCTCTATCGTCAAACGCGCGCTGTTATTGATCGGCTGGGCATAGACCTGGACCCACGGCGCATTGTGCGCACGCTCAGCGTCGCCGAGCAGCAAATGGTTGAAGTGGCGCGCGCCCTTTCGATGAAATCGCGCCTGATCGTGATGGACGAGCCGACGGCTACCCTCACCGAGAACGAAGTAGGACAGCTCATGTCTATCATGCGCGAACTGAAGGCGCAGGGGCTGAGCATCATTTTCATTTCGCACCACATCGAGGAAGCCCTGCAAATCTGCGATCGCATCACTGTCTTGCGTGATGGTCGTCTGGTGGGCACGCGCGCCATCAATGAAGTGACGCTGGACGAGATCATCCGCATGATGGTGGGGCGTTCCATGAGCGAGTTGTTCCGGCGCTCCACCACCTACGCCACCGATGAGGTGGCGCTGCGCGTGCGCAATCTGAGCCGTAGCGGTAATGCCCGCGACCCTAACGCCATCGTGTTGCACAACATTAACTTCGAAGTGCGGCGCGGCGAGATTCTGGGCATCGCCGGGCTGGTCGGCGCGGGGCGTACTGAACTGGCGCGCGCCATCTTCGGCGTAGATCGCTTTTCTTCGGGGCAGATCGAAATAGATGGGCGTCCAGTCAAGATCCGTTCGCCGCGTGATGCCATTCGCTATGGTCTGGGATTGGTGCCCGAAGACCGCAAACAACAGGCGTTGTTTCTGCGCCTGGCGGTGCGTACCAATATGAGTCTGGCAGCACTTGGCAGGCTGGTTCGCTTTGTGGACTTCGTCAGTGCGCGCGCCGAAAATGAATTGATCGAGAGCTACCGCAAAGCGCTCAATATTCACATGACAGGCCCCGAGCAGCGCGTGGCCAATCTGAGCGGCGGCAATCAGCAGAAAATCGTCATCGCCCGTTGGCTGGCGCTCAAGCCCAAAGTGCTGATCGTGGATGAGCCGACGCGCGGCATTGACGTGGCCGCCAAGGCGGAAGTCCATCAGTTACTCGATGAGCTGGCCCGCCAGGGCATTGCCATTATCATGATCTCGTCCGAGCTTCCTGAGATTCTGAGCATGAGCGACCGCATCATCACTCTGCGCGAAGGACGCCAGACGGGCGAATTTCTGCGCGAGGAAGCGACGGAAGAGACGCTCATGCACGCGATGGCGCTAGAACAAACCCCTGTATCTGTTGCCTGAGGAACATCATGAACCAAGCTTTGCAGACACCTACTTCTACTTTGTTGCGCATCACCCGTCGTCTCAACCTTATAGAGATCATAGGCCGTTTTGCACCGCTTTTGTTCCTGATCACCCTGGTAGTCGTCTTTGGCTCACTGGAGCCACGATTTCTCACCAAGCTGAACCTGCTCAACGTGTTGCGGCAGGTCTCTATCACCGGCCTGATTGCCATCGGCATGACCTATGTCATCCTGACTTCTGGCATTGACCTGTCAGTTGGGTCGTTGCTGGCGTTCGCTGGTGTGGTTTCGGCAGCCGTCGCCAAGGGAGGCACGGGGACCTGGTTGCGCAGCACCACTGGCGAACAGGGGTACGGTGTGACGCTGGCCGTGCTCGCTGCCATCGGCATCGGAATCGCGGGAGGCTTGATCCAGGGCATCGCTATCACGCGCCTGGGCGTACCGCCCTTTGTGGTGACCCTGGGCGGCATGTCCGCTTTCCGTGGGGCGACGCTCCTGTTCTCCAATGGCGGGCCGATCAGTGGCTTTTCCAAGGATTTCCGCTATTGGGGCCAGGGCAAGGTCTTTGGTGATATCCCCATCCTGGCACTCGTTTTCCTGGGCTTTGCGCTTGTTGCTCACATCATCTTACGTTACACGCGCTATGGGCGACATATCTACGCTGTGGGAGCGAATCCAGAAGCAGCGCGGTTGTCTGGCCTTAATGTCAAGCTGCTGATCACCAGTGTGTACGTCATCGTGGGGTTCTTCTGCGGGTTGTCGGGCTATCTACTGGCTTCCCGTTTGAATTCTGCGGAGGCCGTGGCCGGTGTCGGCTACGAACTCACGGTGATCGCGTCCGTAGTGATTGGCGGCACCAGCCTGTTCGGCGGCGAGGGCGGCATCCCCGGCACAGTGGTTGGGGCATTGCTCATTGGTGTGTTGACCAATGGCCTGGTGTTGATGAACGTCTCTACCTACATTCAGCAGATTATCATCGGGGCCATCATCGTACTGGCTGTCGCCTTCGACCGCTTCATTAAATCCAAGCGGCGGGTATGAATCGCGAGAGGAGGTGTACTGGCTGCAAACATCTTTGTGTCTTGCGCATATTGTTTACCTGTCAAGAATTCTGATTTCAAGGAGGAAAGAACATGAAACCCCGGATTTGGCTATACACGCTGATCTTGCTGGCAATGGTTCTGTCTCCGCTGACTGTTACTGCCCAGGAAGACAAGCCGCTGGTGATAGCGAGTTCGATGCCGGACATGGCGTTCCCGTTCTTTGTGCACATGCAGGCGCAGATTCGGGCGGAGGTAGCGGCGCAGGGCAACATCGAGTTGCTGGAGTTGGACGGGCAGGACAAGGTTGAGAAGCAGACGGCGGATGTGGAGGCGGCCATAGCCAAGGGAATAGACGCGCTGATCATCAGCCCGAAGCAGGTGGACGCGATGGCGCCGGCGGTGCAGGAAGCGGTGGATGCGGGGGTGGTGGTGGTGACCATTGACCGTCGCATCGAGGGGGTAGAGGGCATCCTGGCGCATGTAGGTGCGGACAATGTGCGCGGAGGCGAGCTGCAGGCCGAGTGGGTGGTGGAGAACTACCCCGATGGTGCGCGGGTGTTCGTGCTGTTGGGGACGCCTGGGGCAGGGCCAGCCATTGACCGCGCGGCGGGGGTGCACAATGTGCTGGACCCGCTGAAGGACAAGTATCCGATTGTGTTTGAGCAGACGGCCAACTTCCGCCGCGACGACGGGCTGAAGGTGACGGAAGCGGGTCTGGCGGGGTTGGACGAGCCGCCGGATGTGATCATTGCGGCCAACGATGACATGGCGCTGGGGGCGCTGGAAGCGGTCAAGGCGCTGGGGTTGGAAGACCGGATTGCGGTGATCGGCTTCGATGCGCTGCCGGAGGCGATTGCGTCGGTGCGCGATGGTGGGCTGGCGGGCACGATCGAGCAGCATCCTGGCGGGCAGAGCCGCACTGCGGTGCAGATTGTGGTCAACTACCTGCGCAAGGGCCAGAAGCCCGAAAGCGATGTCGTCCTGCTTGAGCCGGTCATGATCACCAAGGACAACCTCAGCGAAGCGGAGCGCATCGGCGAGGTGGAGCCGGTCGAAGAGGCCAAGCCGCTGGTGATAGCGAGTTCGATGCCGGACATGGCGTTCCCGTTCTTTGTGCACATGCAGGCGCAGATTCGGGCGGAGGTAGCGGCGCAGGGCAACATCGAGTTGCTGGAGTTGGACGGGCAGGACAAGGTTGAGAAGCAGACGGCGGATGTGGAGGCGGCCATAGCCAAGGGAATAGACGCGCTGATCATCAGCCCGAAGCAGGTGGACGCGATGGCGCCGGCGGTGCAGGAAGCGGTGGATGCGGGGGTGGTGGTGGTGACCATTGACCGTCGCATCGAGGGGGTAGAGGGCATCCTGGCGCATGTAGGTGCGGACAATGTGCGCGGAGGCGAGCTGCAGGCCGAGTGGGTGGTGGAGAACTACCCCGATGGTGCGCGGGTGTTCGTGCTGTTGGGGACGCCTGGGGCAGGGCCAGCCATTGACCGCGCGGCGGGGGTGCACAATGTGCTGGACCCGCTGAAGGACAAGTATCCGATTGTGTTTGAGCAGACGGCCAACTTCCGCCGCGACGACGGGCTGAAGGTGACGGAAGCGGGTCTGGCGGGGTTGGACGAGCCGCCGGATGTGATCATTGCGGCCAACGATGACATGGCGCTGGGGGCGCTGGAAGCGGTCAAGGCGCTGGGGTTGGAAGACCGGATTGCGGTGATCGGCTTCGATGCGCTGCCGGAGGCGATTGCGTCGGTGCGCGATGGTGGGCTGGCGGGCACGATCGAGCAGCATCCTGGCGGGCAGAGCCGCACTGCGGTGCAGATTGTGGTCAACTACCTGCGCAAGGGCCAGAAGCCCGAAAGCGATGTCGTCCTGCTTGAGCCGGTCATGATCACCAAGGACAACCTCAGCGAAGCGGAGCGCATCGGCGAGGTGCAATAAGGTTTGACAGGGATGATGGGGTACAGGCCATGCCTGGCTCCGTCATCCCTTTTTTTTGACACCGGACGGTCTATTGTTGTTGTCTGAGACCGGCATCGGGATCGAGGGCGGATGGTCAGGCCGCCGTTGTTTCATCCTGACCCTGTATACTAAGGGGTAATAGATGGACGGTAAGAACGTTCGCCAACTCACCACTCAAGCTCTGGAACAGGGCGCGGGGATCGTGCGCCTGTGGCCTACGTGGGTTCCGCGTGTCTTCTGCGTCCCCGGACGTCGCCTGCGTCTGCATCCCGACGATCTATACGCGCTGGGTGGGCATCGCGGCGGCATTGACGAGCGCTGGTTTTCGTCCACCACGCCCGCCGACAATGGCCCCGGCACGCCCGAAGACGAGGGGCTGAGCTATATCTACGTGGACGATAAGCAAAAGGTGACCCTGCGCGACGCCCTGGACGAGATGAAGGTGGAGTTCCTGGGGCAAGATGTGGTGGACAAGTACGGCGGTTGGGTGATGTACAGCAAGTTCTTCGACAACATGTACCCGCTGCCTCATCACCTGCATCAGACTGATGAGAAAGCCGCCGACGTAGGGCGTGTGGGCAAGCCCGAAGCCTATTTCTTCCCCGCGCAGTACAACTTCGCGCTGAACACCTATCCCTACACTTTCTTCGGCTTGGAGCCGGGCACGACTGTGGAGCAGGTGGTGGATTGCCTGAAACGCTGGAGCGAAGGAGACAACGGCATCCTTGGTCTGTCGAAGGCCTATCGGCTCCAGGTTGACACCGGCTGGTATGTTCCCCCTGGAATCCTGCATGCGCCGGGGACGCTGTGCACCTACGAACCGCAACGGGCCAGCGACGTGTTCTCGATGTGGCAATCGCTGGTGGCGGACTATCAGGTCATTGACCGTTCGTTGCTGGTCAAGGATGTGCCGCCCGATAAGCACTACGACTACGACTATCTCATCTCCCTATTGGACTGGGAAAGCAACACCGATCCACAGTTCAAGGAACATCATTTCCTCACACCTCTACCGGCGGGCGATCCCCAGGCCATGAAGAGCGAAGGGTATCTGGACGAATGGATCGTCTATGGTAGTGAGTGGTTCAGCGCCAAGCGGCTGACTGTCCTGCCAGGGCGCACTGTCACCATCAAAGACCCGGTAGCCTATGGCCTGATCTGTGTACAGGGCTACGGGCGTTTTGGGCCACACCCGATTTCCAGCCCCACGATGATCCGCTTCGGGCAGATGACCGAGGACGAGTTCTTCGTCACTGTCAAGGCGGCGCAGCAGGGTGTGACCATCACCAACCTGAGCACGACCGAGCCGCTGGTGATCCTCAAGCACTTCAACCCCGGTCATCCGGAAATGCCCGGCAAGTGATCGGGCAGGTATCAGCGCGCATGTAATCAACCGCCTGGCTGCCAGAGACTCCCGGAGTCCGCGAGACTTCGGGAGTCTCTCCGGTAGGTCGCTGCAACCCATGCCTGGTCCCTTGTCCGGCAGCCTGCAGCGGGTTTTCACGCTCCGTGGTACAAAGATAACAGCGAATCAGAATCAGATAGCTCTGAAAGGCCAGAGGATGAGTCTTGAAGTTGCCATTCCGGGGTGGAAAGTTTTGCACCTTGAACACGTGCTGTTCGATCTGAACGGCACGCTGGCCTGTGAAGGCCGAATCGCCCCCACTACACGCGAACGCCTGGTGGCCCTGGGCAGGCAGGTGACGCTGCATGTGATGTCAGCCGATACTTATGGCACGCTCGAACGCGAAGTAGCGGGATTGCCGTTGCAGCTTCACCGGGTGGAGGCCGGCCTGGGGGCAGCGCAGAAGCTGGCCGTACTGCGTCAATTGGGCGCGGCAGTGACGGCAGCCGTGGGCAATGGTCACAACGATGTGGAAATGTTGCGCGAGGCGGCGCTGGGGATTGTCGTCCTGGGGCCAGAAGGGGCGGCTGTTCAGGCGCTGCTGGCAGCGCATGTGGTCTTCAACGCTCCCGACGATGCGCTCGACGCGCTGCTCAAGCCGCGCCGGTTGGTTGCCACTTTGCGCGGCTGAGATGGTACCAGAGACAGTTGCGCGCAGTCTGGATTGCATTAGGATCAAGAAAAGCGTGACCTGCGGGTTACGCTGTAGTGTATGCACAAGACTGGCTGGAAGGTACCGATGCTCCCACGAATCGTTGTAGTTGATCCCACTCCCACTCTGGCTCGGATCGCGCGCGGCGTGCTGGCTTTGCTGGGCAAAGCATACGTGCTGATCGAGGTTCCCTCGGCAGAAGCCGCGCTGAACGAGGTCGCTGAAGGCCGTGTAGCACTGGTGCTGGCCGTTTATCAGTTGCCCGATCTCGATGGTGTGCAGTTTTGCCGGCGCGTTCACGAAACTGCGCCGACCGTTCCCGTCATCGTGCTGGCCGACGCTGACGATCCGCTACCATCGCCTGAGGTCATTGCTGGAGCGCCATGCCGTCTGTATGTGCGCCCAGTGGCAGAGGCATTTCTGCGCGGACTGCGGGCGACGCTCGAAGGAGAGACCGCAGCAGTGCTGGACGCGGCGGCACCAGTGACCGACGACACGCTGGGGCCAGTTCCTTCCGCCGATGTGGATGCGATGCGCGGCCCTGTGGCCGCGATGATGCGTGACGTGGGCGCATTGGGAGCGCTGGTGGCCGATCGCACAGGGCGTATCCTTTTCGAACTGGGAGCGACTGGCGCGCTGGACCGTGCTGCGCTGGTGGCAATGGCCGGGGCAGCGCTGACGCGGACTGCTCCTATGGGATCGCTAGTGGGTGGCAACGCCTGGACGATGCACTATTACGACGGAGATCGCTTCGATGTGTTCGTCCTGGCGCTGGGGTTGCATTACTTCCTGGCGCTGGTCTTCGACGGCGCGAATCGCAGCGCCTTTGGACCGGTGACCATGTATGGTCGGCGCGTCGCGGATCAACTCATCCGCACGCTGGGAGAGGCGGCCTACCGCATTACGCTCCCGTCACAGCCTGACGGCGTGGGGGGCGGAGGGGCGACGTCCCACACGGGACAGCCCGATAACCCTACGCGCTCCAAAGTGCGTCGTGGGGAGCGAGCTACACCTGCCAAGGCCGCGCCGGTCGTTGAAACTGCAGCCGACTCCGGCCCCCGTCGCTCGCAAAGGGGAGATAAGTCCGCTCAGGCTCCGCTACCCATTGACCTGGAAGCGCTGTTTGGTCAGGCAGTGGACGAAGAACTGGCCGAGCGCCTGTTCGATCCCGATGAGTTGAAGCAGCTCGCCGCTTCGCTGGGGGGCGACGACCCCGAACAAGTTGGCTACGATGATGTCCGGGACCTGGACATCTTCAACGAATAGTGGCTCAGCGTGCCCAAACGATGCGCAGCACGACGGTCGAGAATGTGGCGAATGGCACTTGCACGCCGGGGAGAGCTTCACTAAAGTAAGGGATGTTGGCGTGCAAATAGAGCGCAATTGTGCTGGTCACGACGCACTCTATGGCTCACAACTCCCCGCCGCAAGTTGACTCTAGCACGCAGACATGGAAAGCATGATCTTGATTAGCCGCTTACGGAGAATGCCTTATGACCCCACCTCATGTTCCCAGCGATCTTGAGATCGCCCAGGCTGTCAAACCTCGTCCGATTCTTGAGATCGCCGAAAAGCTAGGTCTTGAGCAAGACGACTTAGACCTGTACGGAGCCTATAAGGCAAAGGTTCACCTGGCGGTGCTGGAGAAGTTCAAAGACCGGCCCCAGGGGAAATACATTGACGTGACAGCCATCACCCCCACTCCCCTGGGCGAGGGCAAGACCACAACCAGCATCGGCCTGACACAGGCTTTGGGGCGACTTGGGCACAACGCCGTCATCTGTATTCGCCAGCCGAGCATGGGGCCGACCTTTGGCATCAAAGGCGGGGCGGCAGGCGGTGGTTACAGCCAGGTCATCCCCATGGAGGACTTCAACCTGCACCTGACTGGCGATATTCATGCTATCAGTGTGGCGCACAACCTGGTAGCTGCGGCCATTGACAGCCGTATGTATCACGAAAGTCGCCAGAGCGATGAAGCTCTCCAGAAGCGCGGCATTACGCGCCTGGATATCGATCCGGCCACCATCACCTGGAATCGCGTGGTGGACGTATGCGACCGGTCGCTGCGGCAGATCAAAATAGGTTTTAATGACGACAAACTGGCCGACGGGTCGCCCAGCCCCATCTTTCCTCGGTCAACAGGTTTTGACATTGCCGTCGCCAGCGAGCTGATGGCTATTTTGGCGCTGACCACTGGCCTGAAAGACCTGCGGCAGCGGGTAGGGCGGGTGGTCATCGGTAGTTCCCGCGCGGGCAAGCCCATCACCCTGGAAGACCTGGGCGTGGCCGGAGCCGTGACGGTGTTGTTGCGCGATGCCCTGATGCCCAACCTGCTTCAGACTCTGGAAGGGCAACCGGCCTTCGTGCATGCCGGGCCGTTCGCCAACATCGCGCACGGCAACAGCAGCATCCTGGCCGATCAGATTGCATTGCGCCTGGCCGACTATGTAGTCACGGAGAGCGGCTTCGGCGCGGATATCGGCATGGAGAAGTTCTTCAACATTAAGTGCCGCTACTCCGGTCTGATTCCCAACGCCGTGGTCGTGGTGGCGACGATTCGCGCCCTGAAGATGCACGGTGGCGGGCCTAAGGTGACGCCAGGGATGCCCCTCGACGAAGCCTACACGTCCGAGAATCTGGAGTTGCTGGAAAAAGGCGGAGCCAATCTGGCCCACCATATTCAGATTGCTCGCAAGTTTGGCGTGCCGGTGGTGGTCGCCGTCAATCGCTTCGCGTCCGACACGCCGGCGGAGGTGGCGCTGGTGAAGCGCATCGCAGAGGAGGCGGGCGCAGAAGCGGCGGTGATGTCCGATCACTGGGCGCGCGGGGGCGAGGGGGCACTGGAACTGGCCGAAGCGGTCGTGGCCGCCTGCAACAAGCCCAGCAATTTCCGTTTCCTGTACGATCTCAACCTGTCCATCAAGCAAAAGATCGAGATCATTGCCAGGGAAATCTACGGCGCAGATGGGGTCACCTATGAGCCACTGGCCGAAAAGCAACTCGCTTTCTATGAGGAGGCTGGTTTCGGTAACCTGCCGATCTGCATGGCCAAGACGCACCTGAGCCTGAGCCACGATCCTAACCTGAAAGGTGTACCCAAGGGCTTTGTGATCCCGGTGCGCGAGGTACGCGCGAGCGTCGGCGCGGGCTTCGTCTATCCGTTGGTAGGGACGATGAGCACTATGCCCGGTCTGCCGACCTATCCGGCCTTCATGAGCATTGACATTGACGAGAACGGCAAGATTGTCGGGCTGTTCTGAGGCACAGGCTGGCCTGGGTCATTGACGCTGTGGTATGATACGTACACCGGGAACATCCCCGGTGTACGCTTTCTGGTCGGAGCGATGGCTGAAGAAGACAGTTGCCATGGCTGCTTCTGAGATCGAGCAACGCATCCAGCGAGCGCTCAAGGCGCTGCGGGCCGGAGACAAAGAACAGGCTCGCTCTATTCTGCTCAGTGTGGTAGACGAGCAGGAAGACAACGAGCGCGCCTGGCTATACCTGAGCGCGGCGGTGGAAACGCTCGAAGAACAGCAAATCTGCCTGGAGAATGTGCTGGCGATCAACCCGGCCAACGAAAAGGCCCGTCAGGGGCTGGAGCGCGTCAATAAGGCACTGGCCGCCCGGCGATCCGGGCCGACGGCATCCGCGGCTCCAGCGCCTTCTCCATCGCCATTTGTGACAACGGACTTTTCGTCGCCTGCGCCTCCGTCCGCGAAAAGTCCGTTCGTCGAGGATGTGACAGCCGAACAGAGCGCATCGGGCGCGTGGTTCGCCGCTGGGCCGTTTGTCGAGCAGCCATCTCTGCCGACGGAACCCGATCCCTACGTGCCTGCGACCAGCGTAGACTGGGCGCGCGACGATCGCCCCGCAGTCTATGGCAGCGGGCGGCATGTTGAACTGCCCTCCGATCAGGACTATGAAGAGTGGGTGCGCAGCCTCAACCTGGGCGGCGCTGGCGCACGCGCCGCTGAATCGCAAGAGTCAGCTTCTCCCTGGGCTTCTGGTGGGGGTTGGGCATCCGGCACAGCGAGTTCACCTTTCACTCTGGACGAAGACAGCCGGCGCAACCGCGATGCGGAGAGGGGCCGTCAGCAAGGGGCTGCTGGTGATACCTCGTTCGAAGAGTCGCTGCGCAGCACTATTTCCTTTGATGAGGAGATCGAAACAGCGGCCCAGGACAATGAACCAAGCTGGCCTCCGTTCTGGCGCGAGACCCCTGATGAGGTCATCGAACCATCTGCCGCAGAATTGTCGAGAGGCGAGCGCATCTCGGAGGTGGGGGGCACCCGTTCAAGGACAGGCGAGCCAGAGGTTTCTGACCCGGCGAGCTACTACGCTCTCATCCCCGATGACATCGAGGTCGTGACGGGTGTGTCTGGCTGGCGTGCAGCAATCTATTTGCTGGGAATTGCGCTTCTGCTGGTGTTGAACGCGCTGTCCTTCGGGTACCTGTTGCGCTAGGAAGGGTGCGGGTCATCCAGACTATCGGAGCGGCGTTGGCTGAGCCACGCCGCTTTTGTTGCCGGGGCCAGACCGTGAAATGATCATGGCTGTAGCATGTTGCTGGAGCGAGGATCGCGATGCCTGAGTTCTTCGAGGTCAAACCGCCCGACGAAGCCTGGGCCTGGTGGTGGCAGCATGTCACTCACCGGACGCAGAGCGAACGGGTGAGCGCCTATGAGGCTTTGGGGCGGGTCACGGCGGAGGCGGTGCACAGTCCGGAGGCGCTGCCTGCTTTCCGGCGGGCGGCGGTAGACGGGTACGCTGTACGTGCCGCCGATACGTTTGGCGCGTCGGACACGTTGCCTGCTTATCTGGACGTGATAGGTGAAGTGCCTATGGGTCAGGAGGCCCGGCAGGCCCTGGCAACAGGGCAGGCCTTGCTCATTCACACTGGCGGGATGGTGCCTGCCGCTGCAGATGCTGTGGTCATGGTGGAGCACACGCAGCGTTTCGACGAGCGCTCAATCGAGGTCTTGCGCCCTGTGGCCCCTGGCGAGAACGTGATTCAGGTGGGCGAAGACGTGGAGCAGGGGGCACAGGTACTTCACGCAGGCCATACGATTCGCCCTCAGGACATCGGCGCGTTGTTGGCGCTGGGAATGGTACAGGACGTGCCAGTACGCCGCCGACCTCTGGTGAGCATCTTCTCGACTGGCGACGAGGTGGTCGCTCCAGCCACTGCGCCGTTGCGTCCCGGTCAGGTGCGCGACATCAACGGCGGGACGATTCAGGCGCTCTGTCTGGGGGCGGGGGCGCAAACCCGTCTGCATGGCATCATCCGCGACGATGCGGAAGCGCTCTACGCGGCCCTATCAGCCGCCCTGCCCACCGCCGATATGCTGGTGGTGACGGCGGGCAGCAGCGTCAGCACCCGCGACATGACGGCGGACACCTTCAATCGCCTGGGATCGCCGGGCGTGTTGGTACACGGGGTGGCGGCCCGGCCTGGCAAGCCGACTATCCTGGCTGTTGTAGAGGGCAAGCCAGTGATCGGGTTGCCCGGCAACCCGGTCTCGGCCATGGTGATGTTCATGCTGTTCGGCGTGCCGGCGATCGCTGGCCTGATGGGAGCCGCTGTGCCGCGCTCCCGACGTGTTGCGGTGCGGGTGACGGCCAACGTGCCTTCGGCTGCCGGGCGTGAGGACTATGTGCCGGTGCGCCTGGTCGAACGCGGCGGGGAAGTGTGGGCACAGCCGATCTTCGGCAAGAGCAATCTGATCTTCACCCTGGTCGCTGCCGATGGGCTGCTGAGGGTGCCGATGAACGCAACCGGTTTGCGTGAAGGTGCCTGGGCGGAAGTGATCTTGTTCTGAAGGCAGGAAGCTGTGGACAGCGAACGCACGATTTACCTGGAAGATATTCCCATGGGCGAGGCGCTGGCTCGCCTGCGCGCCGCTCTGGAAGCGGTTGGCAAATGGGCGCCACTGCCTGCTGAGTTGGTGTCGCTCGACGAGGCGCTGGGGCGTGTGACCGCCGAGCCAGTATGGGCGCGCATCAGTGCGCCTCACTATCATGCGGCGGCTATGGATGGCTATGCCGTGCGCGCTGCCGACACGCGCGGAGCGACGGAGACGCGCCCCGTGCGTCTGCATGTGCCGGAGCAGGCGCAGCCAGTGAACACCGGCGCACCGCTCCCTGAGGGGACTAATGCGGTCATCATGGTGGAGGATACGCAGGCGGTCGGCGATGATGCGATCGAGATTCGCGCGCCCGTGGTGCCCTGGCAACATGTGCGCATGATGGGCGAAGACATAGTGGCGACCGAGCTGGTCTTGCCCGCCAACCATGTATTGCGCCCGTACGATTTGGGAGCGATCGCCGGCTGCGGCCATGTGCAGGTATCGGTGCGACGACTGGCGCGGGTGGCTATTTTGCCTACCGGCTCAGAACTGGTGCCGCCGACGACCTCGCCGCGCCCCGGCGAGGTGATCGAATACAACAGCGTAGTGCTCGGCGCGCAGGTGCGGCAGGCGTGGGGAACGTTCACGCGCTGGCCGATGCTCCCCGACGATCTGGAGGCGCTCAAGGCGGCGATCGTGGAGGCGACGGCGGATCACGATCTGGTGCTGGTGCTGGCAGGATCGTCGGCGGGGACGCGCGACTTCACCGCGCGCGCCGTACGCGAGACAGGTGCCTTGCTGGTGCATGGCGTGGCAGTGCGCCCCGGTCACCCGGTGATCATGGGCATGGTCAACGATACCCCCGTGATCGGCGTGCCAGGTTACCCGGTCTCGGCGGCGCTCACTGGCGAACTGTTCATCCGGCCATTGCTCTATCGCTGGGCCGGTCAACCAGCGCCACGTCAGGAACGCATCAGGGGCACGCTAACGCGCAAGCTCACGTCGCCGACGGGAGACGATGACTTCGTGCGCGTCGCGGTGGGGCAGGTGGGCGAGCGCACCCTGGTGACACCACTATCGCGCGGGGCTGGTGTGATCACCTCGCTGGTGCGGGCCGATGGGCTGCTACACGTGCCGCGCTTCAGCGAAGGGCTGGATGCTGGCAGCGACGTAGAAGTGCTGCTCTACCGTTCGCGCGAAGAGATCGAGCAAACGGTGGTCGCTGTGGGCAGTCATGACCCCATGCTCGATCTGTTGGGGCAATTCCTGGCCGTGCGCTTTCCCGGCTACCGGCTGGTATCGGCCAATGTGGGCAGTTTGGGGGGATTGGTAGCGCAGCGGCGCGGGGAAGCGCATCTTTCGGGCACGCACCTGCTCGATCCGGAGACGGGCGAGTACAACGTCTCCTACATCAGGCGCACGCTTGGCAATCTACCGGTACAGGTGGTGACGTTCGTGCACCGCGAGCAGGGATTGATCGTTGCGCCGGGCAACCCGCTGGGTATCCGCTCGTTCGACGATTTACCGCGTGTGCGCTATGTGAATCGGCAACGCGGAGCGGGGACGCGGGTGTTGCTGGACTATGAGTTGCAGAGGCGCGGCATCTCACCAGAGCAGATCGAAGGCTACGACCGCGAGGAATTCACCCATCTGGCGGTAGCGGCGGCGGTTGCTTCCGGCAGCGCAGACTGCGGCCTGGGTATCCGCAATGCGGCGATGGCGTTAGAATTAGATTTCGTGCCGGTGGGCTACGAACGCTACGACCTGGTTATCCCGCGCGCATTCCTGGACTTGCCGATGATTCAACACGTGCTGAGCCTGCTGCACGATGATGAATTCCGGGCGGCAGTGGCAGCACAGCCCGGGTATGAGATAACAGAGATGGGGCGCACAGTGTCGCTCTAGCAGGTCATCTCAAGGGGTTGCTGGTAGCCCGGTGCGCATGGCGGCCAGCCAACTTTCCGGAATGCGCGTGACCTGTCCTGCGCGGTTGATGCAGATGTGCTTGGAGTAACCGGTCACGCACACCTGACCTGTGGCAGCGTCTACGATCTCATAGCCGAAGGTGAGACCCCGGCTGCGCAGTTCTTCGATCCAGCAGCGCGCGGTGATCTCCTGAGCGTAGCGCGTGGGGATCAGGTAGCGCGCATGTACTTCGGCGACGGTCAGCCAGTAGCCGCTGCGCTCGAATTCGGCGTAATCTGCGCCGCGCACGCGCGAATAGTGGCTGCGCGCTTCCTCGAAATAGACGATATAGTTGGAGTGATGGGTAATGCCCATGGCGTCCGTCTCAGCATAGCGGACGCGAAATGTGGTCTCGGAAACAAAGCGATCGTGCGGGGCCACCGGTTGCTCCTTCTGTGGTGGGATAGATTCCAGTCCCGCATTCTAGCGGGCGAAGGGAGCATACGCAATGGCCGGGCGGGTGCGCTGACGGAGCGGGAGAAGTGGCGGAATCTTACGAAATGGTCGAATTGACGGCGGAAAGCGCCGGTGAGCGGCTGGATAAGTACCTGGCTGCCTGCGTTGACTATCTATCGCGCGCGCAGATTCAGGCGTTGATTCGTCAGGGACTGGTGACCGTCAATGGCGGGCCGGCTAAAGCCTCGCTGCGCCTGGAAGGGGGTGAGATCATCCGGCTGCTGGTGCCCCCGCTGGAAGTACCCGCCGAACCGGAGCCGGAGACGATTCCTCTGCAGGTGCTTTATGAAGATGAGCATGTGGCGGTAGTAGACAAACCGGCGGGGATGGTGGTGCACCCTGCCTTCGGGCATCAATCGGGCACACTGGTCAATGCGGTGCTGGCGCGCTGGCCACAGATCGCCGACTTCGCCGAACCGGGCCGCGCAGGCATCGTGCACCGGCTCGACAAAGACACGTCGGGCGTCATCCTGATCGCCAAGACCCCGCTGGCGCTCAACAGTCTGCGGGCGCAGTTCAAGGCCCGGCAGGTGCAGAAGCGCTATCTGGCACTGGTGGAGGGCATTCCTGGCACGTCGGAAGGGGTGATCAATGCGCCGATTAGCCGCGATCCCAAACGCCGCAAGCAGATGGCTGTGCTGCGTGAAGGACGCGAGGCCATCACCGAATTCCGGCTGTTGGAAGTATTCGCTGCTCACAGCCTGTTGGCAGTTTGGCCGAAAACGGGCCGGACACATCAGATTCGCGTGCACCTGGCTTTCATCGGTCATCCTGTTGTGGGCGATACCGTGTATGGCAGGCGCAGGCAGACGTTAAGGCTGTCGCGTCACTTTCTGCACGCCGCTTCTGTGACTTTCACTTTGCCTGGAACAGACACTCAGATCACTGTCGAGGCACCGCTCCCCGCCACACTACAACAGGTTCTCGACTCGCTCCGGCGCTGAGTGGCTCAGCTAGCCTGGGACTTTTCATAAGAATTCACTGAGAGTCTCTGCGTCGGGCTTGGCAGGGTCGTAGCAGACGTTCTACGATTCTCAAGGAGCGATCTCTGGGAGCTGTACAGCTTAACGCGCGGGAGGAGCGATGACAGAAGAGACGAGCATTCTCGAAGCGCCCGATTTCACTCTAGACGATGTCCACGGTCGCCCCGTGAAGCTGAGCGACTTTCGTGGACAAAAGCATGTGGTGCTGGTCTTCAATCGCGGCTTTATGTGACCATACTGCCGCGCGCATATGGCGCAGTTGCGCCAACACTATGACGAGATCAAAGCCCGTCAGGCCGAGGTGCTGATTGTCGGACCGGAGAAACCGGAGGTTTTCCGGCGTCATTGGGAGCAACAACAGTTGCCATTCGTCGGCCTGCCCGATCCCGATCATCGCGTTGCCAGATTGTATGGGCAACAGGTACGCCTGCTCAAGCTGGGACGGATGCCCGCCATGGTCGTGATAGACAAAGAGGGGCGAGTGCATTACCGCCATCATGGCCAATCTATGAAGGACATCCCGCCGGTCGAAGATGTGCTGGCAGTGCTCGATGGTCTGAAGCAGGCCAACGAGTGAGATCGGGCTACACTGAAGCAGGGCTGGCGTAGCTGGGCGAGGTGCGCTTGCACCTCGCACGGGTGCGAGCAAAGGTTGACAGCGGCTTTGCTGTGCCCGATGACCCTCATCCCGCAGCGTGGGAAAAGGGGAGCGCTCGCGCGAGAGACAATAAGTCCCCTCGCCCCGCGACGCAGTCGCGAGGGAGAGGGGTTTCGGGAGTGAGGGGCAGCAGACTGCTGCAAATTGCCTGTCACATTTTGCACAGACCCGCTCGCGCGGGGGATTTGACAAGAAGGCGCGTTTAAGGCACCATTAACGCGCTTTGAGATGGATTGACACCCCGATCCGCCGCGAGTCCGGCGTGATTTCCCCGAACGAGGAGACCCCATGCGCGAGATTACCATCGCAACGGTGCAGATGAAACCGGCTTTGGGCGAGCCAGAAGACAACCTGGTCAAGATGTCAGACTTCGTCTCTAAGATCGCTTCGCAGCAGAAGGTAGACCTGATTGTCTTCCCAGAGCTGGTCACCAGCGGGTTCGAACTGGGCGTGCGTTTCACCGAGCTAGCCCAGCGTATTCCTGGCCCTTCTGTGAACCTGATGGCGCAGCGTGCTGCGGAGTTCGGCGTCTACATCGCTTTTGGCATGGTCAGCAAGGAGAGGGTAGAAAGCATACTCTTCAACTCCGCTGTGCTGGTTGGCCCAGATGGGGAGCTGGTCGGCAGCTACAACAAGGTTCATCTGCGCGGCGAGGAACGCATGGCTTTCCGGGAAGGATTCCGCCTGCCGGTCTTCGAGACTGAGATCGGCAACATCGGTCTCATGCTGGGCTGGGACCTGGCGTACCCGGAAGTTGCCCGCTCTCTCACCCTGGACGGCGCAGAGTTGATCTGCGCGATGGCCAACTGGGAAAAGACGCAGATCGAAGAATGGCGCACCTATGTGCGGGCGCGTGCCTATGAAAATGCGGTGTTTGTGGCCGCGGCCAACCGCGTAGGCGATGACGTGACGCTCAGCTTTGGGGGCGAGAGCCTGATTGTGGGGCCGCGCGGCAAGATTCACGCTTCGCTGGCCGACGAGAAAGAGCCGGAGAGCGGCGAGCCGCGTGAGGGTTATTGCGTGGCCCGTGTTGATCTAGACGAAGTGCGCAAGAGCCGCGAAGAGTTCCAGACTCTGCAGACGCGCCAGCCAACCGTCTACCGGGCGTTGGTGCGGCGCTATTGAGGGTGAGCAGTATGCTGGACACGAGGCGGCGGAGGGGCTGACCAATGGGCGAACAGCAGCCGGGCGAGCAGCCGATTGAATATGTTGGCGCGCCAAGTGAATTCGCGGAGGCAGCGGAAGCGCCAGAGTGGGTGCAGACGGCGACGAAGGTGCTGTTCTTTCTGCCCGCGGCCCTGGTGACGGCAACGACCATTCCGATTATCGTGATCACTCTGGCGCTGCTCTGCGCGGCGTGTCTGTGCGTCTTTGCGGGCATGCTGGTGTAATTCTGATCTGGTGTGAGCATGAGACTTCGCCCGGCGTGCAGAGGGGACGTCGGGCGGATTCTTGGTATGCGAAGTAAGCAAAGAGATGCATTATGGATCGCATTGATCTGCGCAGCGACACCGTGACCTGGCCGACGCCGGAAATGCGCCAGGCTATGACCGAGGCGGCTGTGGGCGATGATGTGTTCGGCGAAGACCCAACGGTCAATGCGCTGCAGGAGGAGGCGGCGCGGCGGCTGGGCAAAGAAGCGGGGTTGTTCGTCGCCAGCGGCACTATGGGTAACCTGGTGGCGATCCTGGCTCATTGCGGGCGCGGCGACGAGGTGATCCTGGGCGACAGGGCGCACACCTTCGTCTACGAAGCGGGCGGGATCGCGGCGTTGGGGGGAATTCACCCGCACCCTGTGCCGGTGCAACGCGACGGCACGCTGCCCTTGGAAGTGATCCGGGCGGCCATCCGGCCCGACAACGTGCATATGCCAGTGACACGACTGATAGCCCTGGAAAACACGCAGGGCACAGTGGGCGGTGTGCCGCTGACCAAAGAGTATACGGACGCGGTGGGCGAAATAGCCCGCGCCCATGGTTTGGCATTGCACATTGATGGAGCGCGCATTTTCAACGCAGCAACGGCGCTCAACTGCGACGCGGCAGAGCTGGTGGCGGCTGCCGATAGCGTTACGTTCTGTCTATCCAAAGGGCTGTGCGCGCCGGTGGGGTCGGTGCTGGTCGGTTCACACGGATTCATCGCCCGCGCGCGTCGTGTTCGCAAGATAGTCGGCGGGGGGATGCGTCAGGCGGGGATTCTGGCTGCGGCTGGCCTGATCGCCCTGGAGAAGATGACGGGCCGACTGGCCGAAGACCATGCCAACGCGCGTCGCCTGGCCGAAGGGTTGGCTGCGCTGCCGCAGTTTGAGGTAGACCTGGCGCAGGTGCAGACCAATATGGTCTTCTTCTCGCTCAGGCCGGAGGTGCCGATCACGGCGTTTGAGCTGGCCGAGCGACTCAAACGGCACAATGTGTGGATCATGTGCATGGATGAACGCCGTTTCCGGGCAGTGACGCATTACTGGATTCGCCCGGAGCATATCGAGCAGACACTTGCTGCTATTCAGCAGGAAATGCCATGAGCGAAGATCCGCGCTGGCCCGCCGGTCCAGGCAACGCCGAGCCGGAAAGCCCGCGTCGCCCGATGCAACCGCGCCTGCGTCGGCGTGTGCCGTGGGGGACTCCGCAGGCAATTCCCAGAGTTTCCGGTGATTGGGACACAGAATACGAGGACGGCGCGCCGCGCAGCCGTCGGCAAGACCTCGATCCGATCCTGGGCTATATTCTGGCGATGGCTCTGAGTGTGGGCCTGACACCGCTGCCCGCCAATACGCGCTACGTAGTACTGTGGGCAGTGATGGCGGTTATGGGTGGGATGGCCTTCTTGCTGGGCACAGGCATTCGGCTGAAAGTGACCGATCCGGGTGACTTGCTGTGGGGGCTGGGGCTGGGGCTGTTCACCGGCGGCGCGTTGATGCTGGCGGGCACGGATGCCCTGGCGACAGCAGCCGAGCGCCTGTTTGCTGAGGGCAATCCAGAGAATCCGTTGTTGGATACCTGGATTTTCCAGGCAGCCGCTTTCACTATGCCCGTGGCCGAGGCGTTGTTCTTCCGGGGAGCCATGCAGCGCGCCTATTCATTGCCGGTGGTGGCTGTGCTGGCCACTTTGTGGTCAGTGTTGATGTTCTTCCCCAACCTGCATCTGAGCGACACACCCGCCGTGGGACTGGTATTCGGTTCGGCCATCGCCTTGCTCAATTTCCTCTACGGCTACGTGCATTGGCGGCACGGCCTGGCGGCCAGCTTCTTTTGCCAGGTCGCGGCGGGCACGCTGTTGCTGCTCGTGCCGCGGCTGCTCACCTGAGGGGTGCTGCTCACAGACCGCGTCGCTCCCAAATGCGCAATCGCTCCAGCCGGCAGGTGGCCGGTACACTCCGCGCGTAACAGAAGAAAGCCAGTGAACCGGTGCTGAAGGTACGATCAGTGAAGTTTGCCACCGTCTCGCCGTTGATGCTCAGGGTGATCTCTCCTGTGACGGTCGTCTCGACGGCCAGCGTGTTGGTGGCTGCGCCCGTGCGGATGGCCGGATGCGGTGTCCAGTCCCGAATTTCACGCCGGTTGGCGTTGCGCAGGATCACCGCAACCCGATAGCGCCCATCGTTGGAGATGCCGAAGTAGATGAAGTTGAAGTCATCCTGGTAATGAAACCACAGGCCATAGCGGGCCTCCTGGACGCCTTCTTCGACCAGCCTGACCTCAGCCTCGACGCGGTAGTCGGCAAAGCGGGCGTTTTCGACTGAACCCCACGAGAGGGCGTAGTCCCGTTGAGCGATCTCGGTCAACTGGATTTCGTAGGCTCCTTCAACGACCTGATTGCGGAAGGTGCGATCCTGGCCTTCGTACCAGGTCAGTTGACTCTGGCCGCCGCTGAAATCCTCGTCGGCGATGAGCGCATATTCGCGGGCGCCTGGGGTGGGAGACGGGGTTGGGAGACTGGCGACCTCTGTCGCCGAAAGAAGCGCGACATCAAAGACAACGTTCAATCTGCCGTCAGCGGAGCGTTCCGATGCCATGCCAGCGTCCCAGTCGTCTGCCGCGCGCAAGGTCACCAACGCCTGCCCGATGATCTCTGTGCTGGCGAACCACTCGAACAGCGCTCCGGCGGAGCCGCTGACAATGGCAGCCAGGGGATCGTCGATCCGTTCGGTGCTCAACCACTCGCGGAAGCCAATGCCCAGGCTGGCTGCCAGCGCCTGCAGACCATAGGCTTCGGTGGCCTCGTAGCGTAAGGGTATCACTGCCAGCACCCACAGGATTAGTTCGGAGGACTCCGGTTGGAGCGTGATTTCCAGCGGCCAGGCGCTCAAGTCGAATTGCTCGGCTATTTCTCCAGGACGGTTAGCCGGATAGACCAGATAGGAATACGTTCCGGAGGGATCGGCCAGCACTGCGAAAAGCTGCACGGGCTGGTCGCCGGTCTCGGTCAGCAGGGTTATAACCGGGACGGTGACGCGCAGCCGCGGCCCTTCCGACAGCACATCGTTAACCTGAAAGACCTCTGTGTTGGGGGTCGCGGGTATCAAGGCAGGGGTCGGGGGGGATGTGGGGTTGTCGGTGGCGCATCCAGTGAGCAAGGCCAGCAAGCCAATGGCTGCCAGGCAGAGGTTTACCGTGCGCGAGGTGATGGATAGGTCGCTCATGGGCGTCGTCGGCTCAGCTATGTTTGCGGGCAAAGTACCCGTGAATCCAGCGCAATGCTTCCAGAGCGCTCTCCGGCTGACGCCGACCTGTTTCCAGTTGGCGACCGAGCGGGCTGTTGGTCAGGGCACGCTCGGCGGCGGCCTCGGCCATCAGCCGGATCACCTGGGCCAGGTGATGGCAGTCCGCCGGTAAGACCGGTTCGAGTTGCCGTTGATGGTAGAGCGAGAGGGTCTGCCAGTGACTGGTCAACTCGGCGCGCAACGTCTCCGGCTCGATTCGCAGCAAGTCTCTGGCTTCGAAAGCGCTCAACAGGTTTTCGAGCAGATGACAGGTGCTGGTAGTTTCCGATAACAGGATGGCTGCAGAGCGCGATCCAAACAGGTGAGCCATGCTTTCGCGTTGCAGATCGAGCGGGCTTAGCTGTTGCTGGCCAAGGTAGCCGCCCAGGAACAGCAACAATTCCAGGCCCGTGTGCGGCACGGCGTCGTTGCTGATCAGCAGCACGTCGGAGGGACGGCGACGCGCATTGGCGGTGGCAGCGTACAGGGCTGTTACCAACCGCCCAATCGCCAGGAAATTCTCGGCCATGCGCGCCCGGTCGTATTCGGACAGGTTGCCGGTCAGTGTGTCCAGTTCGCGGCGCAGACGGTGCAGCGGCGGGCGCTCTTTTTCGGCGTGATACACGGCGGCGATATCGGTGAGCAGGCGAGCCGCGATGTGAATCTGTTCGGCGAAACCCAGCAGATCGCTGCCACCCATGGCCAGGCGTAGCAGCCAGGTAGCCCGCAGCATCTCGCCCACCTGCTTGCCTAGCGCGCTTTCCAGAAACTTCACAATAGCAGGCAGATCTGAAAGAGGGACGCCGCGCGCGTAGCGGCGCAGCAATTCTCTGGCGGCGTCGGTTGCTTCGCTATCCCAGGTGATGGCGGGCCACATGCGCGCGATGTTCTTCGCCCCTTCGAGGCCGGCGTTGAGCAGATGATCCACCAGCGCGGCACCGACGCGCAGCGCGTCAAGCGTCTGCCGATGCCGGGCATAGTAGGCGAGCAGTTGCAGGACATTGGCTGTGCCCACAGTGTCGATCAGGTGATGATCGTTGAAGATCATGGTGGTGAGGCGGCGGGCGGCATAATCCTGATCGTCCGCCCACTGACGGCTGGTGAGGGCGCTCACATAGATCATGCAGCGCGGTTCCGGAGCCAGACGGCTGCCTTCCAGATGGGTGAGAGCCTGCGTCAACGCATCTGGTGAGAGCGCCAGGTGCAGGAATAGTTCTCCGGCCAGCGCAGTGAACTCTGTCAGGTGCTGCGGGCCAAAAAACTGCTCCTGATAGAATTCCAATAGTTCGACGGCGTCATAGTAAGCGCCAGTCTGCAACAACAGTTGGACGAGCACCCGCGGTCCGGGGGGAGCCAACGTCCGCAAGCGTGTGAACTCGCAGAGTTCGTGCACGACCTGATGGATCATGTTCACATAGCGATCGGCCTGCGGCGACTGAGCCATGACCATCAGCGCCAGCAGCGAAGGTGTATCTACCAGTTGAGTGCGCTGCAGATAGACGGCGCATTCAACCAGGCGAGCCAGTACCGGCATGCGGAAGCCGTCCCCGAAAGGACGCGCGCCCTCATCCAGCACACGCGGGCGGATGGGTGGGCACTGGCCAGGTTGCAGATAGGAGATAGCCGTCTGCGTGGCGGGCGGAAGCTGCCGCACGAAGTCCTGTTCGAGCAATAGTCGGTGGAAGTCTCCCGCGGGCAGGCCATAGACCGCCAGCAGAAAGAGGCTGTGTGCCAGGCGTGGAGACTGACAGGCGGCACTCAGCGACTCGCGGACGACGTCTGGAATGATGGACGCAAGTCCCAGCACTGCCGGTGCTGCGGGTATCTGTTCGAAAAATGCGACGGCTTCGTCTATGGCACCAGCCGAAAGCCAGGTGCGGACCCGGACCCGCGCGGCTTCCTGTAACACAGCGCGCCACTGCCCGCGCGCGGTCTCCGGCACGCGCAACATCCACCGTTCCAGCAACCTGAAGACCATGTCTGCCTGGCCTGCGGCGATGGCGTCGCTCAGATAGCGAGCCAATTGCTCGGCCAGCGCAGGCCGCGTGGCGCAAATGGCCGGGATGACATCGGTGCTGTCGGTCTCCTGCAACGCCAGCGCGAAGGCCAGCAGATGGCGGCTATAGAGCCAGCGCAGTTCGTCGGTGAGGGTGGGGTCGTTGCGCAGAATTTCGGCGACCAGAGCGCGGTCGGCGGGCTGACTTTCCTGCACGACCTGATCCAGGGCCGCGCGGCGGGCAGTCCAGGCGAGCGTCTGCGCCAGGCTGTCGGATCGGCGAGCGTGCCAGGCGACCGCGGTAGCCAGACGATCAATTTCTTCGACCGCCAGTCCAGGGTCCAGCCGCAGTTGGGACACAATGTAGTGGCTGTAAGGGTGCGCGACCGCTGGCGTGAGCAGTGCGGTGTTCTTCCAGTCGAAGACGACGTGTTGCGGAGGCGTTGTCCGCTGGCTCAGGAACTTGATGTCACCGCGTGTGACCATGGGATCGCTGGCGTGCAGGGCAAAGGTGATTTCGGTGCGCGCTGGCGTTGGCAGCAGGCTCAGCAAGCCCCACAGGAAATTGAGGCGTTGTTCGGCAGAGGCTGGGCTGTTGACAATGGCCACGGGCCAGCGTTCGATCAGGGCGGCCAGCAATCCCTCGACGGTGGTGAAAGAGTCCCCGCACGCGCTGAGCAGGGCGTTGATGGCGGCGATGCGCGCGTCTTCGTCGGGTGGAGGGGGGCAGTGCAAAGCAAAGGGTTGCAGGTCGGTGCGCACCGCGTTGAAAGATGGCATTTCCATGAGCGCCAGCGACCGGAATGCCAGCACATTACCGCCGAGCGCGTCGAGCGCCTGCCGGGGGGCGAGGACGAACAACAATTGTGGCAGGCCCGCGTCGTTGCGCTGAGCTTTCACCAGAGCAAAGCTATCGCCTGAACCACGAAAGAGACCCAGTGAAGCCGGCATTTCGGCAGTGGCTTCAGAGCGCAGAGGAGGGAGCAGAGCAGCCAGACGCAGCCACTCGGCAGCCAGTTCGGCTGTGACGCCAGGCGTGCGGGCGACAATGCCCGGATTGGCCGAGGGGCGGTTGCCTGGCAACAACAGATTGCCGAAATAGAAGCGTTCCAGGTAGAAAATCCGTGGCTCGTCCAAAGTCTTCTACCCGCCGAGGTGATGCCCGCGCGGAATTCTTCGCCTATTGTACAGGATGCGGCGCGCTTGGGCGAAGTGATAATTGGGTATGCCTGTAGCGCTTATGATAGAATAGCCGCCTGGCCAATGGGGTAGGAGGGCTGCTGTGGACGACGATCGAATCGTCGAAATGCCGCGGGAAGACAGCGCAGTGTTGTGGACGGGCGAGTTGCCTTTCACACAACATCCCGCAGTCGTCTATCTGGCGAGCCTGTCCGAGGGATCGCGGCGGACAATCTTTCAGGCGCTGGATACTATGGCGCGCTTGCTATCGGGTGGGCGACTGGGAGCATTCATGCTCAACTGGGCAGCGCTGCGCTACGAACACACCGCGGCCATTCGCGCGTTGCTGGCGGAACGGTACAAGCCGGCGACAGCCAACAAGATGCTGTCGGCTCTGCGCCAGGTGCTCTACCACGCCTGGCAGTTGGGACAACTCAGCGCCGAAGATTATCAGCGTGCGCGTTCGGTGCGCAGTGTGGTGGGCGATGTATTGCCAGCCGGGCGCGATCTGGGTGCGGGCGAACTGGCGGCGCTGATGGCAGCCTGCGAAGCCGATCCCTCTCCGGCGGGCGCGCGCGATGCGGCGATTATCGCGCTGATGTACGCAACGGGCGTGCGTCGCTCGTCCGTGGTGCGCCTGAACCTGTCCGATTACGACCCGGCGACGGGCACGCTGCGTGTGCGACAGGCCAAGCGTAACAAAGAGTACCTGGCCTATGTGGCGCAGGATGGTGCACAACGGGCCATGGCCGACTGGCTGGCCGTGCGCGGATCAGAGGCGGGGCCGCTGTTCTGGCCGATCACCAAGGGGGGCGACCTGATTCCGCGCCGGATGAGCACACAGGCCATCTACAACCTGCTGATCAAGCGCGCGCAGCAGGCGGGCGTGCAGCACGTTTCGCCGCACGACCTGCGTCGCACGCTGGCAGGCGATCTGCTGGATGCCGGAGCCGACATTGTCACTGTACAGCGCATTCTGGGGCACGCCAGCGTAGACACCGCCGCCCGTTACGACCGTCGGCCCGAAGAAGTCAAGCGCAAAGCGGCGACGCTGATCCACGTGCCGTATCGGGGACGTCGCCCCGAGCGTTGACGGGGCGTCAGCGCTGCGCCAGCAGGAATTCGCGCAGAGCGGCCAGGGCGCGAGCGCGCATCGAGATGGTCATCTTGGCCTCGCGGGGCATCTCGCCATAGGTGATGTCGTAGCCGTCGGGCTGGAAGATGCTGTCCCAGCCAAAGCCGTATGTGCCGCGCGGCTCGCGGGTGATAGTGCCGGTGGCCTGACCCGTGAATGTGTGCAATTCCTGCCCGTCGTACAGGCACAGCACCACGGTTGCTACTGCGCGCCGGTCGTCCCAGGCATCGAGTTGACGGCACAACCCCTCTTCGCCAACTGCCCCCAGCACCCATTTGATCAGCGCGCCGGGGAAGCCTTTCCAGGCTACAACCGCCAGCCCTGTATCCTCGACCAATACAGCCTGCGTATCCAGCATGTCATAGGCAGCGCGGGCTTTGTGTGCAGCCACCTGAACCGGATCGAGCGACTGGATTTCGGGCACGTCGAGCGCCAGCCGTTCGACCTCGACACCGCAAGAGGTCAGGCCGTCGCGGATTTCGCGGAATTTTTCTTCATTGGACGACACAAAAGTTATGTGTGTGATGGGCATGAGAACTCCTGTATAGGGCGAGATACGCTCCGCGCGCCCATTGTAGCAGCCGCGCAACGAATGCCAACCCCTGCGGTGCCAAATGATACTTTTTCGCCGGATGTTCAGTACCGCAGGCCTGACACCGTCTTCGAGTTCGGGTATCATGAAGAAAAACAATGGTTGCGAGCGTTTGATCTCAGGAGAGACAAAACTCATGAAGGCGTTGACCACTGAGGAACTCAAGCAGGCGCATAGAGTCCTGGCCGAGTTTACCTATGAACTTCAGCCGGTTCAGTACGGCTATGCCAACCGGACGCTGTACGTTGACCTGAGCACCAACACGATCCGCAGCAAGCCAGTCACGCAACAGATGAAAGATGTCTTCACCGGCGGCAAGGGGTTCTGCTTGTGGCTGTTGTGGAATGGTACTTCGCCCTCTACACGCTGGGACGATCCGGAAAACGAGATCGTGATCGCGGGGGGGCCAATTGGCGGCATCACGGCCTATCCAGGGTCGGGGAAGTCCACCGTAGTGACCATTTCCCCGCTGACTGACTCCGTTATTGACAGCAACGCAGGCGGTTACTTCGGCCCCTATCTCAAGTTCTCCGGTTGGGATGCGCTGGAGATTCAGGGAATTGCCGAGCGCGACGTGATCATCGTCATTGATGGCGACGAGGGGCGGGTCACTATCGAGGAAGCGCCGCTCGAAGAAATCAACACGCACCTGATCGGGCGTCAACTGACCGAGATGTACGCCAGGGACGAGCGCGATAAGCGCAGTGTGTCGGTCGTTTCGGCGGGGCAGGGGGCGGAGTATTCGCGTTATGCCGGACTGAATTTTAGCTGGTACGACGTGCGTCGCCAGGAAGTGCGCGTCAAACAGGCCGGGCGCGGTGGATCGGGGCGCGTGTTCCGTCACAAGCGTATCAAGGCGATCGTGGTGCGTTACAGCCAGATGCGCGGCGATAGCAATCACCCGGCCAACATGGAGTTGATCCGCAAGGCGGGGGCGCGCATCAACAAAGAGATCGCCGAGCTGGACAGCAAACAGAACAACATGCGCAAGGTGGGGACTGGTTACCTGCCACCGATTATGAACGAATTCGATTTGTTGCCAGTGCACAATTTCCGCTATGGTTCGCATCCTCAGGCTCAGAACCTGGACACATCCGTCTGGGAGAAACTCTATACCCAGGGGATGCCCGACGGTTGCTGGTATGGGTGTACCCTGTCCTGCGCCCATGGCGTGGATCACTTTCATCTGCGCACCGGCCCATACAAGGGGCAGGTGGTGCTGGTAGATGGGCCGGAATACGAGACGATCGCTGGCACGGGGTCGAATATCGGTGTGTTCGATCCACTCGCGGTGATCGAGATCAACTTCTACTGCGATACCTACGGCATTGACACGATCTCGTTCGCTAATTCAGTCGCCTTCGCCATGGAATGCTTTGCCGAAGGGATCATTGACGAGGAGATCACTGGCGGTCTCAGACTCACCTGGGGCAACGCCGAAGCTGCGCTGGAACTGCTGCACCAACTGGCGCGGGGTGAAGGATTCGGCCACATCGTGGGACAAGGGGTGCGCTATATGAAGCGCCTGTTCGTCGAGCAGTACGGGGCCGATCCGCAGTTCGTCCAGGATATTGGCATGGAAGTGAAGGGGATGGAAATCTCCGAGTACATCACCAAGGAGTCACCGGCGCAGCAGGGCGGCTACGGTATGGCGCTCAAAGGCGGGCAGCACGACGAAGCCTGGCTGATCTTCATGGACATGGTCAAGAAGGAACTGCCCACTTTCGAGGCCAAGGCAGAGGCGTTGCACTACTTCCCCTTGTGGCGGACATGGTTCAGCCTGCATGGCCTGTGCAAGTTGCCCTGGAACGACATCACGCCAGCTAACAACAGTCAGACGGCAGAGCCGAACAAAGTGCCGGAGCACGTGGAAAATTACTGCTGGCTCTATGAAGGGTTATCTGGCAAGCCCACGCGCCCCGAAGACTTGATCGCCCAATCAGAGCGGGTGTACAACTTCCAGCGCCTGTTTGCTCTGCGCCTGGGTTTTGGTACGCGCGAACACGACTACCTGCCCTACCGGGCCATGGGACCGGTGACCGAAGACGAGTATCAGTCACGTGCTGAGCGCTACGACTGCCAACTGCGCGAAGAGGTGGGCGTAGACCCGGTGCAGATGACCGTCGCCGAAAAGATCGCGGCTCTGCGCGCCTACCGCGAAGAGCGCTACGAGCAGCTCATGGACGCCGTCTACAAGCGGCGGGGCTGGACGCCTGACGGCATTCCTACGCTCAGGAAGGTGCGCGAACTGGGCATTGATTTTCCGGAGGTTGTGGCGTTACTCAAAGAGCACGGCGTCGAGGAATAGCGGCGCAGGCATCTAGGAACACAGCCTGCTGGTTGTTCTGGATCGCCAATCAAAAGAGCCTCCCCTGAGTGGGAGGCTTTCCTGTGCCGAGGCCCAGACTTGAACTGGGGACTCCTTGATTTTCAGTCAAGTGCTCTACCAACTGAGCTACCTCGGCGTGTGTTCCAATCGGAACATCCCGTATTCTAGCGTGTTTTCGCCTGCTGTCAACGGTGCAGTGGCCTTTTTGGGGCCAGATTTCTGAGCACAGCGCTCTCAGCATTCTCTAACCGACACACCCCAGGGCTTTTGTTACGATCTGCATGGCTTTCTCGCGCAGTTCGTGGACAGAGCTATGGGTGGATCACAGCGCCTGGTGTTCGAGTATCGTTCCGTGATAGCGGCTCCGGCGGAGCGTGTGTGGGCATTTCATCAGTCCCCAGACGCCCTTCGTCACCTGACTATGCCGCCGATGCGCACACAGATTGTGCGCGATGATCGTCGCTCTCTTATCAGCGGAGAACTGGAGTTCCTGCTGCGGTTAGGGCCGCTATCGGTACGCTGGGTGGCCGCTCATGCGTCGGGGCCGGAGCCTATGTCTTTCGTGGATCGTCAGGTTGTCGGACCACTGGCTTTCTGGGAGCACGAACACGTCATGCGCCCTTGTGAAGGCGGTACCGAATTGCTTGACCGGATCACCTTCTCGTATCGCTCTGGTCTGCGATATGCGTGGACGCGCCTGATCTTCAGTCGTCCGGCCTTGCGCACACTGTTCGCATACCGACACTGGCGAACTCGTCGCGCGGTGAGGTGAAGCAAAATGGGACAGAAGACGGCAGAGCACCATGTCGTTGTGATTGGTGCGGGTATTGGCGGTCTGACCGCTGCTGCATTAATCGCTCAGGCTGGATACCGCGTGACGGTGCTGGAGGCGGGGGCGTATCCTGGCGGTTCGGCGGGGACGTTTTACCACAAAGGATTCCGCTTCGATGCTGGAGCAACGCTGGCAGGGGGATTCCAGCCCGGTGGCCCTCATGCACTGGTAGGTGAACGGTTGCAGATACAGTGGCCAGTGCGTCCGGCTGAAGCAGCGTGGATGGTACACCTGCCAGAAAAGCGGGTACTTCTTAGCCGGGATCGTCAGAGTCTGCTTGACCTTTTCCCGCATAGCGCCAGGTTTTGGGGAGAACAGGCACACCTGGCCGACCGAGTCTGGATGCTGGCTGCTGAAGCGTTGCCCTGGCCTCCGGGCGACTGGCGTGAACTGATGCGCCTGAGTGGAATCGGGCTGCGACACCTGCCGGCGGCGCTCGACCTGTTGCCGCTAGCGTTTCATTCGGCGGCCCAATGGTTGGCGCGTCACCGCCTGGCCGATGACTGTGTCTTTCGGCGTATGATTGATGCGCAGTTGCTGATCTCGGCTCAGGCGGTGGCATCGGAGGCCAATGCCCTTTACAGCGCCATAGCGCTCGATTTGCCGCGGCAAGGGGTATACCATGTCGAAGGAGGCATGGGCGGCATTGCTCAAACACTGGCGGGCAAAGTGCGCGAATTGGGCGGTGAGGTGCATTATAAGCGCAAAGCGACACGAATTGTGGTACATGATGGTCGCGTAAGCGGTGTGCAGATGGAAGTGCGGCGTCGTTCGGAAGAATACCTGCCCGCCGATTTCGTGGTCGCCAATGTCACGCCGTGGTCGTTAGACCAGCTACTGGCGGAAGATAGCCCGCCCGCGCTACGCCGAGAAGTGGCTGGGCGGGCGATGGGGTGGGGCGCTTTCGTACTGTATGTCGGGCTTGATGCCCGCGCCGTCCCCGCCGATCTACCCGATCACCATCAAATCATCACCGATAGGGAAGGGCCGCTGGGCGAGGGCAGGAGCGTCTTTCTTTCGCTCTCGCCC
>OGCI01000517.1_pt1 | contig 42858 bp, 37 predicted proteins | sample 1570021 | NCBI WGS metagenome assembly OGCI01 (sample SAMN06264664, study PRJEB24512) | hot springs metagenome | isolation source: Hot spring water | place: South Africa: Tshipise | collected 2015-06-21
GAGGGACGGTGAACTTCGACTGGGGAATGTCCCCGATCCCAATGATGGAAATGTCTTCGGGTACTCGTATCCCTTGTTCGGATAGATAGTGAATCACTCCTATCGCGATGGCATCACTCCCACAGGCAATGGCCGTGATACCTTTTCCTTTGATATCGAGTTCCCGGGAACGATCGTACCCTTCCTGTTCGGTAAAGTCCCCGTATAGGAAAAGGGATTCGTCGTAGGGGATTCCATTCTCTTCCAAAACCTCCCGGTACCCTTTGAAGTGTTCCCGGCTAGTAAGCACGGTTTCCATTCCGCTGATCATCGCGATCCTCCGATGTCCTCGGTCGATTAGGTACTGGAGGATCATCTGGGCCGCTTTTTGGTAGTCGATGGTGATGAGGGGGAGATCGAGGATCTGGGGCGCTAGCCCCACGATCCGGATTCCGTACTGATGGCTCCGGGCAACATACCTCTGCAGGATGGAACGATAGGAACGGACATCGATCCCTCCTCCGGCAAGGATGACTCCCTTGACCTTGTGTCTCCAGAAGAGCTCCAAATAGTGGATCTCGTTTTCCACGTTCCGTTCGGTATTACATACGAAGCAGAGGAACCCCTTTTTCATGGCCTGTTCGGTCACGCCCTTCGCGATTTCTCCAAAGTACGGGTTGGCGATATCTCGGAGGATCAGTCCCAGGATGTTGTTGAAGCCCTTCTTCAACATCTGGGCGGCACTGTCGGGGGAATAGTTCAGTTCTTTGATGGCCTTTTCGATTCGTTCCCGCAGTTCGCGAGAAACGGGATAGGAGGGGTTGCTGATTACCCTGGAAACAGTGGAAACGGACGTGGAAGCGGCTTGAGCTACATCCCGAATGGATATTCTTTTTCCAGGGCGCTGCACAATCCGTATACTAGAGAACGTTTTATATTCTGTCAAGTAAATTTATCTTGCTATAAAAAGAATTATTTTTGTTGACATAGGTAAAATGTGGGTTTATGATAGAAAAAATAGAAAACGATTTCTATACTGCCCCCGTGGCACCTGCGGGAAAGGCTCGCAAAAGGAAGATCGATACGATGGGAGATAGTCAAAAAAAAGTGGGAGTTCTGGGAACCGGTCTTGTGGGATCGGCCCTCACGGAAGTTCTCCTTGAGCAAGGGTATGAAGTGCATATCTGGAACCGAACAGAGGAAAAGATGACGCCTTTGAAGGAAAAGGGCGCGCGCGTGGAACCCTCCCCCAAAGCGGTGGCCAGTTCCTGTTCCACCCTTATCATCTCGGTCATGACTACCGATGTGGTGGTTTCTCTCTGTGAAGGGCCCGAGGGAGTGCTTTCCGCTTCCCCCTTGCCTCGATATATCCTCGACACTACCACAGGGGACCCCGAACAGACGATGGCCCTTGCCCTGCGATTGCGGGAGCGGGGCATCCACTATTTGGATTCTCCCATCTCAGGTTCCAGTCGCCAGATACGGGCCCGGAAGGGTGTATTGATGGTAGGGGGAGAGGCTCTGGCTTTCGAACAGTGCAAGAGAGTGTTCCACGCGCTGGCGGAAAAGGTGTTTTATCTAGGGCCGGTAGGGAGTGGTTCCAAGGCGAAACTCGCCACGAACCTGGTACTGGGGTTGAACCGGCTGGCCTTCGCAGAAGGATTGGCCTTTGCCCAATCCCTTGGTTTGGATCTACCTCGATTCTACGCTCTCATAAAAGAAACTCCGGCGTACTCAGTGGCCATGGATGTTAAGGGAGAAAAAATGCTTAAAGGAGATTTTTCCCCCGACGCGAAAGCGGAACAGCATTGGAAGGATCTGGGGATCATCCTGAAGTATGCGGAACAGGGAGGGGTCCAGCTTCCTCTGGGTAAGACCCACTATTCTCTTTTAGGAGAGATCATCCAGAGGGGCTGGGGGGAATTGGACAACTCGGTGGTCTTCAAATACCTGCAGGAGAGAAAGGGCGGAAAAGGGTGAAATGGGCCTTCTGTAACGAGATCCTAAAGCCTCTTGGTTCTATGCGCAACTGGATGGAGGGGCTTCCATTCCTTCGCTCTCTTGGCTACGAGGGGGTGGAGATCGCCCCCTTCACGTTTGGAGAGGACCCAGCCCAGGTGGAACCGGATGCGCTTCGAGGGGTTCGAAGGCGATTGGAAGAAGAGAATCTGCGATGCGTTGGGTTCCATTGGCTTTGGAGTACCCCTAGGGGCCTTAATGGACTGCATCCAGATCCATCGATCCGGCGTAGAGCATGGGATACGTTGCGCGTCTTAGCCAGACAATGCGCGTTTTTAGGGGGGCAGTTCCTCGTGTTGGGATCCGGTAAACAGCGATCCTTCGAGGGAATGTCGAGTCGGCAAGGGAAGGATCTTTTCCTGGAAGAAATGAATAAGCTCCTCCCTGTGCTGGAAGAGACGGGCGTCTCCCTTTTAATAGAACCCCTTCCAAAGTCAAGCACGAACTTTCTCAATGCCTTGGAAGAAGTGGTGGGTGTTCTAAAGGAAATCGATTCTCCTTTCCTGGGGACCCTCTTCGATTTTCACAATACGACCGATGAACTCTTGCCATGGGAAGACTTGGTACGACAGTATCGTCCTTGGATTCGGCACGTGCACTTCAACGGGATGGACGGAGGTCTACCTTCGGAGGCGGATCCAACGTACGCTTCTTTGTTCCGAGCTCTTAGAAAACTAGGGTACACAGGTTGGGTATCGGTGGAACTCTTTGGGAAGTTCGATGACCCCATAGGTCTCCTAACGCGGGCAAGAAATCTACTGGATGCCTATAATGGAGTAGGCTTCCTTGGGAATGAGCAAAGCAACGATAAGAACCCTTCGTAGAAGGGCATGAGACTTCGAGAAGCATATGTGCAAGGAGGGATAGATATGAAGAAGTTCACGTCTATCGCGGCAATCAGTGTTCTGTTGTGTGTGTTGGTGGTGTTCGCGGGATGGGCCGGAGGCGCCAAGGAAGAAAAGAAGGCTCCGGCTCCTCAAGCTGCGCCTGCTGCTCCAGTCCCTGCTACTCAGGCGCCTACACCCGGACCCAAGCTTACCTCTCCGGTAACGATCCGTTTTGCCACCATGAGTCTGGGAACCAGTATGTACGTGTACGCCTCCACCATCACCCAGTTGGTGCAACCAGAGCTGCCCAAGGGATCGTCCTTCGACGTGCAGACCACCGGTGGTGGCGTGAGCGCTCCCTACCTCATTGCTCAGGGTAAGGCGGATCTGGCATTGGGGAACGCGGCGCCCTCGAAATGGGCAGTGGAAGGAATAGTACTAGGTAGGCCAAAGGCGGAAGGGGTAACCGCATTGGTAGGCGGGATGGATGCGCCCTATATCGTGATCATCTTTACCGACAAGTTCGTGAAGAAAACAGGGTTCTCCTCGGTGGCCGACATTGTCAAAGCGAAGTACCCTGTGCGCGTGGCAGTGAAAACCGTCGGTGGATTGGGCGAGGTGGCATGTCGTCATGTGTTTGAGATCGCGGGAGCCACCTACAACGACATCAAGTCGTGGGGTGGTAGCGTGAGTCATGTGGCGCCTACCGAGATCGTAAGCATGTTACGGGACGATAAGGCGGACATCACGATCGATCACGTGCCCGAAGGGCAAGCGGCCATTACCGAGCTCACCATGACCACTACGGTACATTTCTTCGGGTTGACTCCCGCGGAACAGGACAAGATGGCACAACTAGGATGGGACAAGATCGTGATGCCCAAAGGCACCTGGAAGGGGCAGGATAAGGATCTGCTCACCATGAGCACGGGAATTTGTCTTCTAGCTTCCGCTTCCATGCCCGAAGAGGTAGCGTATCTCATCACCAAGAAGATCTGCGAGAACAAGAAAACCCTCGTGGACGCTCACGCGGCGATCTCGGTATTCGATCCGAAAACCGCGTGGATGCCGGCAAAGATCGGAGCTCCCTTACACCCCGGTGCCGCTCGCTATTATCGTGAAATGGGATACATGAAATAGGAAAGGTTTCTATGAACAGACGGAAGATCCTCCTGACAATTCTTGTCCTCTCTTGGCTCGGGTACCAGATGTACCTCGCGTTAGTGACCCCCCTTCACCCTCTGCTCCAGCAGCCGATCCATCTCGTGTTCGCCCTTCTCGTGGTGCTTTGGTTCTATCCAATCGGCAAGGGGTACCTGCGTATGTTGGATGTTCTCCTCGCGGTGATCCTACTGGGAGTGGGGTATTACTTCATTCATGAAACCCAGCGTCTCCAGTTGAGGATACCGTACGTGGATTCCACCACGTCCCTCGATATCGTAATGATGCTCGTGGTCGTAGGAATCTTACTGGAAGCGGTTCGACGAGTGTTGGGGTACAACCTGCTGATCTTCATGCTCCTCTTCATTGCGTACGCGGCCTTCGGGAAGTACTTTCCCGGGTGGCTCAAGTTCGGGGGGATCGACCTGTCCAATTTCACAGAACTCATGATCATGGGCCCCGACGGGATCTTCGGGATTCCCCTCGGGGTGTCCGCCAACTATCTTTTCTATTTCATCCTGTTTGGGGCCTTCTTTTCTGAGCTTGGAGGCGGGAAACTCCTGATCGATCTAGGATTGAAACTGGCCAAGTCACAGTCGGGAGGTCCGGCCAAAGCGGCCGTTATCTCGAGCGGATTGATGGGGATGGTGAGCGGGAGCGCGGTGGCAAACGTCACCACTACGGGAGTGTTGACTATCCCGCTGATGAAGAAGGTGGGGTACAAACCAGAGCAAGCGGCCGCCATCGAGGCGGTGGCTTCCACGGGAGGACAGATCATGCCACCCATCATGGGGGTAGGGGCCTTTATCATGGCGGAAATGCTGGGAGTGAAGTACGCGAAAGTGGCTATCTCTGCGACGATCCCCGCGCTGATCTATTATATTTCCGCTTTCCTCTTGGTGGATTTCCTGGCCCGGAAGAAGCGCTTGCATCAGGAACAGGTGGAGTTCCAGGTGGACCCGATCCTTCCCCGCTTGTACCTCCTGATCCCCGCGGTGGTGGTGGTGTACTATATCCTGGCAGGAGCGTCCCTAATGACCGCGGCGGTTCGGGGAACGGCCTTAGCCGTCCTGATCAACTTGGTTCGGAAAAAGGATCGACTTCCCCTCGAAGGATACTTCAATTGTCTTTTGCAAGGCGTGAAACAGGCCGCGGTGATCGCGGTTCCCACCGCCGCAGCGGGGCTGATCATCGGCGTTGCCATTCAATCAGGCCTAGCTACCAAGACTTCCCATGTAATGGCTTCCGTGGGAGGGGGGAACCTCGCCCTCGCCCTCCTTATGTCCACTATTGGGAACATTATCCTGGGAATGGCGTTACCCACTGTGGCGGCCTATGTTGTTTCTGCGATCCTGTTCGTTCCTACCCTGATCAAACTAGGGGTTCTTCCATTGGCCGCCCATATGTTCGTATTCTACTTTGGAATCATCGCCCAGATTACTCCCCCGGTTTGTTTGGCCTCCTTTACCGCGGCGGGGATTGCCGGTTCAGATAGCTGGAAAACGGGGTGGACAGCCTTTTTATACGCCACGGTAGCCTTTCTGGTTCCCTTCGTGTTCGTCTACAAACCAGGCCTACTCCTAGTGGGAGACGCTCTTTCCATCGTGGAGGTCGTAGTGATCACTCTGGTTGGAACCTTCTTCCTAGTGGGAGCGGTTTCCGGGTTCCTGTTTCTCGAACTGCCCTCTATCTGGACTCGAATCCTGCTCTTCGTGGCTGCCGTGCTAGTGATTCTTCCTGAAGTGCTTTCCACGGTGGCAGGGGTCATTGTGGGAGGAAGTGTTAGCGTGATTCAGTACCTGCGATGGAAGCGGAACAGGGGGTAGGTCTCTATGTCCCGAACGAAAAAGAGGCGGTTTTCATAGGGGAAACCCATGGCAGAGACGGATGCTAAACGTATCGTCCTCACGGGCGCTTCCGGCGGAATCGGTCAAGCATGTCTAGAGGCCTTCGTAAGGCGAGGCTGTAAAGTGATCGCCGTAGACATGAACATAGAACCCCTCGAAGAGCTTTGGAGAAAACGAGGATGGGGAGAAGCGGTCCAAGTAGTCAGGACCGATCTAAGACTCGAATCCGACATCAACGAACTGGCCCAAAGCATAGGAAAAACCTGGGACTCCGTGGATGTTCTGGTGAACAACGCGGGTATCGTGAAGCGAACTCACACGAACGATACTTCCCTGGAAGAATGGAACGAAGTATTGGCCGTTAACTTGACGGGAACCTTTCTTATCACCAAAGCGCTGTATCCTTTCCTGCGACGATCGAAACGGGGGAGGATCGTGAACCTCTCCTCTCGGGCCGCGGGACGTCCCCACCTGAACGCCTCTCCCGCTTACGGAGCCACCAAAGCGGCCCTCATCTACTTAACTCGGCATTGGGCTGCCGAATGGGTTAAGGAGGGGATCTATTGCTTTGCCATCGCGCCAGGCCCCGTGCGGACCCCCATGTTTGATAGTCTAGATCCTATCCAACGGGAAAAAACGATTCGCGACCTTCCTCTTGGCCGGCTTGTGGAGCCCGAAGAGGTAGCGTCCCTCGTGCTCTACGCGGCGCTCGATTGCCCCGAAGTAATGACGGGTCAGACGTTCCACTGTAACGGTGCTACCTACTGGACGTAATTGAATCGCACTAAGTAGGTAAAATGGGAAAATATTTCTCATCCAAATGAAGAATTTTCCTAGTAATGGTGGTCGTACGACGTGTGAGGTTCAAGAATGGGATGCCACGATAGCCTTTTCCCATCCATAAGCATGGAAAAAATCTTATATCTTGGCATCCTTTGTGCTATATTTTCCATATGCGGCTCAAGCAGGTACGGGAAGAGGTGTTGTTCTACGCTATCACGATTGCCACGTTCATACTGCTGACCGTTCTATCCATATTGTTTCTCCATCGGGAACAAATGCATAATCGGCAGATGTTGGAGATCGATACCATTCGATTGGCCTCGGATCTCATCGAAGTTCTCCGACAGCGATCTTTCCTAGAACCTTCAGATCTTCGTTCTGATATCGTTGGATTCGGACTCTATGGGGTTAACGGGAAGGCTCTAAATCGGTTCGGAACAGCCCCCGAGGATCTACGTTCTTGGATCACGGACTCCGACATGAATAGAGGACGGGTGAATCGGGTGGAGTTCAAGGGAAACAGGCTGGTGATTGTTCGGACTCTAGGCGTTTCCCCCATGGGCAGAGAGCAGATGCGTAACATGATGCGGGGAAGGATGAAAGACACCATGATGCCCTTTCCTATGGAACCCGTTCCTCCCCTAGGGAGGGTCGTGTACCTGGAGATAGACATCCGGGAATGGCAGATGTCTCAACGACTCATCCAGTATGGGTTCTATCTGGTTCCTCTACTCCTAGTCCTTATCTTTATCGGAACTACTATTCTTTATAGAAAGAACCTTGCGTATCGGAAGAATGAATTGCGGAATCGAGAGCTTGTGCAACTAGGGGAGGCGGCCAGAACCCTTGCCCATGAAATTAAGAACCCTCTCGGAGCCATCCGCATTCAAACAGCTACCTTGCAAAAGGTATTGCCAGCTCCGTATCATCGGAACCTCCAGGTAATCACGGAAGAGGTAGATCGCCTACGGCTTCTGGTGGACAAAGTGGGGGAGTTCCTCAAGAATCCTATTGGAGAGCCAGAACCAGTGGAGGTGAACACCATGATCCAGGATCTCCTGCCTCGATTCCCCATTCCGATATCCTTTTTCCCCAAAACCACCGGTCCTTTACAGGTGTGGATTGACAGGAATCGGTTCCGCACGGTACTGGAAAATATCCTTCGAAACTCAGTGGAGAGCCTTCCCTCGTCGGGCGAAAGAACGGCGGAGAATGGTCCGGCCTCAGAACCAGACCGCAATGAAGTGATCGTTGAAACGAACCAGAAGATGGATCGAGTGGAGATTCGAGTGCTGGACCGGGGTTCAGGACTGCCTATAGGAGCAGAGGATAGGATCTTCGAACCGTTCTTTACGACAAAACCCACGGGTTCGGGGATCGGGTTGGCTATTTCGAAACGGTTTGTGGAGGCCGCGGGAGGGACGTTGGACGTGCTTCCCCGTTCGGGTGGAGGAACGGAAGCGAGGATCCTTCTTCCCAAATATCGAGAGGTAGAACATGCGGATTCTAGTGATCGATGACGAGAAAAACCTTCGGGAGTCTATAGTCGAGTACCTTTCCCTGGAAGAGATCGAAGCAGTGCCTGCCGCCTCAGGAGAGGAAGGTCAGACCCTTTTACAGAAAGAAGTGTTCGATGCGGTTGTATTGGACCTCAAGATGCCAGGAATGTCTGGGATCGATCTTCTTCAGTGGATTCGGGCCTCGGGACCAGAAGTGCCTGTGATCATGATGTCCGCCTTTGGTGAAGTACAGGACGCGGTGAACGCGATGAAACTGGGAGCAAGGGACTATCTGGTGAAACCCTTCGATCCAGCGGAGCTAGTCCTACGGTTGAAACGGATCGAGGAAGAACAGTCCCTCCGTAGAAAAGTACTTGCCCGGGGGGAGGGAGAAGGTTGGGTTGGAGAAAGTCCGTCCATCCTGCAGATCCGGAAATTGGTGGAAAAGGTGGCTCCCACCCAATCCACCATTCTAATCACGGGGGAAAGCGGAACCGGCAAGGAAGTGTTGGCCCGCGAGATCCACAGACTCTCCACGCGGAAAAACGGTCCCTTCGTGCCGGTTAACTTGGGAGGGATCCCCGATACCCTGGTAGAGAGCGAGCTTTTTGGGTACGAACGGGGAGCTTTTACCGGGGCCGATCGCCGGAAGGAAGGGATGTTCGAGATCGCTTCTTCGGGAACTCTATTTCTCGACGAGATCGGAGATATGCCCATCCATCTCCAGGTGAAACTTCTTCGGGCTATCCAGGAACGCAAGATCCAACGCTTAGGAGGAACTGGTTTCATTCCCATCGATGTGCGGATCATCGCGGCCACCAACCGGGATTTGGAAGGGAAGGTGAGAGAAGGGACCTTTCGGGAGGATCTATTCTATCGACTGAATGTGATTCGTATCCACCTGCCTCCTCTTCGGGAACGTCCCGAGGACATTCCCCTATTAGCAGTACATTTTCTGGAGAAGGTAGTAAGGAATATCGGCGTTCGGCCGAAACGACTTTCATCGGAAGCTCTGGAAGCATTGAAGCAGTACAGTTTCCCCGGGAATATCCGGGAACTAGAGAATATGATTGAGAGGGCTTGTATCCTTGCCGAAGGGGATACAATTCTTCCCAAGGATCTAGGAATCCTTGCGATCCCTCCGGGAGGGATAGGCGGTGATCGTAGCTCTCCTTCTCCGGTTCAAGCTACAGAGAAACCAGAGAACACAGAACCAAATCCTCGCGAAAAGACTCTTAATGTGAAAGACCTGGAACGGGAGGCGATTTTAGAAGCCCTGCGAAAGAACCAGGGGAACCGAACCCGGGCCGCCAGGGAACTCGGGTTCACCCGACGGACTCTACTGAACAAGATCAAAGAGTATGGAATCAAGGCGTAGGGGAACGGTCATCATTATGAACTCAATATACGCCCCTTGCCTACCCGTGTCGCAGTGCCTATAATCGGCAACCAGTTCAGTACCTTTACAATCCACAGGGGGTTTGACCATGAGATTCGATACGTACCTCGCTTCTCGTACATCCCGGATGGGAGCTAGTGCCATACGTGAAATACTGAAAGTGGTCTCTGCCCCTGGAATGGTATCTTTAGCTGGAGGAATACCCGCAAAAGAAAGTTTCCCCATGGACATCATGGAGGAACTCTTTTCCCGAGTGATTCGTAGGTATGGTTCTAATGCTTTCCAGTATGACCTTACCGAAGGGTTTCCACCCTTACGGGAAGCGTTGGTACCCTTCCTTGCCGAACGGGGGATACAGGCAGAAGCGAAGCAGATTCTAGTTACCACCGGTTCCCAAGGAGTTTTAGATGGGGTGGCAAAGATCCTCGTCTCGCCCGGTGAGGGAATCGCTGTGGAAGCTCCCACCTATTTAGGAGCTATCCAGGCCTTCAATCCCTACGAACCCCGGTATGTTCGATTAGAAACAGACGAAGAAGGGGTAGTGCCCGAATCCCTCGATGAGGTGCTGGCAACCCAACGGGTCAAGTTCGTGTACTTGGTTCCTACCTTCCAAAACCCAACGGGAAAGACTCTATCCCTTCCACGTCGGAAACGGGTAGCGGAAATCATTCAAAAACGGAACGCCCTTTTGGTGGAAGATGATCCCTATAGTATGTTGAGGTATCGGGGGGAGCCTCTTCCTCCCATCTACACTTTCGCACCCGAGAACACTCTATACATCAGTACTTTATCTAAAGTATTTGCTCCTGGTCTTCGGATCGGCTTCTTTCTGGCTCCTCCTCCGCTGGATCGCTGGCTGGTACTGGCCAAACAGGGGGTGGATCTTCACACTAGCACGTTGAATCAGGCCCTTGCGGCCGAATATATTAGCGGGGGATATTTAGCGAAACAGGTACCAAGGATCGTATCCCTCTATGCTCCGAGGCAGCAGGCAATGCTGAGTGCCATGGAGAAATACTTCCCTTCCTCTTTTACCTGGACCAAACCAGAGGGGGGGATGTTCATCTGGGCAGAAGGCCCGAAAGACCTGGACCTGGAACAGGTCTACTACCAAGCCATCGAACGGAAGGTAGCCTACGTACCAGGCAAGTTCTTTTTTACCGAACTTGGGGAAGGGATTTCCACCATGCGGTTGAATTTTACCTGTTCAGATGCCCCGACCCTAGAGAAAGCCATCCGTACGTTGGGGGAAGTATTGGCTGAAGTTGCCGCTCCAAATCGGAAAGTCCATGCTCTTTGATCTTTTTAGCGGACTTGTAAACTACTACCTCGATCATATCGGGTATGGGATGGTGGTTCTCCTCATGACCATCGAGAGTTCCTTCATCCCTTTCCCTTCAGAGATCGTCATTCCTCCCGCGGCTTGGCGGGCCGCAGAGGGTGATCTGCATCTTGTGGGAGTGATACTCGCGGGTATCGTGGGGAGCATTCTAGGAGCTTTAATCAACTATGTTCTAGCTGCGAGTTTGGGACGTACCCTCCTCTACCGGTTTGCGGAAACCAAAGCCGCTCGATTCCTATTGATCGATCGCAAGGCAGTTGAACGAGCAGAGGAGTTCTTTCGGAAATACGGGAATATTTCTACTTTTATAGGTCGTCTAATCCCTTCGGTTCGACAACTCATTTCTCTCCCTGCTGGGCTGGTGCGGATGGACCTGCGCTCCTTCCTCCTTTTCACCACCCTTGGTTCTGGGATATGGAACGTGATCCTAGCCCTATTGGGGTATTACTTGTACGGTCAAAAGGAACGATTGGAACTATACTATCGGGAGATTTCCATTGTGTTTCTAGGATTGGGGGTATTGTTCTTTGGGTATCTTGTGTGGAAGGTATTTGGGAAGAATGCGAAGGGAAAAAAAGGATAGTAATCGAACACCTCTTGCTAAAGAACGAATAGCTTTAGTATAGTGCCCCCATATTGTTTCATATTGAGAAATCCTAGTTTGAATTGTAAGGAGTCGGGGGTGGAAGGATCGATTCGAAGGGTGCAACCGGGAGAATTGAAACAGCTCACGGTCAGACGGCTTCAAGAAGCAGGGGTTCCCTTAGAGGACGCTCGGATCGTGGCCGAGGTACTGGTTTACGCCGACCTACGAGGAGTCCATTCCCATGGGGTGTTGCGGGTGGAGCACTATGTGAACCGCATCCGGAGGGGAGGGATCAACCTGCGGCCACAGTATGAACTACGGTGGCTCAAGCCCTCGGTGGGACTCCTGGACGCGCAGGGAGGGTTGGGACACGTATCCACCCAGATAGCCACAGAGGCGGCGATTGACAAAGCCCGGACAGACGGGATCGCCCTTGTGGGCATCAAAAATAACAGTCACTGTGGGGCCCTCGCCTATTATATTCAAATGGCCCTCCGCGCTCGAATGGCGAGCATCTCCTGCGTGCATACCGATATCCGGATGGTACCCTATGGGGCGGCTAAGCCTTATCTCGGGACGAATCCCTTCGCCTTTGGATTTCCAGGAACTCGGGATTCCATACTCCTTGACATGGCAACCAGTGAGATCGCTTGGGGGAAAATTCTCACCGCCCGGGAAAAAGGTCTCCCATTGCAGGAAGGCTTGGCCGTGGACAAGGATGGTCATCCTACCACCGATCCCTTTCAAGCGGAATACCTGACGCCCTTTGGGGGTCCCAAGGGGTATGGAATCGCGGTGATGGTAGAGGCATTGACGGGACTTCTGATCGGTGGCGTGTTCGGTCCACACCTGAACAGGATGTACGAAGACCTAGATTCCTACCGTGATCTTTCCAACTTTATCCTTGTGATCAATCCGGCGGTATTCGATCCAGCGGGTGGTTTTCTGGATCGGACCCAGCGGATGATCGATGAAGTGCGCGCTCTTCCGCCTGCTAGGGGGATCGAAAAAGTGATGGTTCCCGGCGATATCGAAGCCCGTACTCAAGAGAGGTACGAGCGGGAGGGGATTCCAATTCCAGAAGCGGTGTACCGATACCTGTCAGGGAGTCCCGCCCAATAAGTTAGCGTGATCACATGATAACGGCAATCTTCTACCATGAAGGCGGATGGAGGGTAGAGTAGAAAAAAAAGCCGGCCGGTTTCCCGACACGGCTTTTAAATCTCGAATGAACGAAGACAAGATCATCGCCTCCGTTTCCCATAGTACTATTCCTTATAGTCAATACACCCCCCGTTCCGTGTAGTGAGTGTGCAACAGCTCATGGGACACATGGCTCAAGGGCTCTTTCAGGAACTCTTTGTACAGTTGCTGGATAGCGGGGTTCTCGTGAGACTTCCGGATTCCTTTCCTAGAGTCCTCCCGGTAGATCGATTCGGCCCGTTTTTTTCGTATTTCGGTGTTCGTTGGGATGGGTTGACCACCTCCTCCCAAACATCCACCGGGGCATGTCATGATCTCGATAAAGGCGTACGGGGATTCTCCTTTCTCGATCTGTTCCAAGAGAACTCGGGCGTTCTTAAGGGTATGGGCCACTGCCACTTTCAGTTTCGTCCCATTGAGATCCACTTCGGCACTTTTAATACCATCCAATCCTCGCACCGCTTCGAAGTCTACCGAAGGTAAATGCTTCTTGGTTACCACTTCGTATGCCGTTCGGAGAGCTGCTTCCATCACCCCACCCGTGGCGCCGAATATTACTGCAGCGCCTGTGGACCTACCCAACGGATCGTCGAACTCTTCTTCCTCCAGAGCATCGAACTTGATGGACGCTTGTTTCAGCATTCGGGCTAGTTCCCGGGTGGTGAGGGCGTAATCCACATCGTAGAACTTGTCTTTTTCTAGAAGGTTTAACCGAGCCTGCCAGTAGTGGAAGGCTCCCATCATCTCGGGGCGTTTGGCTTCGTACTTCTTTGCCGTGCAGGGCATGATGGAGACTACTACCATGTCCCGGGGATCGATTCCCATTTTTTCCGCGTAGTAGGTTTTTGCTACCGCCCCAAACATCTGCTGGGGGGACTTACAGGTAGACACATGGTCGAGGGACTTGGGATAGAAGTGTTCGATGAACTTGATCCAGCCGGGGGAACAGGAGGTGATCATGGGAAGTTTCCCGCCTGTAGTCAACCGTTGGATCAGTTCGTGCCCTTCCTCCATGATGGTGAGGTCGGCGGTAAACTGGGTATCGAAGACCTTGGAAAACCCCAATCGTCTTAGGGCTGCCACCATCTTTCCCGTAACCAAAGCTCCCCATTCCATCCCCATCGCTTCTCCCAGACCTACCCGGATGGCGGGAGCCGTCTGTACCACCACTACTTTCTTGGGATCCTGGAGGGCTTTCCAAACCTCACCGGTATGATCCTTTTCCACGATGGCTGCGGTAGGGCAGACTAGGGCGCACTGACCGCAGTTAGTGCACGCTACGTTTCCTAACCCCTTGAAGAAAAAGGTGGCGACCTGACTCTTGGATCCTCGACCCATGATATCGATAACGTTCACTCCCTGTATCTCAGAGCAGACCGCTACGCAGCGGCCACATAGGATGCATTTGTTCGGATCCCGGACTAACGCTTCCGAGGTTGTGTCCAAAGAGAGCGGCCTTTTCCGGGTCTGTGCGAACCGAATACTCTCGATTCCAAGGAGAGATGCGATACTCTGGAGCTCACAGTTTTGGTTCCTTAGGCAGGAAAGACAATCCTTCGGGTGGTTGGCTAAGAGGAGTTCCACGTTGGTGCGTCGGGCTGTAAGCACCCGAGGAGAGGCAAGATGAATATCCATACCATCCGTTACCTTGGTGACGCAGGAGCGGAGAAGCGATTTCGCTCCTTTTACCTCCACTACGCACACGCCGCAAGAAGCATTCGAGCAGACTTCGGGAAGATGGCAGAGGGTAGGGATCGAGTATCCGAGGGCGGAGACTGCTTCTAGGATCGTTTTTCCTTTGGGGACAGTGTAGGATTTCCCATTCACTGTGATGGAACACGTAGCGGCTCCCTTCGTAGTACTCGGCGCTACCGTTCCGGTTACCGGGCCTTCTTGTTTTTTCAGGGTTGTCTGTTCCATTTCTTTACCTCCTCTCCATCGTGACGGAGCGAACATCGCATCGTAGGCACCGTTCAGCTTCCAATCGGGCTTGCTCTCCCGAATACCCAAGGTTTATTTCCATGAAGTTGCTGATCCGCTCCGAAGGAGGAATCTCCTTGGGGCGGTTCTGGGGGATCGATTCAGGATTGAACGGCACCTCATCCTTGTAGAGGAACTTCACGAAGAGGCGATGGAATCGTTTTTCTTTCATCAGGTACGTATCGATCGATTCTGCGGCCTTTTTGGCCAACCCCATGGCTTCAGCAGCCGTAGCAGGTCCTGTGACCGCGTCCCCTCCTGCAAACATGTGGGAGGGCCCTGCGTTCAAGGTGATGGGATCTGCCTTCACTGTGCCGTCCTTGTTCACCTTCACCCCATAGGCTTTGAGGAACTCGGAATCTACCGTTTCTCCCACGGCGATCACTACCGTGTCACAGGGAACAATTTTCTTTTTTCCCGTGGGAACCGGCTTTCTTCTACCCGAAGCATCCACATCCCCTAGTTCCATCTTTTCGATTTCTAGACCCGTTACATGACCCTTTTCTCCCAGGATCCGTTTGGGTGCGGAGAGGTAGAGGAACTCGATTCCTTCTTCCTCAGCCCCCTTCAATTCTTGCGGGTTGGCGGGTAGAGCGTCCCGGTCTCTGCGATACACGATGGTAACTTTGGAACCCAACCGGAGGGCTGTGCGGGCCACATCGATCGCCACATTTCCGCCTCCAATGATCACCACGTTTTTACCGAAATTTTTAACCTTCCCTAAGGCGAACTTTTCCAGGAGTTCATATCCGGGATGCACCCCTTTCAGATCCTTACCAGGAATATCGAGGTCCATGTCTTTCCCCGCTCCAACAGCAATGAACACGGCGTCCGAGTTTTCGTCGATCTCTTCCAGTGGGAGGTCCTTTCCTACCCGAGTGTTCATCCGGAACTTTACGCCAAGTTTTTTTAGTAGGGAGATTTCCTTGTCCAACACATCCTTGGGGAGTCGATAATCGGGGATCCCGTATCGCATGATCCCTCCGGCCTTGGGGTGATCGTCGTACACAGTTACCTCATGCCCTAAACGGACTAAATAGAAGGCTGCTGTAAGTCCTGCGGGTCCTCCACCAATAATCGCAATCCGTTTGCCTGTCTTGGGCAGTTTCTCTTTCAATAGCTTTGCGTAGATGTCCCGTTCCTTCCCCATTTTATAGATCGTATCGGCTAGGTAACGATGGATTTCCCCCTGATGGACTGGTTCGTCGATCGTATCCCGGCGGCAACGCATCTGACAGTGGAAATGGCAGATTCGACCTACGGTTCCGGGCAGCGGATTGTCCCTCAAAGTCAACTCGAACGCTTCTTCGATTCTTCCCTCTTTTAGAAGCTGCAGGTACCCCGGTATGTTCATGTGGAGGGGACAGCTATTCTCGCAGAGGGCAAGGAAGAGGTTTTCACAGATCCCTGCGTCGCACCTCTTGGCATGAATATGAGCCAGGTATTCATCGCGGAAGTAATTCAGGGTGGTTAGGATGGGATTGGCGCTTGTTTGACCCAACCCGCAGAGGCTGGAATCTTTGATGACCTTGGCTAACTCTTCCAGTTTTACCAAGTCCTCCTCCCTTCCTTCCCCACGGGTAATGCGGGTAAGGATCTCTTGCGCCTGAGACAACCCTTCCCGGCAGGGAGTACACTTGCCGCAGGATTCGGAGGTGGTGAACTCGACAAAATACCGGGCTGTGTCCACCATGCAGTTGTCGCTATCTAGAACTACCATTCCCCCCGAACCCATGATGGCGCCCAGAGAATTGAGGGACTCGTAATCCACTGTTGAATTGAAGAGGGTGGCGGGAATGCACCCTCCCGAAGGCCCTCCTGTCTGTACGGCCCGGATCTTTTTCTTTTTTCCCGCTCCTTCTCCCATGGTGTACACGATTTGTTCCAAGGGAGTTCCCAGGGGTAGTTCTACAAGGCCAGTGTTCTTTACTTTACCTACCAGGGAAAACACTTTGGTTCCCGGGCTTCCGGTCGTGCCAATGGAGGAGAACCACTCGGCCCCCTTGGCAAGGATAGCGGGAACGTTGCATAGGGTTTCTACGTTGTTGATGGTAGTAGGTTTCCCATTGTATCCCTTCTGAGCAGGAAAGGGGGGTCTAGGAACTGGCCTTCCAGACTTTCCTTCAGCAGAGGCTATGAGGGCTGTTTCTTCTCCACAGACAAAAGCTCCCGCTCCCTCTACTAGTTCGATATCGAACCCAAATCCAGAACCCAAAATATCTGGTCCTAGTACACCGTACGTTCGAGCCTGTTCGATGGCGATACGGAGTCGCTCTACCGCCAGGGGGTATTCTGCCCGTACGTAAATGAATCCTGTGTGCGCACCCATCGCATACGCCCCGATGATCATCCCTTCGATCAGCGCATGGGGATCGCTTTCGATTTCGTTCCGGTTCATGTAAGCACCCGGATCCCCTTCATCTGCATTACAGACCATGTATTTCTCGGGAGAGTTTTCCTGTCTCATCAGCTCCCACTTTTTCCCGGTTGGGAACCCGGCACCCCCACGACCTCGGAGACCAGAGTCTTTGATTTCCTGTATGATACGGGCGGGAGTTAATTGGAATAAAGCTTTTTCCAAGGAGGAGTATCCTCCAATGGCAAGGTACTCCTCGATATCGGTGGGATCGATTAAACCAGCATCCCGGAGAACCACCTTCTGTTGCCCTTTGAAAAATGAAACTTCGTTCCACCGGGGAGTGCCTGGGAACCCGGTGCCGAATTGGATTTTCGACGTGAGGAAATCCCACTCTTCGATCTTGCACAAGGCTCTTTTTCGCAGAAACCCTTCATCCCCTTGCTGGACGGCTTTCAGGATTTTAGGCGCTTCCTTCTTCTCTACCCGATGGAGAATGAGGAGGGGTTTCCCCGGAAGGTATACGTTTACCAAAGGCTCTGCAGAACAGTATCCGAAACAACCTGTTTTCTTTAATCGAACGGGTTTGGAACCATTGGTTCGAATCGCTTGTTCAAGAACGGCGAATAACTCGTCTGCGCCATTTCCGATTCCACAGGTTCCATATCCGATGGCGATGTAGGCAGTATCGGGAAGTATTTTCTTTCGGGCACTAGATCGAATCGCTTCTAAGGTCGACTGGACAGTAGTGGAGTTACTCATGTTTCTTCCCCCCTTTGGCCAGTTTTTCGATAATCCCCTTCAGACGGGCACTGGTCATCCGGCTGTAGATGACCCCGTCGATGGATACTACCGGCGCTAAGGCGCATTGACCAAAACACGCGACGGTTTTGATCGTGAACTTCTTGTCTTTCGTGGTGAAGGTATTTTCTCCACTTTCTAGAAAAGCGGAACAATCTAGCAGGCAAGATAAATCTTCCAGAAGAACTCTAGACCCCCGGGTATGGCACGCAGTACCCCTGCAGACAAGGATGATATGCTCTCCCTGGGGCTGCAGGTTGAAAAAGGAGTAGAACGTTGTCAGGCTGTAGATGCGCGACAGGGGTGTACCTGTGTGCTTGGCAATGAGTTGTAAAGTTTCTTCAGGCAGATACTTGTGTGGATTCGATTCCTGGACGGTTTCCAGGATCCCCAGCAAAGCACCCGGCTTGCCTTGGAAGCGGTTGATGATTTCGAGGATCTGCTGTTCCGAAACTGCCGGCATCACGGATGTGTTCATAGGACCTCCATGTACGGCTAAGTCTTCGTTGTTGAATCCCTCGGTTGTGGTACACGGCAACGATTTATTTTGTATCTATATGCATTCTATGTCTAGTTTTTTATTTTGTGAAGATCTTTTTTTATTATATGTGAATTATTTTATATTCTATGTGATAATTATCTCTTATTAATATGTTTTTAAACGAAAAAGTGAAAAAGAATACAAGTGTTGGGCTGCTTCCCTTTCCCCTTGTTTTTCACCCTCTTGTCTTTCTATAATCTCCTGCAATGTATTCCCATCCAGATATTCTCGTGCAGAGCATCCATTGCGATGTGTGGGCTAAAGATGCTTTTGGGCCTTCATCCTGGGGCCTTCCGTTTGGTCCTGAACCGGTGTTGAAAGACTTTTCCTGGACCTGGAAAACAGGAGAGGTGTGGGCTGTCCTGGGTTCCAACACGAGCGGGAAGGATACCCTTGCCTATGCCCTCGTGGGGCAGACAGTCGTTCGCCCCGGAAATGCGGAAGGTTCCTGGGTGAATAAATTTGTGGAGAATGGGAGGAAGGGGGTAGTCCTTTCCTTCGAAGAAGCGGAAAAGGTTTTGCGGTATTCTCTTCGCTTCGATGAAAGTGATTTCGTGGAAGGGGGACAGCATCCAGGCCTAACGGTGGAAAGATTCTTGGAAATTGAAACTTTTTACCGAAGGAGCGATCTTGCCCCTCTTTGGGATGAGCTTGGCTTAGAAGCTGTACGGAAACGAGGACTTAAATATCTTTCCACAGGTGAGCTCCGGAAGGTCCTCCTGTTCAAAGCCCTTCTGGAAGCTCCATCTCTCCTTGTTTGTGAGGATCTATTGGAGGGCTTGGATGCCCAGTCCCGGCATGAAGTGACTCAGTTCTTTCAAAGAATCACCACGGCTCAGGGGGTGTTACCTAAACAAATCTATGACGCTGGAGAGTCTTCTAAAAAGGACAGTTCTGGTACCGATCCATTACCGGCAGTCCTTTTTCTCTGCGATCGGGAAGATCAAATCCTTCCCTCGGTTACCCATGTCCTGCAGTTGAAGGATGGAAGGGTAGAGCACGTGAACAGGTGGGAAGGAAAGAGGGAGTACCAAAACCCACCATCTTTTTTCCCGTCTTTTTCGATCGACGGGCAGTTAACCAACCATAAGGGAGTTTTGGGCTCTGACAGGCGTCCGTTGAATGAGTCTTGTCTTATCCACATGCAGAAGGTCCGCGTGGCGTACGCGGATCGAGTGATATTCGACGGTTTGGATTTTGAATTGTATGCAGGAGAGCACTGCTTTATTCAGGGACCCAATGGATGCGGAAAATCCACCCTGGTAAAACTGATCACCGGAGATCACCCTCAGGGATGGATGAACGAGATCGTGGTGGCAGGAATTCCCCGTACGACGGGAGAACGGATGCAAGATATACGGATGCAGACGAGTCTGGTATCTCATGAACTGCACCGGTCCTTTCTTGCATTGGAGGATATTTCCATCCTCGAGGTAGTTCTTTCGGGATTTTTCGGAACGGTGGGACTCTACGAACCAGTGGGAGAGGAACGAGTAGAAGAAGCGCGAGAAGCACTTCGGTTATGTGGACTATCAGGGTATGGAAATAGACTATTTCGGGATCTCCCCTGGGGGATCCAACGATTGGCACTAGCGGCAAGGGCTTTCGTTCGTCGACCCCCCCTGATGATTCTAGACGAACCCTGCACTGGCCTGGACGAGGAGCATAGGAGGATTCTCTTGGCAACGCTAGAACGGGTTGCCGAAGAATCGAAACCCCTAGGCAGACCTACAATCCTTCTGGTTTCCCATGATCCAAAGGACCGTTTATCCTGCATGAAGGTCCACCTTTTATTCCATCAGGATGGATATACCCGGAATGGGCAGCCCCGATACCGGTGGAAAGTTATCCGAGGGTAAACGCTACGAAGCGCAATAGATGTTTCAAGGAAGGGATTCCTTTTTGTTTCAAACTTGCAACACGCTCTTTCATGGTTCTTAAAGAATCCAATTGGAACGATCAACTCATTTTTCTTGAATGCCTAGTTCTTTATCTATTAAAGAATTGGATTTAATTTGCTAGAAAGATCCTTGAAGGAGCGATCGAAAGTTCTCCTGGTATGATCCTTGCATATAAATATGATAAAACGAAATCTAGGAAGGAGTATTTTCAATGAAAAGTAATCTGAAAGAACGTCTTCGGAAGGGCGAAAACCTACTAGGTACCATGATCACCGTATTCGAGAATCCCGAACTGGTGAAGATGTTGAAGGTCTGTGGATTCGATTTCTTCATCGTGGATTGCGAGCATGGATCCTTCGACTACAGTCAAGTAGCCCTCATGTTTGCCATGGCTAGGGAATGCGGGATTCCTCCTATGATCCGGATTCCCGAAGCGAGACGGGAGGTGGTGTTGAAGTCAATGGAGATGGGTGCGGCGGGGATCCTGTTGCCCCAGGTTGAATCTGTTCAACAGGCGAAGGACCTGATCATGTATTCCAAGTATGCACCCATGGGGAACCGGGGAGTGGCTCTTATGCGCGCTCATACGGGCTGGGAAAAGACCCCTCCAGCTTCCGAATACATGGCCCAACAGAATGCGGATAGCATACTGATGGCCCAGATAGAATCTCCGGCGGGAGTGGCCATCGTGGATCAATTGGTTGCCTTGGATGGGATCGATGTGCTATTCGTAGGCCCCAACGATCTTACCCAGAGCCTGGGAATCTTGGGACAGAAGGAGCATCCAAAGTTCATCGAAGCGATGGACAAGATCATTACCGCAGCGAAACGAGCGGGAAAATTCTCGGGGATCCATCTAATGAGCACGGATGAACTGAAGCCCTGGATTGCAAAAGGAATGAGTTGTAACCTCTGGTCCAACGATGTGAATATGCTGATGAGCGCCGCTCGTGAGGGAATTGCCCAGCTAAGGAAATAACGGAGAAATAAGATGGGATACACAGTTTTAATACCGCAGGACATTGTGGAAGAAGGGAAAAAGTATCTTCGCGATCGGGGGTACACGATCAAGATGGGCTCGGGAGCTACGGTAGAAGCCATCAAGAAGGATGTGGTAGATTGCGATGCCATCCTGGCTCGCACAGCTCCCTTCCCCCGGGAGGTGATCGAGGCTGCCCCAAAACTAAAAGTGATCGGTAGACATGGGGTAGGGGTAGATAACATCGATGTTGAAGCCTGCACGGAAAAGGGAATCTGGGTTACCTACGCTCCAGAATCCAACGCGAGTTCGGTTGCTGAATACACCATTGGGATGATCGTAGCCCTGGCAAGGAATTTCCTCCGGGGAGACAAGGCTACCCGTACCAATGATTGGGAGTTCCGAAACCGGGTGAAAGGCTCGGACTTAGCGGGAAAAACCTTGGGGGTGATTGGAGCGGGTCGGGTAGGGTCCTTGGTAGCGAAAAAGGCCCGATTTGGCTTGGATATGGAAATTCTTGCCTACGATCCCTACATAAAAGAAATCAAAGGGCTTCCCGAAGCAAAGCTCGTTACAGATTTGGAACATGTGTTCCGCACAGCCGATTTTGTAACCTTACATTTACCCGCGACAAAGGAAACCCGAGGACTGATTGGAAAGAAATACTTCGACCTCATGAAACCTTCCGCGTACCTGATCAATGCTGCTAGAGGGGACGTGGTGGTGGAGAAAGAGTTGTACGAAGCGCTGAAAACAGGCAAGATCGCGGGCGCGGGATTAGACGTGTTCGATCCAGAACCTCCCAAACCAGACAATCCTCTCTTTACCCTTGAAAACGTAATTCTGAGCCCTCATAACGCGGCCTTGACAACCGAGTGTATGACCCGAATGGCTCTGCATGCTGCCATGGGAATCGACGACGTGTTATCTGGGCGCAGACCCAAGTGGCCGGTGAACGAACCTAAGAAAAGATAGTCATCCAGGTCGTTGACCTGGTGTTCAATTGTATGACAAGGGAGGTAGGGACATGAAAAAAGGATTGTTCTCCATCGTTCTAACTCTTTTAATTGCGGCTATGGCCATCGCCGGGGGTGCGAAAGAGGGGAGTGGGAAAGCAGAAGCACCGAAAACGTTCCAGATTTCAATATCCTATGGGGGTGCAGAAGGGGCGGAGGACGATATCTGCGCAAAAGAGTTCAAGAAACGAATCGAGGAAAAGTCGAAAGGCCGGGTAACGGTAAAGTTGTACGGAAACGAGCAACTGGGTAAGGAAGTAGATATCGTGAACCAGCTTCAGTTAGGTTCCGTGGACATGGCCATCATGGGTACTACGGTGCATGAACAAGCCGCTCCCGAATACAACATCTGGAGCGCCTACTACATTTTCAGGAGCGGAAAAGAGATCATGGCTGTGCTGGATGGCCCCATTGGGCAGAGAGTCCAAGAGGCAATGTTGAAGAACAAGGGGATCCGGATTGTTGGATATGGGCTCAGAGGACCCCGACATCTTACTTCCAACCGTCCCATCAAAACAGCCGCGGACGTAAAGGGGTTGAAGATCCGTATACCCCTGCAACCGATCTACGTGGAGAGTTGGAAAGCATTGGGCGCATTCCCTCAAGCGATTGCTCTCGGTGGGCTGCATATGGCTCAAAAGCAAAGAATTGTGGAAGCCCAGGAGAATCCTCTATCCTTCATCTATTCCCTTGCCTTCTATGAGGTGCAGAAGTATGTAAATCTCACCGGTCATCAGCGCGCTTTCTTTACCTATGTGCTGAGCGAAAAGACATTCCAGAGATTCGATCCAGAGTTGCAGAAGCTTTTCCTTGAAGAAGGGAAATCGATCACCCGGTTTCACAACGATTTGCAGGATAGAAGTGAGGCCGATTATAGAAAAAAATTGGAAGATAAAGGAATGACTTTCATAGAGGTAGACCAACAATCCTTCCAAAATGCACTGAAGGATATTCCTGCCAAGTTTTCACAGAAATGGGTTCCCAATCTCTATGAGGATATCCTAAAAGAGATTTCTAAAACAAGATAAATTTGAGGTTGGAACTCTATAAAGGGAAAGAGCCGTTGCTGTTAAGCAACGGCTTCTTTATATCAAATCACGTATGAGGTGGGAGGTTGATTTTTTCATGGAAGAGAAATTCGTACGGTTTCTTGAAAAGGTCTTGGGTGTCTTATTGGTAGTGATGGTCGTCCTTCTATTCCTCCAAGTGGTAACTAGATATATTTTTCGGGGCCATTTACTGTGGGCAGGAGAGATGGCGGTTTGGATCTTCGTATGGATTACCTATCTAGGCTCGGTTGTCCTATACATCAAAAAGAAACATATCGTAGTGGATATTCTAAGTACGATTCTTCCGAAACGGATCAATCGTGTGATGGAAGGAGTATCATCCCTTCTTGTCGTTGCCTTCTTGCTATTGCTTTTCTATCACTCCATCCCTGTAGTAATTTCGTATTCGAAGCAACAGGCTACCTCCCTGGCAATATCCAAGTTGTTTCTTTTTTCTTCCCTTACGGTTTCGTGCGTCCTGATGCTTTTGTATTCCTTATATAAAACCTTTCACAAGGGAAGGAGAGGATAGTATGTTAGCTATCGTTCTATTGGTCATGCTGATCGGTTTCTTGCTAGGGATTCCCGTTGCCTTTTCTCTGGGGATGGCCGCGCTATCCTATTTCCTACTAGATCCCGTTTTACCTTTAGTGAATATTCCCTTAAGGTTCGTTACCGGAACAGAATCGTATGAGTTGATGGCTATACCTCTCTATATGCTAGCAGGCAATATCATGAACTCGACTGGAATCACGGATAAAATCTTTCGTTTCACCCGAACCCTAGTGGGGCATTTTACCGGAGGTACGGCCCATGTGAATATTTTAGCTAGCCTCATCTTTTCAGGGATGTCGGGATCGGCGTTGGCGGATGTAGGAGGATTGGGGAAGATAGAAATCAAGGCAATGGTAGACGAAGGGTACGATAAGGAGTTCAGCGCAGCGGTAACGGCCGCATCTGCCACCATTGGTCCGATTTTCCCTCCCAGTATTCCCATGGTGTTGATAGGGGGGGTAGCGGGAATTTCGATCGGTAAGCTCTTTGTGGGAGGTATCATTCCCGGAATACTGCTAGCGGTATACATGATGGTAGTAGTGTATTTCCTTTCTAAGAAACGGAATTACCCCCGTTCGAAGCGTTCTTCTCTCTCTGAGATCGCACACGAGTTTGTACGAGCCTTTCCCGCATTGACAACCCCAATCGTAATTCTGGGAGGAATCCTAGGAGGAATATTCACACCTACAGAAGCAGGTGTCATTGCAGTTGTATACGCGTTATTTATTGGAATCGTGATCTATAAAGAAACGAAACTAGAAGAGCTATTCGACATGTTCATCGCAACGGCAAAAGACACGGCTAATATCATGATCATTGTCGGTGCCGCGTATGCACTGGCATGGGTATTCTCAAGGGAACAAGTAGGATTGCTTCTCACCCAAGCGATCACGAACCTTTCGACGAATCCTACTATCGTGATGATCCTGATCATTATTGGATTTCTCATTGCAGGGTGCTTCATGAATCCCTCGGCGAATATCATTATCTTTATTCCTATGCTAATGCCATTGGTGAAGAGTGTGGGGATCGATCTAGTGCTTTTCGGAGTAGTCTCTACCCTCACGCTGATGATTGGACTTATGACGCCTCCTGTTGGGTTGAGTATGTTCATTATCTGCGAGATCGCGCAAATCACGACAGCTCAGTTCATGAAAGGAATGGGGTGGTTCTTCGTTGCGCTATTGGCAGTAGTAGTCACAATGCTCATCATCCCTTCCACCGTTACATGGCTACCCAGAGTATTAATTGGTGGATAATTGAATAACTTGAATGTTTTTTGGGAGGTGTCCTATGACAGGGTTCGAGCGGGTATGGGAAGCGCTGTCACATAGAGAGCCAGATCGAGTTCCTACGGGAGAGAATCAGGTAAACGGCAAACTCACTCAAGAAATTCTAGGTCGACCTACCTACTATTCTACCGGCTGGGAGGAACTCCAAGCTCTGTGGCATGGGAAGCGGGATGAAGTCGTGAAAGACTATGGACGAACCATAGTGGAATTGGCAAAGGTTTTGGAATGGGATTATGTTCGGGTTCCCTTCGTTCCCAAGAAGAAAGAATATAAGGTGCCCAAGATGACGGGGCCTTACTCTTGGATCGACGAGAGTGGAAAAGAGATTCGATTCAACCCGGAGGCCGGGAATATCCTCGAGCAAGCGTCCTTTCCCCTGGATATGACGGTAGAAGACCTTCCAGATCCGGATTCACCCTTCGAAGTGGACTCTTCCCAACTGGATGCTCTTCGGTATGTGGTAAAGGAATTAAAGGGTACGTGTTTCATCGTGGGGCGAGCACCCTTTGATGGAACTTTCCCCTGGCAACAAACAGTGGGTATGGAAGAGTTCCTAGTGCGGATGATCACAGACCCAAAGTTCGTGGAAAAAGCTATTGATCTTTATGTTACTCGTAACATCAAAATTCTAGAAGCGTTTCTCGAGGCAGGGGCAGACGCGGTGATGACCACGGATGATTACTGTGACAATCGGGGGCCCATTATGGGGGTTGAGCTATTTCGAAAGTACATTGTCCCCGGCATCCGAAGGCAGGTGGAAGCGGTGCATAGAAAAGGGGGTATTTTCATTAAACACACGGACGGATACCTGTGGGACATCTTGGACGACTTGATAGACTGTGGAATCGATGCTTGGAATGGAATCCAAACGAATATTGGAATGGATCTGGGAAAGCTGAAACAGAGGTATGGAACTCGGCTTTGTTTCTTCGGGGGAGTGAACTGCGATACTCTGATCGAAGGGACTCCGGAGCAGGTACGGCAGGAAGTGCGGGATGCAATCCACGGCGCAGCCAGGGGGGGTGGGCTGGTCGTTACGACGAGTAATGTGCTTCAGCCTGGAGTAAAACTGGAAAATTATCTTGCGATGCGACAAGCGGTCCGTGAATACGGCATATACCCCATACGGTTGTAGATAAGGCGTAAATACTGTTCTTTTTTTCACAGAACAGGAGCTGAACTACTTGATTCAGTTTTCTATTTTTTGTATATTGAGCTAAACATCATGAAATATAAGTCTCTTTTTCTCGGATAGACTTATATAAATATTTCTTTTTCAGAGGAGGAGTTATGAAGTATTTCAAAGTAATCCTTGCAGCCCTTGCAGTGGTAGCGCTATTGGTTGCCTGTGGGCCCAAGCTACCTCAGGCGGAGGTAGATGCAGCGACGAAGGCTTTCGAAGAAGCGAAAGCAGCGAAAGCTGAGGCCTATGCTCCGAACGAATACAAGGCCGCTTCAGACGCTTACAACAAGCTTCAGGACAACCTTAAGGCCAAGGATTATGGGAAGACCAAGGATCTGGCAGATGCTTTGCTAAATGCTTCCAATAAAGCGAAGGAAGCCGCAAAAGCAAGCATGGAGGCGGCAAAAGCGGGTGTAGCAAAACTCGCTGATGAAATCACCGCTCTTCTTCCGGATGTGAAAGTCCAACTTGGGAAAGCCGAAAAAGCTGGCGCACGGGCAAAAATCGATGTGAAGCCGATCAAGGAACTGGTAAACTCGGTGGAAAAAACAGTATCCGACGCCAAAGCTTCCAGCGATTACCTTGACGCGAAGAACAAACTAACTACGCTGAAGGAAGATCTGGAAAAGGCACAGAAAGCTCTGAATGACGCGGGGTACAAGAAATAACCTTTATTCAAAGGTAACTAAACCGCACGTGAGAACCGCCCTTACAAAGGGCGGTTTTTTTATTTTGTTCCTGTAGATGGGATTCGAGAAGGATACACGAGATCACGATTTTCGTTGACTTTTCTGAAGATATATCAGAGAATTTATCAAAAAATATACTCTATGAGGAGGTTCAACCATGGGGCTTGTGTTGTTCCCAAAAGGGTGGTCATCCAAACAAAAGAAGAGCGCCATCTTCTGGGTTCTCTTCTTTACCGTCGTGTTTCTTGCGAACATTTGGCCGTTGTATCTTGTAGCTAATAGTGCGACGCCTTTTGTTCTCGGTATGCCGTTCTCCATGTTTTGGATCATCCTATGGATCGTCATCGGATTCATTGGATTGTTGGTAATGTATCGTTCTGAATACGGAGAGAAAAAATGAATGCTGTAGTTTCCGTGCTTTTGGTCGTTGTTGCATATTTGATAGTGATTTTGATAACCGGAATTCAGGCGGGCAGGCACAAAGAGAATTCAATCCAGGAGTATGTAGCAGCTAGCCGAACACTGAATTTCTTTGTCATGTATTTCCTTATGGGAGGTGCGATTTTCAGCGCCTTCGCTTTCTTGGGCGGTCCAGGGTGGGCTTACTCCCGGGGAGCGGCCTCATACTACATACTTGCCTACTGCGCAATGGGGCTCCTGCCTTGGCTTATCTGGGGTCCGCGAGCCTATCGGTTAGGGAAAAAGTACGGGTATGTGACACAGGCCGAGCTCGTTGCAGACCGCTTTCAGTCAAAAACATTGTCCGCTCTCATGGCAGTCGTGAGTATCCTCGCCTTCATTCAGTACATCGCTCTTCAATTGAAGGGAATGGCGTATGTGCTGAACGTCACTACCGGTGGGTATGTCCCCTTCTGGTTGGGAGCCCTGCTGTCCTATGGAGTTGTCTTGATCTATGTTTTGACCAGCGGCGTGCGCGGGGTAGCATGGACGAATGTGGTCCAAGCCATCATGATGATCGTGATGGCCTGGGGATTGGGCCTGTATCTTCCTTTCAAACTTCATGGCGGTATCGGCCCCATGTTCGAGAAGATCTACGCGAGTATGCCCAAGCATCTTGTCGTAGGGCCTCCGGGTATCTCATGGGCTGCTTTTAGTTCTGCAATTGCCGTCTCCGTTTTAGGCTTCACCATGTGGCCCCATTTGTTCATGAAGGCTTACGTTACCGATTCGGAGAAGACTCTCAAACAGACAGTCGCCTTCTACCCAACCTTTGCCATCATTATGGTGCCGGTATTGTTCATTGGGTTCGCCGGAATTGGAGTGGTTCCCAAGGAAAGCCTTAAATCGGCGGACGAAATTCTTCCTACCATGATTATGAAAATGCAACTTTCTCCGATTCTATTGGGTTTCTTTGCGGCAGCGACCCTTGCGGCAGCCATGTCCTCCGCCGACACGATCACACATGGAGCCGCTTCGGTATACACGATGGACTTTCATAAGAAGCTTTTCAATCCTCATCTGGATGACAAAAAGGCAGTGTTTGTTACCCGAATTGCTGTTCTTATCTTCACCAGTGTCGCCTATTATATTGCCGTGTTTGGAGCACAATCTCTAGTCGCGTTGCTGCTGGGTGCCTATGGATCCATTGTCCAGTTCCTTCCTCTCGTGTTTGCTACCTTCTTCTGGCCGCGGGCAACGAAGCAGGGGGCTATTGCGGGTCTCGTGGTTGGGGTGGTGGTAAATACCTACTTCCAGATCTTCGCGAAGCCCTTGTTCGACATCCATGCGGGTATTTGGGGGTTGTTGGTGAATATCATAGTGTTTGTTTTAGTAAGCTACATAACCCCTGCGCAACCGGATGAGCATGTGAACCGGTTTACCTACGGGTCCATGGAAAAGATCGATTGAAGGTTCGAGTCGCTTAGGATACACTGCCATCATTACAACTCGTAACGGGAAGGATATATGGATCTTAAGAAAGAAATTGCAGCATTGGAGAAAGATCTTGTCGAATGGCGACGAAAGTTTCACCGGATTCCAGAAATAGCCATGGAGGAGGAGAAGACAGCTTCTGCTATCGCGGATCAGTTGCGGCAATGGGGACTTTCCGTACATACCGGAGTGGGTAGAACAGGGGTTGTAGGAATTCTTCAAGGTGGGCAGGTGGGGAAAACCCTCGGTATCCGGGCAGACATCGATGCCCTTCCTGTTACGGAAGAAACGGGACTTTCTTTTTCTTCTTTACACCCCGGACGTATGCACGCCTGTGGGCACGATGGTCATATTACCATCGCCTTAGGCACGGCCAAACTGCTTTCGAATATCCGAGACCAATTGAAAGGTACGGTAGTATTCTTCTTTCAACCAGCGGAAGAAACTCTCAATGGTGCACAGGCGATGCTTTCCAGCGAGGTCGTGAAAAATTTAGAGTTAGATGCAGTGGTAGGTCTTCACATCTGGCCTGATCTACCTCTAGGAAAGATCGCTGTACGGGGAGGCCCCGTGATGGCCGCAGTGGACCGGTTTAAAGCGAAGATCGTGGGAAAGGGGGGGCATGGGGCAATTCCTCAGAAGTCGGTGGATCCCATTGTAGTAGCATCCGAGGTGGTCCTCGCTCTGCAACGGATCGTGAGCCGGGAAATCGATCCCTTAAAACCTGCAGTCCTCACCGTAGGTCGTATCCAGGGAGGAACGACCTTCAACGTGATTCCTGATTGGGTGGAACTGGAAGGAACGGTACGCACCTTTGACCCGGATGTGCGTTCTCTCATTGCCCGGCGGATGGAGGAAATGATCAAAGGAATTACCTCTGGTTCTAAAGCTTCCTACCACCTAAATTACGAGTTTGGTATTCCCGCGGTTAACAATGATGGAAAACTAGCCGGTTGGATTCAGGGTGTTTTAAAGAAGAGTCTAGGAGAGGACTCTGTAGTGATGGATTTCCCCCCTTCCATGGGTGGGGAAGATTTTGCCCTGTTTCAGGAAAAAGCTCCCGGCGTCTATATGTTCCTTGGCACCAATAGCGAAGAGAACTCCGCGTATCCCATTCACCACTCGAAGTACTCCATCGATGAGAGGGTTTTACCAATTGGGGTACAAGTGTTTTGCGAGATCGCTACGCAGTTTTTGGCCCAGATGTGATGGGGCACATTCCCCAATTCGAGGATAACGGAACCTCCCCCGACCTGCTGTGGACAACTCCAGTACCCTGTTTGGGAGGGGAGGGCCTCAAGGAATGCTTGAGAATTACTTTTTGGGAGAACTGCTTCCCTATCTGGAAGTTTAAGATACACTGCTTCCCTATTCAGCTTGACAGATTTAGACTCTCGGTTCATACTTTTTGTTATACGACTTACGATGTCGTACAACCAGGGTTGGTTTTTTAGTTACCTAGTGGGCTAATAAAAGTCCTAGTGTATGACGTGAAGCGCTCCAAGGTGGGAGGTAACGGATGGTGTATCGCGGTGTTTCTGTAGCGACAGGAAAAACCCTTGAAGTTCGAATAGAGCAGGGCCAAATCCATGAGGTTCGAGAAATCAAACCATCGAAGGATTTACCTTATCTTTCGCCAGGGTTTTTTGACCTCCAGATCAACGGCCACCGAGGCATCGACTACAGTGGGGAAGATCTAACACCGGAAAAGGTACTGGAAGTCTGCCGTTCAGTAGCTAAAACTGGAACCACCCGCCATTTTGCTACCATTATTACTCGACCTAAGGAGCGTATCCTAGCCAATCTTCGAATCCTCACGGAAGCGAGAAACCGTTACTCCTTTGTGCGGGCCAGTATCCTGGGAGTGCATCTGGAAGGGCCTTTCATATCCGAAGAGGATGGCCCCCGGGGTGCCCATAACCGGGAGTTTGTCCGGGATCCTGATATCGATGAGTTCGAGGAGTGGCAGGAAGCGGCCGAGGGAACCGTACGGCTCGTAACCCTAGCCCCCGAGCGGAAAGGGGCCATCCCTTTCATTCAGCATCTCCGAAAGAAGGGAGTAGTAGCGGCTATCGGGCATACGGGAGCCTCTGCGGAGGTGATCCAGGAAGCTATTCGGTCAGGGGCTTCCCTTTCGACTCATTTAGGGAATGGAAGCCACGCCCAGATCCCCCGTCTTCGGAACTATATCTGGGAACAACTGGCGGCGGATGAACTGTACGCCAGCTTCATCTGCGACGGTTTTCACCTACCCCCTTCGGTGATGAAAGTCTTTTCCCGGGCAAAAGGGATAGAGCGGATCATCCTGGTGAGTGACGTGGCCTTCCTTGCGGGATTGAAGCCGGGCTTCTACAAATGGGGGCATCTCGATGTGGAGCTCCATCCGGATGGTCGGATCACCCAGGTGGGCACACCCTTCTTCGCGGGCGCGGGCCATCTGCTGGATCGGGGGATTGCCCAGTTCGTGAGGCACACGGACATGAGTCTATCGATGGCTATTCGAGCCTGTACGGTAAACCCCGCGAGACTTACAGCTATACCGGAATCTAACTTCAAATTGGAGGGTGGAACCCCCGCTCATCTAGTCCTATTCGACCATCGCGAGGGAGACGATACCCTTCGGATTCTCAAAGTGGTCGCGGAAGGGGAAGAGCTGGATGGAACTGAAAAGCCTTAAGGATCAAAACCTCTATCAAGCGGCACAGGAACGAATCAAAGAGTATATCGTAGCCTCGGGTATGAAGGTGGGTGACCCGCTCCCAACCGAGATGGAGTTGGCAGAGAAACTCAACATCAGCCGAACCATCGTTCGGGAAGCGCTGAAGGGGCTTGAGGCTCTACAGATCATTGGGGTGAAACATGGAGTGGGACGGTTCCTAAAAAGTTTCAACTTGGAAGCGATCTTACAGAATCTTTCCTACAGTATTGAAATGAACATGAAAGATTTTCGGGAAATCTTGGAAGTCCGAATCTGTCTGGAAGAAGCCTTCTTGGAGAGAGAGACCCCCCGATTTTCCATATCGGATGTGGAAGAACTGGAAGGGATCCTCCATCAGTTGGAGGAAGCCGCTCAGACAGACAACAACGAGACCGAGTTGATAGAACTCCACACAGCCTTTCATCTTCGATTGTACAAGAATGCCAATAATTCCTTACTCCTCAACCTGATCAGGATATTTTCTACCATTCAGAAAAACCTTACGTACCTCAAACGGTACCGAACATTGGATAAAAAGGCCTTTGTGGAGGATCATCGAAAGATTTTGGAGGCCCTTCGAAAAAGGGATGGAAAGCTGGCAAAGGAACGACTGTTAGAACATTTCGCCGAGCCTCTCCATTGGGCTCGGCAGGAATACGGCGTCGTTGGCGTCGAACGCGAAAAGGTTCGTTAGAAAACAGGAGGATAGCATGAAACGCGCAGGGGTGATGGTACTGATCAGTATCGTGGTGGTATTCGGGCTTTTTGCTCGAGGTGCCCAGGAAAAGATGGTGCTCCGTCTGGGGCATATCCGGGACACGAATCATCCTACCCATTTGGCGGCCATGAAGTTTAAGGAGTTGTTGGAAGGGGAATCCAAGGGAAGATTCGAGGTAAAGATCTATCCCAACAGTCAGTTGGGAGGTCCGAAAGAGATGTTTGCCCAGATGCAAACAGGGGATCTGGAAATGGTGTATGGGGGAATCAACACCTTCGCCTGGATCAAAGGGGGAGAAGCATTTGAAATTACTGCCATTCCCTTCCTATTCAATTCGTACGAACACATGCGTAAGTTCTTACTTTCCGATTATTGGAAACCGGTAATCCAGAAAGCGGAAGCTGCCACAGGCATCAAAATCGTGAACATCAATGGAGATACCGCGCCGCGGGGACTGACCACAAAGGACAGGGAAGTAAAAACAGCGGATGACTTCAAGGGTCTCAAGATCCGTACCGCTGCGAGTCCTACCGTGCTGAAGGCGATGCAAACCCTCGGCGCTCTGCCCCAGCAGATTCCTTTCAGCGAACTGTACATGGCGTTGAAAACGGGAGTGGTGGACGCGCAGGAGAACGGGGTCATCGTGGTGGCAACCGCGAGTCTGTATGAAGTACAGGGGTACTACATTAAAACCGATTACATCCGGGACATTGAAACTTTCTATATGCCGTTGAGTCTCTGGAACAAACTCTCGAAGGCTGATCAAGAAATGATCTTCAAGGCAACGGAAGTAGCTGGGAATTACGAAACAGAGCTGACCCAGAAGCAACTGAAGGACGCGTACGACCTGGTAAGCAAAAAGATGAAGGTGATCGTTCCTGATCTAGCCTCTATCCAGAAGAAATTGGAAGGAGCCTTCGATGAATACGAAGGGACCAAGTGGCCAGTAGGGGCACTGAAGAAAGTTCGGGAGATGCAGTAGGGTTTTTGGGGGGCTAAGATTTATCTGCCCCCTTTTTGATCCTATATAGGAAAAACAAGGAATTCGTCATGATCCTACTGTTATTTTTTCTTCTTTTTCTCTTCATAGGAATTGGGTTTAGTATCTGGACCGCGATGGGGTTGAGTGGACTGATCTATATCCTGATCCAGGGTCAGGTTTCCCTCAAAGTGCTGGTCACCAATATGGTTACGGGGGTGGATTCGGCCACCCTCGTGGCTATTCCCTTCTTTATTTTAGCCGGGGAGTTGATGAACAAATCAGGAATCACGAAAAGAATCGCTGACTTTGCAGATTTCTTTGTGGGACGGTTCAAGGGAGGACTGGCCTACGTGGCGATCGTGGTAAACGTGATCATGGCAGGCATATCGGGTTCGGCCGTGGCCGACGCGAGCGCCGTGTCTTCGATCTTGCTGCCCGCCATGAAGGAAAAGGGGTATGACCTGCCTTTCGCGGCCGCGATAAACGCGTCCGCTGCTGTGATCGGTCCTATTTTTCCCCCCAGCATCCCTATGATCTTCATTGGGGTGATCAGTGGGATATCGATCGGTAAATTGTTCCTTGGTGGGGTGGTCCCCGGCTTGATGATGGGGGTATTCTTAGCCATCACCGTGTTCATTGTCAGTCGAAGGAAGAACTATCCCCTTTCCACGCGAACTTTTTCTTTTTCCGAGTTTCTGGGTTTACTTCGGGATACGATCCTCGCTATCATCTCGCCCCTCATCATCATCGCCGGGATCGTGTTCGGGATTGTGACTTTGGTAGAGGTTGCGGTTCTCGCGATCGTGTATATTCTCTTTATTTCCCTCTATTTGTATCGAAGCATTTCTTACAAGGAAATCCTCGAAGTCCTGGCGAAAACCGCTGTGTTTTCCACTTCCATCATGATTATCTTCGCCGTAGTGGGAGTGTTCCAGTACATTGTGGCATTGGAACAGTGGGGGGAGAAACTGAAACTCCTCATCGCTAGCTGGCATATGAGTAAATGGACCTTCTTACTCTTGGTAAACCTATTCTTTATCTTCATGGGGTGTATCCTGGACGCTATTCCCGTGATGCTGATCTTCTTTCCCGTGCTGCTTCCTACCGCCATTGGATTGGGGATCGATCCTGCCCACTTTGGGGTAATCACCGTGTTGAACCTGATGATCGGACTCCTCACCCCACCCATTGGAGCGCTCCTATTCCTGGAAACGAAGATCGCGAACTTACCTTTCGCAGTACTAGTAAAAGCGGTAACCCCGTACACGCTAACCCTGTTCGTGGTGCTGTTCCTCTGCACCTATATCCCAGAGTTGGTCCTGTGGATTCCCAACCTGATCTTGAAATGAGGTGAAGGATGAGGTCACGAATCGATACGTATCTGATAGATGGGACTCAATGGTTTTCCGGGGTGTTGTTCCTAGTCCTTCTGGTCCTTAATGTGCTTCGAATTATGCTACGGTATTTCTTCGGAATTTCCTGGCTCTGGGTTCCAGACCTTTCCCGATTGCTTTTCATCTGGATTGTGTTCCTCGGAAGTGCCTGTCTGTATGGAAAAGGGGAACACTTATTGATGGACTATTTCATTTCCAAACTAGAACCTAAGGTTGCCCGAAAGCTACGGCGATTCGTTCTATTAGGAGAATGCGTTCTTTTCGTTGTTCTTATAGGGGTGGGGATCCAGATGACGATCGTCCGGATGGGGATTCCCTTCGATACCTGGGACCTGCCCACAGGATACGCGTATCTTTCGGTGCCGGTTTCAGGTGCGATTATGTTGTTCTTTTGCGTGGCGAACCTGGTAAAGGCACGCCTTATCGAAATAGAACTAGATAAAACAATCTAAAAGGAGAGAAGCTCATGAATAAAGAACTGCAACAGTACAAGGATGCCATCTTCACTGGGATCGAACAGATCTCAGGCGAAGAGCCCGTGATCAAAGAAGCGGCCAAGGTTATGGCCAAGTCTATCGCGGAAGGGAACCTGATCCATGTGATCGGACCCGGCGGGCATTCCAATATGGCGGTTGAAGAAGTGCTCTGGCGGTCGGGAGGGCTCGTGCCCATTAACGCGATCCTCGACGCGGGAACGAACCTGATCCATGGAGCAAAGCGATCCAACTACATCGAGCGGACTCCCGGATACGCGCCAAAGGTTCTGGACGCCTATGGAGTAGGGAAGAAACCAGGGGAAGTGATCGTGATCGTGAACGCGTACGGGATCAACGCGATGTGTATTGACACGGCCCTGGAAGCGCGAAAGCGGAAGATGGTCTCTATCGGTATAACCTCCCGGGATTTTGCCGACCGGCTCCCCAAGGACCATCCTTCCCGGCACCCTTCCGGAAAGAACCTGTACCAAGAGGTGGACTACTTTATAAATTGCCACCTTCCGTATGGGGATGCGGTAGTGGAGGTGGAAGGGTGTCCACAGAAAGTAGGTCCTACAGCTACTATCTGCAACGTGTTTGCCATCAATTTTTTAATGGTAGAGACGGTGAAAGCCCTCGTTTCCTTGGGAGTGAAGCCACCCGTTTGGATGAGCGCCAACCTTCCTGGCGGGGATGAAGCGAACCGAGCCTACGAGGAAAAGTACAGGCCGTTGATCAAGCACCTATGACAGAAAAGACTAGTTTCCCATTTGACAGAAATAAGATTTAGGCTTTTAATTAAATAACAAATACTGTTATTTATTGAAGGAGGTTTTTTATGAAAAGAACTCTGAAATGGACGGCGGTCATCACGATAGTCGTCCTACTGGTACCTTCTCTTGTCATGGCAGGAGGAGGAAAGGAAACGAAGACGGCGGGTCCGGTAAAGCTCAGCCTATGGGGCGGATTTCCTGAAATGGAAGCCTTCTATAAATATGCAGCGGAGGAATACAGGAAAAGTCATCCCAATGTTGAGTTCACCATCCTAACGCATCCCCTTCGAGAATTTGAACAGAAGCTATCTGCCACGGTCCCTTCTAACACCGCAGCGGATATTATCGAGATCTCCATGTATGCAAATCAGAAGTTCATCGAGGCAGGGTTGATCCCCGAACTGCCGGCTAAGGTGAAGGATTACTTCCTAGCCCCCAACCGATTCAGTGATTTTGTCAAGAAGAACAATACCTATAAGGATAAATTGTACGGATTGCCTATCTTCCAGGGAAGAACCGCCCTCTTTTGGAACAAGAAGATGTTCCAGGAAGCAGGCTTTTCTGGTCCTCCAAAGACCCTTACTGAAATGGCCCAATTCGCGAAGAAACTGGCAAAGTATGATGCGAATGGGAACCTTATTCGCAGTGGACACAGCCTCCGACTTTCTGGTCAAGGATCGGGTGTTGCCGAAAAGTTCTGGTTTGTTCTGTACCCAATGGGGGGATCAATTTTAGAAGAAAGCAAGGAAAAAGGGAAATATCACGCGGGATACAACAACGATGCGGGTCGAAGAGCTCTGAAGTACTATATCGATGCCCTTTACGTGGATAAATGGGACAGTCATGCCATAAAACATGATGCGGACGCCTTTGAACTAGAACTCACCGCAATGTTTTTCCGGGAGTCTTGGGTGATCGGTGACATTGCAAAAAAAGCTCCAAATCTGAGTTACGATACAGCCCCTGTACCGGCAGACGTGCGCTGGGGTCGAATTACCAATCCCGTGAATCTATACGTAACCCGTAGCTGTAAAAATCCCGATGCTGCATGGGATTTTGCCATGTTCCTCAACGAGGAAAAGAATCTAGTGTGGCTATTGGACAATGTAGGCTGGCTACCGGTTCGACAAGATATCAACCTGGATTCCGTACTGGCGAAAAAGCCGCAGTTCAAAGCCTTTGTCATGAGCGATCCCAAGTACGAGGAATTCGGGTATACGGTGATTGCAGTGTTCGATGAAATCATGACAAAACTGGCTGAACGATTAGTAGCGGCCTATCTGGACAAGTCTTTGGCGAACAATCCTTCTGGAATTGCCAAGGTAATCCAGGATGCCGCCAACGAGACGAACGAGATTCTAAAGAGAGCTAAACTGTACGGAGAATAGAGCTTCTATGAACCGAATGGAACTCCAGAAACGGATCTTTGCCTACTCGGCAGTAATCCCGGTAGTACTGATCTTTGCTTTTCTACGCGTGGTTCCAATCTTCCAAAACTTCCTCTACAGTTTCTTCAACTCTACTGTGGTGGATCCTATGCAGGAGTTCATCGGTATTGAAAACTACAAAGAACTGTTCAAAGATAATCTTTTTCTTCTCTCTCTGAAAAATACTACTCTCTTTGCCCTATTCGTTACCGTGTTCAGCGTGGGGCTGGCATTGCTAGTGGCGGTGCTGCTGGCAACTAAAACTGCCTTAGGGGGTCTCTTTGAGACCCTCTATTTTCTTCCGGTGATTACACCGATGGTGCCAGTGGCTGTTGTGTGGAAGTGGATCTATGATCCTACGTATGGGTTGTTGAATTATTGCTTATCTCTCTTTGGGATCAAGCCGCTGGGGTGGCTTGTATATCCAGATCTTGCCATTTGGGCTATCATCATCATGAGTGTGTGGAAAGTAATCGGATACAACATGATCATTTTTCTAGTTGGGATCCGTGATATTCCCGATTCTTATATCGAGGCAGCCACAATCGACGGGGGAAACAAGTTCCAAGTATTCCGCTTCATCATTCTACCTCTCTTGAGGCCAATTCTCCTGTTCGTTACCATCATTTCTACCATAAACGCTTACAATGTGTTCACCCAAGTGTTCATCATGACTTCAGGTCCCCAGGGAGCGCCAGGAAATGCGGTTCGAACCCTCGTGTTCGACATCTATGAAAATGCCTTTCGGTACTTCAAAACAGGGTATGCTGCCTCGGAAGCGGTGGTCCTTTTCCTGATTGTCCTCCTGCTTACATTAGTCCAACTCCGTACAGGAGGGAAGGAAAGATGATACGAAAGACTTTTTTCCTTGCCTTCAAATACCTGATCCTCTCCTTAGGGGCTTCAATCATGGTTCTTCCCTTCCTATGGATGGCTTCTACGGCAGTTAAGCCACCCACAGAGGTGTTGAGTTGGCCACCGGAGTTCCTGCCCCGACATATAACCTTGGAAAATTTTCATACCGTGTTTGCCACTGCTCCCTTCCTGCGATTTTTTTTCAATAGTGTGGCAATGGCCACCCTTTGTACCCTCAGTGTCCTTCTCACATCAGCCATCGCTGGGTACGTGTTTGCAAAGTTTCGATTTCCTGGAAGGAACGCTCTATTCATCCTCGTCCTAGCTACTGCAATGGTTCCGTTCGAGACCTATATGATACCGCTCTACATTTCCATGGTAAAACTATCGCTGGTAAATACGTTTATTGGTCTTATAGCTCCGTACATTATCATGAGCTACGGGATTTTTTTCATGCGCCAGAACGTCCTGGCATCGATCCCCGATGAGATCATCGACGCTTCCCGAATCGATGGAGCATCGGAATGGTCGATCTTTTTCAGGGTAATCTTTCCCATGCTGAAAGGAAGCGTAGGCGCTCTTTCGATCTTTGCCTTTATGCAGACATGGGCGGCTTTCATCTGGCCTCTCATAATTACAAGTTCGCGGGAGCTCTGGACAATGGAGCTCGGTTTGGGAATGTTCCAGTATCGGTTTACGGTTGATCTAGGCCCTATCAATGCCGGTTCCATGCTTTCCATTGTCCCTATACTAGGGGTCTTCCTGCTGATGAGGAGGCATATTATTAAGGGAATTACTTTGACCGGATTGAAAGGGTAGGCATTCCATGTACCTGGTTGATTGTGATGTGGTGGCTGGATTTTGGCCAAAGAGCCGCATCCCCATGTCTCCAAAAGAAATAGGTGCACTTCTTTCAGGGAATGGTATAAAAGAAGCGTTCGTAGTTTCTGCCCGGGGGATCCTTTTTGATTACCAAAGAGGTAATGAGGAAACCTTGAAATGGGCAGAAGCGTCCAAGAACCTGGAATCCTTCGGAGTACGGTTTCATCCCGTTGGAACGATCGATCTACGGCGGTTTATCGGATACCGGGAGGAGATCCATCAATATCACAGGGCGGGAGTTAGGTTGTGGAGGTTGTTCCCTGAACATCAAGGGTGGGACTTCGAACATCCAGGTTTTCGGAGAGTCGCCGATGCCATTGCAGAAGTGGGGGGCACTCTCTTTGTAAAAGGGAAAGCCGGTAGGATTCTTGCGGGACTAAAAGGGTGCCCGGTAAAGCTTTTAATTGGAACTCACTTCTACGATGTCTCCGAGGTATTTGCCCTCTGGGAGGAAGGGCATAAGTTTACTCTTTCAATGGCCCAGTTCCATGGAGCGGGGACCCTTAGGTTTGTCGTAAACCAAGGGGGAAGAGGTAGGGTCGTATTCGGATCAGGGGCTCCCTTCTTCTCACCTTCAGCTGTAAAAGGAATATTAGAACAGTCAGACCTATCGGAGGAAGAAAAGCAGATCATTGCAAGCGAGACTCTCTGGAGTCTATTGGAGAAAGACGCATGGTGATCGATTCGCACACCCATTACGGGCCCTGGTATTTCCCATTGGACCATCTGGATTGGGAGGGGTTCAAAAAGAGTCTTAATCGAGCAGGTATCGAGGGCGCTATCATTTCATCCAGTTCTGCTATCGTGTATGATTTTCGCGAAGGGAATGCCGAACTATCCCAGGTGCTGAAAGGAGAAAACAATATCTGGGGATATGTAACAGTAAACTTCAACTATCTAGAGGAGTCGCTGGAAGAGGTTGAAAGGTATTTACGGGATCCGCTCACCACGCGGTTTGTGGGAATCAAAGTTCATCCTTTATTGGCAGGGAAAAGTTTCGACTGCAAAGAAGCCGATAGGATCGTGGAGCGTGCTATCCGGTACCAAACGCCTTTCTTGATCCATACCTTCAATTCTCCCATCGAATCTCCGAGGAATGTATTAAGAGTATCCAAAGAGTATCCGCAGGCCTTATTCATTCTGGGGCATATGGGAGGGTATGAGTGGGAAGTGGGGATCGAAGTAGCCAAGGAGCGACCCAACGTATACCTAGAAGTATGTAGTACCTGTACGGAACCCAGGAAATTGCGCCAAGCCGTTGATGCCGTTGGTCCACAGAGGGTGTTATTCGGAACGGATGCTACCCTCTTCGAACCAGCTTATATGCGGATGGCTCTCGAAGACGCAGGGCTCACACAGGAAGAGATGAAATGGGTCTTGGGAGAATCTGCTAGAAGGCTCTTTCGACTCGATCGTTGGGATTGAGGGAGTTGAACATGGAACGACCTGTCTATTCGGAACGTCTTACCATAGATACCTATGGTTTCCTTCCCGATTCGAGGGAATTCTGGAAGGAGTTCTGGCGGATCAATACTATATCCCTGTATGGGGGCGAACCGACAGGGCCGATAGATGCCCTTCCTGTTCGTCCGTCCTTCGATCGAAACAAGCCTCGCATTCCAGTACTGATCGAGTTGGGAGAAGACTGGATAATCCAAAAGATGGGAGTCTCTTACAAAAGGTACATTCAGGATGCAGATTTTCAACAAGAAATAAGAAGAGCCTGCGCAGTTCAGTTGAAGCAGGACCTCGAGTTCTACTTGAAACCCAAAGTAGATACCGCATCCTTATTACATGGTTCGATCTATGGGAACCCGATTTTGTACCCAGAAGATTCAACCCCTACCCTTGAGCCTATCCTTCATACTGCAGAGGACGTGAAAGCTCTTATCCACCGGATGGAAGAAACGGATCTTTCCTGTGCAGGACTTGTTGAGGAGTTTGTTCGTAGGTATAAGGAACTGGGCAAGCCGTATCGCTGGAGAATCCTCCACGATCCCACAGCAGTTCATGGACCTGGAACGATTCTAGGCTTCCTCTTTGGGATCAGTGAGTTTCTTCTATTCCTCTACGATGAACCCGAGTTATCCGCAGCTTTAATAGATTTAGTAGCTCGTCTCACTGTTCGCTATTCAAGGATGATTCGTAACCTAACGCAAGCTCCGTTTACAGGAGTAGGAGTGTTTGATGATGTGGCAGGCCTTCTTTCTCCAGAATTGTTCGAACGGTTTCTCCTACCCGCATACCATTACATCTACTCGGAGTTAGCCCCCGATCAGCAGGACGATCGATTCCTTCATAACGATGCAGCGGTGGGACACCTTTTGCCCTACTTCCGGGAGTTGGGAGTGAACGGGATCAATCCCGATCCGGACACTCCTCCATCCTATATTCGGAAGGAGTTGCCGCGGGCAATCCTGTACGGTGCTGTTTCTCCCCTCTTGTTGAGGAACGGCTCTCCTGCCGAAGTGTTCCATGCAGCTAAACAGTGTATCGAGGAAGTAGGGATGGATGGAGGATTGGTGCTCACTACTGCGGGTAGTATCAATATGGGAACCCCTTATGAGAATCTTCTTGCCCTCTGCTATTCTTCCTATAGGTTTGGGAATTTCACCTGAGTAGGAATGGAATAGAGGTTGGTTGCATGCAATTCCGATATCCCCTTCTCCCATCCGTTCCAAAACAAGAAGATTTATTACATCTTACACCCTATGTGCACACCCTTATTCAAAAGGGCTTTACGGTTATCTTGGAGCGAACACAGGGGGATCCAACTTACCCCTGGTTGAACATGAAATTTAACCCGATCGATGGGAAAGAGTTTGCTGCAGATGACCCTGTTCGGGGAAAGGGAAGGGTGTATTCTTGGATTCAAGGCAGGGGACTAGAGGCTCTGGCCGAATACTACTGGTATGGTTTGCACTACGACCTCATCAAGAAAGACTCTCCTGAAGAGGCTCAACTCCTGAAAGTTATAAGGATGGTTTCTACTTCATTATGGAAATCCTGGAAGGAACAGGGCGGCCATCTATACTTCACTATTCCATGGGTGGATAGAGAGGGGGACAGGGCAGGAACCCTTGAACAAAGACTGGTTCCTAAGGCAGAGGTCGAATTGGGCAGTGTGCTTAATGAAGGAAGGGAACTTTATACCTATAGCGATGTTTTCTGTTCCAGGGGACTATATCTAGCAGCCATCGTCCTAGGAAACAAAAGGATGGTAGAAAAAGCTCGAAACTATTGCATCGATACTCTTGCGGCTGTATGGGAGGGTCGGATATACAACGACCAAATTTCCTTCGACCCGAGGAATCCGATTACTCCTATACCCGGCAGGGTTTCCCACGCTCCCTACATGTTGATGATTCCTACTGTATCCCATCTGTACCAGTTTGCTGAGAAAGAATCGAATCGAGATGATTGGTTCGAGGAAGGACTCCGGTTAATCCAGTATGTTCTGGAACATCACGCGAATTTACCAGAAAAAGATTCTACTCGCTTTTCTGATTTAGAACCTTATGCTTTTCTAGAGTATGTGGATACTGAGGGAAACCCTTATATAACTCACCTCAATGGTGAGAATTACATACTTTGTGATCCCGGACACGCCTTGGAGTTTGTAGGAATCGCAATAACATTTTTACAAAATAAGCTGAAACGATCATCCATTCATAGTGATAGTTACACCAGATTAAAGGATACTTCAGCCATGAGCGATGCCCTTTTTCGAGTGTTCGAACAGAACTTTCGAATTGGGTTCCAGGAGGCCCTTG
>OGCI01000520.1_pt1 | contig 42491 bp, 43 predicted proteins | sample 1570021 | NCBI WGS metagenome assembly OGCI01 (sample SAMN06264664, study PRJEB24512) | hot springs metagenome | isolation source: Hot spring water | place: South Africa: Tshipise | collected 2015-06-21
CGTCCACGTCTAATTATTAACCGCATTCGTAGCCATATGTTGAAAAATCATGATATGTTAGATATTGATGAAATTGTGATGCACTTATCGATTGATTTACTTGGCATTATTGTAGATGATGAACAGGTCATTAAAGCGTCCAACAACGGTGAGCCAATCGTTCTCGATCCGAACAGTAAAGCGTCTTTGGCATATCGCAATATCGCCCGTCGCCTTCTCGGTGAATCCGTACCGCTTATGTCGCTCGATGACGAAGAACAAAAAGGGTTTTTCTCGAAAATTAAAAAGTTATTTAGCGCGCGCTAGCACTTCCGGTTGGGAGTGCTTTTCTTTTTCTTATTCATATCTTTCCCCCCTTTCCCATACATATAGTACAAATAGGACGAGAGGGGTGGGAATGTGAGCGATCGAATGGAACATATTCGAAAGCGAATGGCCAAGCGAAAAAAGGCGCGCCAACGTTACGTGCAAACGATGTTGACCGATTGGAATGAAGAAGAAAAATACGGAAATCCAACGGTTGTGACGTATGACGGGGAGCGAGAGCCACCGCTTTTTCGGAAAGATATATTTTTGTTAAAAAGCTTTCTTGCTATGCTTTTATTTTTTAGCGTTGCCATCTTATTTCAATATGACTCCCCGAAAATTGAAGGCGCACGCACATTCGTGAAACGAGCGATGGAAAAAGATTTTCAGTTTGCGACAGTTGCGCAATGGTACGAAAAAACATTTGGCAAGCCGCTTGCATTTTTTAACGTAAAAAAACAAGAAGATGCAACAGCTGTATATGCGTTTCCCGCTTCAGCACGTGTCATTGAAACGTTTGAACATAATGGACAAGGTGTAGTCATTGAAACGGATCAGAAGGTCGTGGCGGTGGAAGAAGGAATCGTCATTTTCGCGGGGGTAAAAGAGCCGTACGGAAAAACGGTCATTGTTCAACATGCGGACGGAAGTGAAACGTGGTATGGAAAGTTATCCGCTATTTCGGTAAAGTTGTATGATTTTATTGAAGCTGGCAAAGAAGTCGGGACAGCGGAGACGGGCGATAAAAAAGGGGTATTTTATTTTGCGATCAAACGAGGGGATCATTTCGTCGATCCGGTTCAGGTGATTTCCTTTGAATAAATGGCTCTCTACAATTACGAATATTCACATTCATCCGCTGTTTTGGTTTATTGCGCTCATTGCGATTATGACAGCGCAATTTCAAACGCTCCTTTTATTGTTTTGGATTGTGCTTTGGCACGAACTTGGACACGTTGTAGCGGCGCACATGTTTTCATGGCGCGTCAAACGTGTCTTACTTTTGCCTTTCGGTGGTGTTGCCGAAATGGATGAGCATGGAAATCGTCCGTTTTACGAAGAGTTGATCGTTACGATTGCAGGTCCGCTACAACATTTAATCATTTTTTTTATAGCATATATTGCTCATCATGCGAACGTCATATCGAGTGAGCTGTACCGCCAATTGCTCGAATACAACTTATCCATTTTGCTCATTAATTTATTGCCCATTTGGCCGCTTGATGGGGGGAAGCTCTTTTTTCTTTATCGCACGGCGCGCACATCGTTTCGACGTGCGCATGAGCAAACCATTTATGCTTCTGCCTTTGTTTTAATGATCTGTTCCGTCGTTTTGTTGATCGTCGCACCGCTGAACGTTAACTTGTGGATCATTGGCTTGTTTTTAGCGTATGCGCTTTGGGGAGAATGGAAGCAACGCACATACGTATGGATTCGTTTTTTACTTGAACGATATTACGGCAAGCGAGTGGAATATGTGGCGTTAAAACGTCTTGTCGTCGATGCAAATGATCCGTTATTTCGCGTCCTTCTTTTATTTCATCGCGGAAAAAAACATGCGATTATTGTGAAGAAAAATCATATAGAAATGGAGCTCGATGAAAACGAGTTGTTATACGCTTATTTTCATGAGAAACGAACAAACGAACCGATCGGACATTTGATTCATACGTATTGACAATTGTTTTCTTTTTATGCTATCATCTTCTATGTTGTGTAGCACCCGTGCTACAACCGCTCAGCTAAGGCTTTTTAAGCGTTCGCTTGAACCGCCTCACAGCTGGCGAGTCTGAGTCTAATTTAGGAGGTGCAAATATGTACGCGATTATTGAAACTGGTGGAAAACAAATTAAAGTGCAAGAAGGCCAAGCGATTTACATCGAGAAAATCGATGCAGCAGAAGGTGAAACAGTTACATTCGACAAAGTGCTATTTGTAGGTGGCGAAAACGTAAAAGTTGGTAACCCTACAGTCGCTGGCGCAACAGTAACGGCGAAAGTTGAAAAGCATGGTCGTCAAAAGAAGATCATCGTTTTCAAATATAAGCCAAAGAAAAACTATCGTCGTAAGCAAGGTCATCGCCAACCATACACAAAAGTTGTCATCGAAAAAATTAATGCATAAGGCGTAAGCGATGATTCGCATCACAGTTCATCGAACGGTAGAAGGGACGATTCGTTCCTTTACGATTAGCGGACACGCTCATTTTGCTAAGCGTGGACAAGATATTGTATGTGCAGGTGTTTCGGCCATTTCGTTTGGTGCGGTCAATGCGATCATCGCATTGACGAACGTGAAACCGATCATTCAACAAGGAAAAGACGGCTATCTTCATTGTGAACTTCCAGCAATCGAAGATGCGAAAGCAGCAGATCATGTGCAGCTTCTTCTTGAAGGAATGATCGTGTCGCTCCAAACGATTGAGCGTGATTACGGCAAATACGTCAAAATAACGACGAAAACAGTGTAGGAGGTGACACGACATGTTACGTTTAGATCTTCAGTTTTTCGCATCGAAAAAAGGAGTAGGTTCAACAAAGAACGGTCGTGATTCAATCGCAAAACGTCTTGGCGCGAAGCGTGCAGACGGTCAATTCGTTACAGGCGGTTCTATTCTTTATCGTCAACGCGGAACAAAAATTTACCCTGGCTTAAACGTAGGACGCGGTGGCGACGACACGCTTTATGCGAAAGTTGACGGCATCGTTCGTTTCGAGCGCATGGGTCGCGATCGTAAAAAAGTGAGCGTATATCCTGTAGTGAAAGAAGCATAAGGAAGTGGAAAACTCTAACCGACTTGGTTAGGGTTTTCTTTTTGTTGGCGTATGTTATAATTATAGTCAAAATGTTTATGGGAGAATGGATCATGGAGAAGCGGTGGACGATTGTGGAGGCATTGCGCCATTCCCGACACGATTGGCTTAATAAAATTCAATTAATTAAAGGAAACTTATCTTTACAGCGGCTAGATCGCGTCAATGAAATCATTCAACAAATTATCATGGAAGCGGAAAATGAAGCAAAGTTAACGAATTTACAAACGGAGCAATTCGCTGAACTGCTTATGACGTACCATTGGCAAGCTCGCCGTATTCACCTCGAATATGAAGTGTTTGGCGAACCGCGCTCGTTACACGCATACGACAATATGCTCGTTACATGGTGTCAACAATTTTTACATATGCTTGAGGAATGTTCCTCCCCGTATGTTGAAAACTATATAACGATTACAATTGACTTAACGGAGAAAGATGTGCGGTTATTTTTTGATTATCGCGGCATGCTTCATGAGCTCGCGAAAGTTAAAACATGGATTCAACAATATAGCGAATACGATGCGCTAGCACTTTGTGAACATGTCGTTCACGAACATGAATTAACCGTATGTGCAATCATTCATCTTTTTGAATAAAGATGGAAAGATCGGAGGAGAAAAAACATGTTTGTTGATCAAGTGAAAATATATGTGAAAGGTGGCGACGGTGGAAACGGAATGGTCGCGTTTCGCCGTGAAAAATACGTGCCAAAAGGCGGACCGGCTGGAGGAGATGGGGGAAAAGGAGGGGACGTTGTTTTTGTTGTTGATGAAGGATTGCGTACGTTAATGGATTTCCGCTATCAACGCCATTTTAAAGCTCCACGCGGTGAACACGGCATGTCGAAAAATCAGCATGGGAAAAATGCAGAAGATTTAATTGTTAAAGTACCTCCTGGGACAGTTGTCATTGATGATGAAACGAAAGAAGTTATTGCCGATTTGACAGAACATGGACAACGATTCGTCGTTGCTAAAGGTGGGCGCGGTGGACGAGGGAATACTCGATTTGCGACTGCATCAAATCCTGCGCCAGAAATTGCTGAAAATGGCGAGCCAGGTCAAGAGCGTTACGTGACGCTTGAATTAAAATTGCTTGCTGATGTAGGGCTTGTCGGGTTCCCGAGCGTTGGTAAATCGACATTGTTATCTGTCGTTTCAGCTGCGAAGCCGAAAATTGCCGATTATCATTTTACGACAATCGTTCCGAATTTAGGCGTTGTACAAACAGAAGATGGACGCAGTTTTGTCATGGCTGATTTGCCAGGTCTTATTGAAGGGGCGCATCAAGGTGTCGGGCTCGGGCATCAATTTTTGCGCCATATTGAGCGGACGCGCGTCATCGTTCACGTCATTGACATGGCCGCGATGGAAGGGCGCGATCCGTATGAAGACTATTTAGTTATTAACGAAGAGCTAAAGCAGTATAATTTACGATTAACGGAGCGACCGCAAATTATTGTTGCGAACAAAATGGATATGCCGAATGCTGAGGAACATTTGCGCCAGTTTAAAGAAAAACTAAACGAAGACGTTCCGATTTTCCCTATTTCAGCAGTCACACGCCAAGGGGTGCGCGAACTGTTATTCGCGATCGCTGATTTGCTTGAAACGACGCCGGAATTTCCACTCTATCCGCAAGAGGAAGAAGCGGTTCATCGTGTCGTTTATAAGCTTGAAAAGGAAGAAGCGCCGTTTCATATTACGCGTGATGATGATGGAACGTTTATTTTATCAGGTGAAAAAATTGAAAAGCTATTTAAAATGACCGATTTTTCAAGGGAAGAATCAGTACGTCGATTCGCGCGGCAATTGCGCTCGCTCGGAGTCGATGACGCGTTGCGTGCGCGCGGAGCAAAAGACGGTGACATTGTGAAGTTGTTAAATTACGAATTTGAGTTTGTCGATTAATGCGAAAGGGGGCGCTTGTGCGGTGGACAAAAAGTTTTATTTAGTGCGTGAGGACGTATTGCCGGAAGCAATGAAAAAAGTGCTGGCCGCAAAAGAATTAATTGAACGTAAAAAAGTAGATTCTGTCGCTGATGCTGTACAGCTCGTTGACGTCAGCCGAAGCGTGTTTTACAAATATCGTGACGCGGTATTCCCGTTTCATACGATGGTGCGCGAAAAAATCATCACGCTTTTTTTCCATTTGGAAGACCGCTCAGGCACCCTTTCGAAGCTATTAAGCGTCGTCGCTGGAGCAAATTGCAACGTTCTTACGATTCACCAGACGATTCCGCTTCAAGGGCGTGCGAACGTGACGTTATCGATTAGCACGAGCGAGATGACGATGACGATTGATGAATTACTTTCCCAACTAAAACAGTTGCCTTTTGTTGAAAAAGTCGAGATTCTCGGTTCAGGGGCGTAGAGAGGAGAGAAACGGTGAAAATCGGATATTTAGGGCCAATGGGGACGTTTACGCACGCAGCTGTTGAAGCAGTGTTTCCCCATATGGAGAGCGTTCCATATCATACGATTCCACAATGTATGGATGCGGTGCGTGACGGTGACGTACCGTTTGCTGTCGTGCCGCTTGAAAACGCACTTGAAGGTTCTGTCAATTTAACAATTGACTATTTAATTCATGAATGCAATTTGCCGATTGTTGGGGAAATTATTGCACCGATTGAGCAACATTTGCTCGTCCACCCCGCTCAACTAGAACATTGGGCGCAAGTTGAACGCATTTATTCCCATTCCCACGCCATTGCTCAATGTCATAAGTTTTTACATCGTTATTTAAAACATGCTACGTATGAATACGTCACATCAACAAGTGCAGCAGCGAAATATGTCAGCGAACGACCAGAAGAAAAAATTGCAGCGATTGGCAATCGTCTCGCGGCAAAGCAGTACGGGTTAACGATTGCGAAAGAAAACATTCATGATTATGACTACAATCATACACGCTTTATCGTTTTACATCGTGATCGTTGCACATTGCCTGTGAAAGAGAAAGAGGACGGGTTTAAAACGACATTAATGGTCATGTTGCCGAAAGATCAAGCTGGAGCGCTTCATCAAGTGTTATCAGCGTTTGCATGGCGGAAACTAAATTTGACGAAAATCGAATCTCGTCCTGCAAAAACAGGATTAGGGAACTATTTCTTCATTATTGACATTGATCAAAAAATGGACGATGTTTTAATTCCGGGAGCTATTGCAGAACTCGAAGCGCTCGGGTGTACGGTGCAAGTGTTAGGAAGTTACCCGTATTATATGGTGAAAAAAACATCCCTCGTGTAAGGGATGTTTTTTTATTCGATTAAAAATCCTGCTTGTTTGAGCGCTGCACATGCTTCATCTAGTTTTTGCGCACAATCCGCTTCAAGCGTATGCAAATGAACTCCATCTGTCAGTTGGGATAAGTAGGCGGATTTCGTCTCATTAATCTTTTGAATAAATTCGTCGACTTCTAACCGATTGCTAACCATAATGGACGCTGTTAAGTCTCCGTATACAGGATGCTCAATTTTTACGTCTTTTACGGTGACACCATGGTCGACGATCGTATATAGTTCATCTTTCGTTTGTTCTGGTGTGTGACAACAAGCGATGATGCGCGTATACGTATGGGCAGAAGAGGGAGACAAATATAAGTATCCTTGGCTTGTTGCGATAATCGGTTCGTTTTTTGCTTTTAACAGCGAAATATCTTGAACAATGACTTGGCGGCTCACATTTGTTTTATTTGCCAATTCTGTTCCTGTCATCGGTCGTTTTGTTTCTTTCAACCACTGTAAAATAAGTGCTCGTCGTTCTTCCCCTAGTATTTTTCTCTCTTTTTTCATCGTAACATCCTTTCCTTTTGAAGCTGTTCAAGCACAGAAACAACCGTTTCAATCTCTTTTTTTGTTGTATGCACACCAAACGAAAGGCGAACAAACTGTTTCGCTTCATCCGCTTCCTTACCGATTGCGATCATCGTTTTAGACGGCGCTTGCTTTCCGACTTGGCATGCGCTTCCGGTAGAAATAGCAATGCCGTGGCGATTGCAGTGTAACATAACATATTGTCCCTCAAAGCCGTGAACGAGACAGCCGATGATTTGTGGCAGTTGGTTCGTTGGATGTTCGAACACGGTAATGGGCAACTGCTTTTCATTTATTTGTTCAACAAAATAACGGCGCAATTCGTTCATTTTTTGTTGAATGATTTCCCTCTTTTTTTCCGCCTCCATTGCAGCTGTTGTAAACGAAGCGATGCCAGGTACGTTTACCGTCCCAGGTCGAAATCCGCCTTCATGCGTCGTGTTCGGTAGCCACATATGCCAGGGAACGCGCGGATGGATGTAAACAGCCCCGACCCCTTTCGGACCATAAATTTTATGGCTAGCGATCGATATGCTGTCAACGTGTAGCTGTTTCACATCTATCGGTATTTTACCAAAAGTTTGTACACAATCGCTATGAAAGACAATTTGTTTTTTCTTTAATAATTCGCCAATTTGTTTTAATGGTTGAATCGTACCAATTTCAGAATTCGCATGTTGAATAGAAACGAGAATGGTGTCGTCCGTCAACGCTTGTTCTAACGCTTGGACATCAACTTGCCCGTAACGATCGACAGGGACATACGTAATAGAAAAGCCTTCTTGTTCAAGCTGGGCACACACCGCATGAACGGAGGCGTGTTCGACGCTTGATGTCACAATATGTTTTCCTTTATGGCGCTGAGCATAAGCGAGCGAACGAATGGCGAGGACGTTCGCTTCTGTTCCCCCGCTTGTAAAGTATATTCCTTTCTCCTCACCGCCAATGAGCTGAGCTATTTGCTGTCGGCAAATGGTAAGCAGCTCGTTAGCAGCTGTTCCGACGTCATGTAAACTACTTGCATTTCCGAAATATGTTTTGGCACTTTCTACATAAACTGCTAAAGCTTCTTCACTCATTGGCGTTGTTGCAGCGTAATCGAGATAAATCATCGCATTCACCACTTCCCAAAACAAAAGTCTTGTCATCAGTTTAAATATATGTCAATATAGGTGTCAAGACAGTATGAAATGGAGGAGCATCATGCATAAAGCAGATGTGATTATTGTTGGTAGCGGCCTCGCAGCGCTAATGGTTGCCTACCATTTATGTGAGCATGAAAATGTGATTATTTTCACGAAGTCTAATAAAGAGGTAAGTAACTCTTGGCTTGCTCAAGGGGGGGTGGCTGCGGCCATTCACCCTGCGGATCATTGGTTATCTCATTATGAAGATACGATTACAGCGGGATGTGAACATAACGATGATGAAGCAGTACTCATTTTAGTTCAAGAAGGACGAGAGGCGATTGAACAGTTTATGCATCTCGGCTTTTCATTTGATGTTGATGAGCGTGGGGAACTGCTTTTTGGGCGTGAAGGCGCGCATCGCATGAGACGCATTTTACATGCCGGGGGTGATGCGACTGGAAAAAATATGGTGGCATTTTTATTTGAGAAGCTTTCGAGTCGTGTTTTATTTATTGAAAACGATCCGGTCATTGATTTGCTCGTAAACGACGGACGTTGTGTTGGCGTGCGAACAAAAAACGGCCTGTATGTAGCCGAAGCGACAATCGTTGCAACGGGCGGCATTGGACAGTTATATACGTTTACGTCGAATGTGGAAACGGCTACAGGCGATGGAATTGCCATGGCGTATCGGGCCGGCGCTGCCGTGGCTGATATGGAATTTGTACAATTTCATCCGACGATGCTTTATGTAGATGGAAAGGCAGTCGGTCTCATTTCCGAAGCGGTACGCGGTGAAGGAGCGACGTTAGTGACAGACGATGGTCGACACGTCATGGATGGGGTGCACCCACAAAAAGATTTAGCGCCACGTGACATCGTATCGCGAGCGATCGATCGTGAAATGAAAAATGGCCATCTCGTTTTTTTAGATATTTCAGCGATTCCGCATTTTTCATCTCGTTTTCCGACGATCACTTCCCTTTGTGAGCGCTATCAAATAAACTGGCGAAGCGGTCTCATTCCTGTTGTGCCAGGTGCTCACTTTTTAATGGGCGGCATCGTTGTGAATGTTGACGGTGAAACAACGTTGCCGGGGTTATATGCTGTTGGAGAAGCGGCATGTACAGGTGTGCATGGTGCAAACCGTTTAGCGAGCAATTCGTTGCTTGAAGCGCTCGTTTTCAGCCGGAGAGCAGCACATTGTATCTTGAAAAAAAAGGAGCAGCTTCCCGCAATAAGTGAGTATGAAAATGATGGAAAAAACGTACGTGTCCCGCTACCGACGAAAGAGCAAATTCAGCAAACGATGACCGAATGCGTTGGCATTGTGCGCAATTATGATCAACTGTTAGAAGCAAAACAATGGTTTGAACAATATTCGCTTTTTGATCTAATCCATTGTGCGCCGCCGTACGATGATGAGGAGCGAACGATCGTAAATATGTTGATCGTCGGTTGGCTTATGACAACTTCCGCTCTACAAAGGAGAGAAAGTCGAGGGGCTCATTATCGAAGCGATGAACCGTTTGAGCGACAGTATTGGGAAAAACGGCGCATCGTGCGCACGAAAACGGAGCATCTCATGAAGGAGGAATTGCGTTGAATGACGTCAAGGTAGCCGAACTACTAAAGCAGTTTTTCTTAGAGGATATCGGGGATCGCGATATCACGAGCGAGACGATCTTTTCAGCTACGGATACAGGAAGCGCTATGTTTGTCGCAAAAGAGGATGGAATTATCGCGGGCGTATGTGTCATCGAAATCGGATATAAGTTGTTACACGGAGCCGTTACATGTGAATTGTATAAGCAAGATGGAGAGCGCGTGAAAAAAGGGGAGACGATTGCGGTCGTTTCTGGTCCGATCGTTCCTATTTTATCCGGGGAGCGCGTCATTTTAAATGTACTTCAGCGAATGAGCGGCATTGCGACATTGACAAATGAGGCTGTGCGCGCATTAAATAGCGATCATACACGCATTTGTGATACACGGAAAACGACTCCAGGGCTGCGCATGTTAGAGAAGTATGCGGTCACGTGCGGTGGGGGATACAACCATCGTTTCGGTTTATATGATGGGGTAATGATTAAAGACAACCACATCGCGTTTTGCGGTTCTATTGCAAAAGCGGTTGAGCGCGTCCGTTCAAAACTCGGTCATATGGTAAAAATCGAAGTCGAGACTGAAACGAAACAACAAGTCATCGAAGCGGTCGAGGCAGGAGCGGACGTCATTATGTTCGATAACCGCACGCCTGATGAAATTCGCGAGTTTGTGCAACTCGTTCCATCATCTATCATCACGGAAGCGTCAGGTGGCATTACACTTGAAAATATTGCAGAGTATCGGGATACAGGAGTTGACTACATTTCGCTAGGGATGTTGACGCATTCGGCGAAAGCGCTAGATATTAGTTTAAACGTGCAGTAGGAGGAATGACGATGAACGTATTACAATTGATGCAACAACATGATGCGATGCCAGAAGAGTATAAACAGTTGTCGGTCGAAGAGATGGAAAAGCGAGTAGCTTACGTAAAGCAACAGCTCGGTACACGATTATTTATTCCAGGACATCATTATCAAAAAGATGAAGTCATTCAATTTGCCGATGCGACCGGTGATTCATTGCAGTTGGCGCAAGTTGCAGCGAAAAATAAAGATGCTGAATATATCGTATTTTGTGGTGTGCATTTTATGGCGGAAACAGCCGATATTTTAACGAGCGATGAACAAATCGTTATTTTACCGGATATGCGTGCGGGCTGTTCAATGGCCGATATGGCAGAAATTGAACAAGTCGAACGAGCTTGGCCACTATTGCAGCAATGGTTTGGCGACACGATTTTACCGTTGACGTACGTCAACTCTACCGCTGCCATTAAAGCGTTCGTCGGCTTACACGGCGGCGCAACAGTCACATCATCAAACGCAAAAAAAATGGTCGCATGGGCGTTTACGCAAAAAGAACGTATTTTCTTTTTACCTGATCAACATTTAGGAAGGAATACAGCTTACGACCTCGGCGTTCCGCTTGAACAAATGGCTGTATGGGATCCAGCAACAAACACGCTTGAATACGATGGGGATATTCAGCAAATCAAAGTGATTTTGTGGAAAGGGCATTGCTCCGTTCATGAAAACTTCACGGTGAAGCATATCGAACATATTCGAAAAACGAAGCCAGATATGAAAATTATCGTCCATCCTGAATGCAGTTGGGAAGTTGTGCAACAGGCAGATGATGCAGGTTCAACAAAATATATCATTGAAACGATTGCAAACGCGCCGTCAGGGAGCAAATGGGCCATCGGAACAGAAATGAACTTAGTCAATCGCATCATCCAGCGACATCCAGATAAAGAAATTGTGTCATTAAATCCGTATATGTGTCCATGTTTAACGATGAATCGCATTGATTTACCGCATTTACTTTGGGCGCTTGAATCATTGCTTGAAGGAAAAGTCGTCAATCGCATTACCGTGCCAAAAGATGTAGCAGACGGGGCCATGTTGGCGCTTGAACGGATGTTAGCACGTGCATAAATGGATCGGCATTTTTTTGCCGGTCTTTTTTATTTTTATCATAAAAAAAGCTTTCTGTTCATAAGTTATGTTGAAGCCTAGTAGCGACAAGCTGAACATGACATACGTGTCACGTCTGAACATAGGAGGGGGAAATACGTGAAAATTCATATCGTTCAAAAGGGAGATACACTTTGGAAAATTGCACAAAAATATGGGGTGGATTTCGAACAATTGAAAAAAATGAATGCTCATTTGAGCGATCCAGATTACATTATGCCAGGCATGAAAATTAAAGTACCGACACCAGCGACACCAGTTAAACCAGCGAAGAAGGAAACACAACATGTTCAGCAACAACAAGTTTCCGTCGACGTAGATATTCATGTAAACAAAAAAGAACAACAATTACAACAACCGGTCAATGTTGAACCAATTGCAAAAGAAGTTCCTATCGTAAAAGAGCCGGAAAAGAAAGAGGAGCCAAAACAAGAAATGCCGCTTCTGCCGCCGAAGCCGCCAAATATTATGCCGAATATGATGGAACATGACGATGACGTGCCAATGCCGCCGTTTCCAGACATCCCACCAATTCCAACAACACAAGCGCCAATGATGGAAGAGCAACCGCAGCAGCCAATGCAACCACAACCTGTTCCGATGCCGTTACCAATGTCGTGCATCCCTATTTCTCCAATCGTGCCAGGATATGGATATTATTCATGGTTTCCGCCAATGTATCCTATGATGCCGTGGCCATATCCGCAAGGGACAGTGATGAATAACGATGATTGTGGTTGTGAGGGAACGCCACAACCGACACCGTATATGCCGCAAATGCCAAGCGGTGCGCAACCGCCACAACAGCCGATGTATCCACAACAAACGCCATTACCGCAACAGCCAATGTATATGCCACAGCCGTACGGTCCGTTTGGCTGGCAACAAGGGTGGCCAGGTCAGCCGTATGGAGGGAATCCGTACTTTTCTGTTCCGTATCGCGAGGAAGAAGAGGGGCAATAATGTCGCCTCTTTTTCTTTTTGCTTTTTGTGTGATAAAATGAACATGATGATATGATCAAGAAAGGGATGTACATAGATGGAACAAAAAATTGAAAAACTAATTGCATGGCTTCGTGAGCGAGTGACGGAAGCGGGCATGAACGGAGCAATCGTCGGCATTAGCGGCGGCATTGATTCAGCGGTTGTTGCACATTTAATTAAGCGGGCGTTTCCTGACCGTTCTTTAGGGCTAATTATGCCTTGTAAAAGCAATCCGAAAGACAAAGAGGATGCGTTAAAAGTTGTAGAGAGCTGTGGTATTGATTATCACGTCATTGATTTAACGGAAACGCATCGCGTGCTGTTTGGAGAAATTGAAAAACAACTGAAAGAAAAAGGGCAATGGAACGAGCAAGCTGCCCGTCTTGGCGATGCTAACACACGAGCGCGATTGCGCATGACGACGTTGTATGCAGTAGCAAACAATTACGGTTACCTTGTCGTCGGAACGGATAATGCAGCGGAATGGCATACAGGTTATTTTACGAAATACGGAGACGGGGGCGTCGATTTAGTTCCGCTCGTTCATTTCACAAAAGGGGAAGTGCGTGAAATGGCGCGCATTCTCGGTGTACCAGAAGAAATTATTACGAAAGCACCGAGTGCCGGACTTTGGGAAGGACAAACAGATGAAAATGAGATGGGAACAACATATGATATGATTGATAAATATTTGAAAGGGGAGCCAGTCCCTGAACGTGACCGAGCCATTATTGAGCGGCTTCATGAACGTTCGCACCATAAACGGCAATTAGCCATTGCTCCGCCAAAATTTTAACAGCGATAAAACCTCTTTTTTGCGTCAAGCTAATGATGTAGACGCATCGTCTACAAAAGCAAAAAGGGGGTTTTTCTTTTGCGGAAACGAATTGTAGCTTTCGGGGCAGTCATTGCGCTTAGCGGATTGGTTGCTTGTAATAATCAAGCGTTTGATACGCGCTATACTGACCGTACACGCCCGATCGGGTATTACTCGAACGAAAACGATATGACCGGTTTTCAATATGGGCGGTATGGCACAGAGCGTTTGAATGGGAACGTTCGTCAAGTGCGCGACAATGACGGGCCGATTACAGAAATGCTCGATCGCGGCATGGATCGAACACGAACACCGCAAGTTGATCGCAACTTTAGCCGTGCAGATCGCAACTATCATGGCCATTTAAATGCGATGGATGATCGTACACGTCCGTCGTATTATCGGAACTATAACGGGGCACTAGCTGAAAAAATTGCAAAACGAGCAGCGAACGTAGAAAATGTGAAAGATGCACGCGCTGTTGTCTCAGGAGACCGTGTCGTTGTCGCTGTATCGACGACAAATAGAAACACGACGCAAGTGGAACAACTTGTCCGCCAAGCGATCGCTCCATTGACATCAGGAAAAACGGTGCGTATCGTAACGAACGAAAGCATGTATAACCGCATTCGTACGCTCGACAACGATATTCGCGATGGCGGTTCAATGGATCAGTTAGAGCGCGATATTCGTGACATTTTTAATGATATGGGTGACATGATCGAGCGACCATTTATGAACCGAGGGTAAACAGGGGGCTTTCCCCCCTGTTTTTTTTCGTTCATTTTTGTTATAGTTTTTATGGACATTTTTCACATATGAGAGGGGATCCAAATGGCAGGGCATTCCAAGTGGAAAAATATTCAACGTCGCAAAAACGCACAAGATGCGAAACGCGGTAAAATATTTATGAAGCTTGCCAAGGAAATTTACGTGGCAGCGAAAATGGGCGGGGGTGACCCAGCGACAAACGCAACGTTGCGTCTTGCGATTGAAAAAGCAAAAGCGGCGAACATGCCGAACGAAAATATTGATCGCGCCATTAAAAAAGCGACAGGCAATCAAGAGCATACACATTACGAAGAAATTCGCTACGAAGGATACGGTCCGGGCGGCGTCGCTGTTATGGTCATTTGTTTAACAGATAATAAAAATCGCACCGCATCGAATGTCCGGGTAGCGTTTTCGAAAAACGGTGGGAACTTAGGAGAAACAGGGTGCGTATCATATTTATTTGATCGAAAAGGATTCATTGTTATCGCTCGTGAAGGGCTACACATTGATGAAGATGATATGTTATTACAAGCGCTTGAAGCCGGTGCGGACGAAATGGAAACGACGGAAGATTCGTTCGAGATTTACACGTCCCCGGAGCAGTTTGAACATGTAAAACATGCGTTAGCCGAACAAGGATTTACGTTTGCGACGGCCGAAATCACGATGGTTCCACAAACGTATACGACGCTAACAGGTGACGATTTAACGAAAATGTTAAAGCTCATTGATATGCTTGAAGATGACGATGACGTTCAAGAAATTTACCATAACTTAGACGAATCGATGTTAGAATGACGGTCTTGCGATGGCAAGACCGTTTATTTTTTTTGAAAATGGAAAACCTATGAATGAGGTGAGAAATCATGGTGCTTACATTATTGCTGAGTTTATTTTTAGCGCACAACACGACGTCAGTACAAATGACTGTCATTTTGGAAACGGTATATATGGATGGAGAAGTAAGCGAGGAAATACGTGAAGAAACGGTCACGTCAATGAAGGACATATGGAACAAGTATAAAGAGTGGCACCTCATCAATATGGATGACGAGCAAATTGTTTTTCAACGGTACGTTGACGATCTTTCCCCGTTAACGAAAGCGGGCTATTTTGGTCTTACGAAAGATGGAACACTTTCCATTTTTGAAGGGAAACCGGGCGAGTCTTCACGTGTCATTCAGTCGTTTTTTCAAATTGATGTAAAAAAGCTTGAAAGCCATGAACAGGAAAAATTGAAAAAAGGCATTTCTGTTCGTTCAAAAAGGAATTATAAACGGGTCATCGAAGCGTATGAGCCGTTCGGAAAATAAGTCCGCGAATGAGAGCGGGCTTTTTTTATGTTCAACGTTCAAACATATGCGTTTCGGCTCGCGCTTTCCGCATAGTTTATATTATGCTAAAATGAAAGGCGTGAGAAAAGGAGGACGCGGCATTGATTGAATTTATTCGAGGATATGTAGATTACGTTTGCCCAGAATATATTGTCGTTGAAAATAACGGCATAGGCTACCAAATGTTTACCCCTAATCCATTTTCATTCCAAATCAATAAACAGCAACAAATTGTTGTATATACATATCAATATGTACGTGAAGATGTGCTTGCCCTTTACGGATTTCATACTCGTCAAGAGCGGGCGTTGTTCGTTAAATTGTTGCAAGTATCGGGCATCGGTCCAAAAGGAGCGCTTGCTATTTTAGCTGCAGGGCAGATGGAACAGCTTGTTGAAGCGATCGAAGCAGAAGATGATAAGTTTTTATGCAAGTTTCCGGGCGTCGGAAAAAAAACAGCGCGACAAATGATTTTAGATTTAAAAGGAAAATTGCAAGCCGTTGTTCCAGACGCGTTTCCGAATTTATTTACCGAGCCAGTTGAAGAAACAAACGCGCTTTTCGAAGCGATTGAAGCGTTAAAGGCGCTCGGCTATGGGGAAAAAGAAATTCAAAAAGTGATGCGAATTTTAAAACAAGAGCAGCTATCGACAGAAGGATATATTAAGCTTGCTTTACAAAAACTATTGAAGTAAGGGGAGATGCACGATGGAAGAGCGTCTCATTTCAGGCGCAGCTGACTACGATGATGCATCGCTTGAGTATAGTCTTCGCCCTAAGCAGTTGCGGGAATATATCGGACAGCAAAAAGTGAAAGAAAACTTAACGGTTTTTATTGAAGCGGCAAAAATGCGCGGGGAGACGCTTGATCATGTGTTGTTGTACGGGCCGCCAGGGCTTGGGAAAACGACGCTTGCTGCCATTATCGCAAACGAAATGGGCGTCCAGTTGCGCACAACGGCAGGTCCAGCGATTGAACGCCCGGGCGATTTAGCTGCGATTTTAACGGCGCTTGAGCCGGGTGATGTGTTATTCATTGATGAAATTCATCGGCTACCGCGTGCGGTAGAAGAAGTGTTATATCCTGCGATGGAAGATTTTTGTTTAGATATTGTCATTGGAAAAGGGCCGGCCGCTCGTTCTGTCCGACTCGATTTGCCGCCTTTTACGCTTGTAGGGGCGACGACAAGATCAGGGGCGCTTTCCGCCCCGCTCCGCGACCGCTTTGGCGTTTTGAGCCGATTAGAGTACTACACGCCAGAAGAGCTTGCCCATATCGTGAAACGAACAGCGCACATTTTTGCGGTAAAAATCGAAGACGAAGCGGCATGGGAAGTGGCGCGCCGCTCGCGTGGAACACCGCGCATTGCCAATCGATTGTTGCGCCGCGTTCGCGATTTCGCTCAAGTGCGCGGCGATGGAACGATCACGTTTACATTAGCAAATGAGGCGCTTGAACAATTGCAAGTCGATCGGTTAGGATTAGACCATCTTGACCATAAGCTATTGAAAAGTATGATGGAGAAGTTTCGCGGAGGACCGGTCGGATTAGAAACGATTGCCGCTACAATTGGTGAGGAGGCGCAAACGATCGAAGACGTATATGAACCGTATTTATTGCAAATTGGCTTTTTGCAGCGAACGCCGCGGGGGCGAATCGTCACTCCGCTCGCTTACAACCATTTCGGTGTGGAGGTGCCGCGCTCATGAACTTACCGAAAACGATTATGCTCATCGGTGTTATTTTCATCATCGTTGGTTTCCTCATGCAATTTATTAAACTCGGGCGCTTGCCTGGGGACATTGTTATTAAAAAAGAAAATGCGACATTTTATTTTCCAATTATGACATCCATCCTTTTAAGCATCGTTTTATCGCTTATTTTCTATATTATCGGTCGTTTTCGTTAATAGAATAAAGAAAGGGACGTGAATATGAAAGTTGATTTATTTGATTTTTATTTACCAGAAGAACTTATTGCGCAAACACCGCTTCCAGATCGGGAAGCGTCGCGCCTCATGGTGCTTGATAAGCGAACAGGTGAGGTAACGCATGAACTGACGTTTCGCTCCATTTTATCGTATTTGAACGAGGGAGATTGTCTCGTTTTAAATGATACGCGTGTTTTGCCGGCGCGTCTGTACGGGGAAAAAGAAGGGACAGGCGCGCACATTGAAGTGCTTTTATTAAAGCAGCTTGATGGTGACCGCTGGGAAACGCTCGTTAAGCCGGCGAAACGCGTGAAAGTAGGAACGTCCATTTCATTTGGCGATGGTCGTTTACGCGCGGAGTGTGTCGCCGAACTTGAGCACGGGGGACGTGTGCTTTCGTTTTCGTATGATGGCATCTTTCTTGAAGTGCTTGAATCGCTAGGAGAAATGCCGCTCCCTCCATACATTAAAGCACAGCTTGACGATCGGGAGCGATATCAAACGGTGTATGCGCGCGAAGCCGGTTCTGCGGCGGCGCCGACGGCAGGGCTGCACTTTACTGAACAACTTCTTGATGATGTGAAAAAAAAGGGAGTCCATCTTGCCTTTATTACGTTACATGTCGGATTAGGTACATTTCGTCCGGTGAACGTGGAAAATATTGAAGAACATGATATGCATGCGGAGTTTTATCAAATGACGGAAGGCACTGCTCAATTGCTAAATGATGTCAAAGCAAAAGGTGGACGCATTATTGCCGTTGGTACGACATCAACGCGCACGCTTGAGACGATTGCTTCTCGCCATCAAGGAACGTTTGTCGCAGAAAGCGGCTGGACCGATATTTTTATTTACCCTGGTTATACGTTTCGTGCTATTGATGGGATGATTACAAATTTCCATTTGCCAAAATCAACGCTCATTATGCTTGTTAGCGCGTTAGCCGGGCGCGAAAACGTGCTGCGTGCTTATGAAGAAGCCGTAAAAGCGCGTTATCGCTTTTTCAGCTTTGGCGATGCGATGCTTATTATATAAAACGAGAAAGGGGACTATATGTGACACCAATTCGTTACGAACTCATTAAAACGTGTAAGCAGACGGGCGCGCGTCTCGGCATATTGCATACGCCGCACGGGTCGTTTGAAACACCGATGTTTATGCCTGTCGGCACACTTGCGACGGTAAAGACCCTTTCCCCTGAGGAATTAAAAGAAATGGGAGCTGGCGTCATTTTAAGCAACACGTATCATTTATGGCTTCGCCCAGGCCATGATATCGTCAAAGAAGCAGGCGGTCTCCATACTTTTATGAATTGGGATCGCGGAATTTTAACAGACTCGGGCGGGTTTCAAGTATTTAGTTTAAGCGAATTTCGTCGCATTGAGGAAGAAGGAGTATATTTCCGCAACCATTTAAATGGCGATAAACTATTTTTATCGCCAGAAAAAGCGATGGAAATTCAAAATGCGCTCGGCTCCGATATTATGATGGCGTTTGATGAATGTCCGCCGTATCCTGCCACGTACGAATATATGAAACGTTCGGTTGAACGGACGAGCCGTTGGGCCGAGCGATGCTTAAAGGCGCATCAACGTCCGAATGAACAAGGACTGTTCGGCATCGTGCAAGGTGGAGAGTTTGAGGAGCTTCGCAAACAGAGCGCGCAAGATTTAGTGTCGCTCGATTTCCCAGGGTATGCGGTCGGCGGTTTATCGGTTGGTGAGCCGAAAGATGTGATGAACCGGGTATTAGAATTTACAACGCCGCTATTGCCAGCGAATAAACCCCGTTATTTAATGGGCGTTGGCTCACCAGACTCACTCATTGACGGAGCGATTCGCGGCATTGATATGTTTGACTGTGTGTTGCCGACGCGCATCGGTCGCAACGGAACAGTGATGACAAGCGAAGGGCGCGTCGTCATTAAAAATGCGAAATATGCGCGCGATTTTACGCCGCTTGATCCGAACTGTGACTGCTATACGTGCCGCAATTACACGCGCGCGTACATTCGTCATTTAATTAAATGCGATGAAACGTTTGGCATTCGTCTTACGTCTTACCATAACGTCTACTTTTTGATAAAATTAATGGAGCAAGTTCGACAAGCCATTCGCGAAGATCGCCTTGGCGATTTCCGCGAGCAGTTTTTTGAACAATACGGCTTTAATCAGCCGAATGCAAAAAACTTTTAAAAGGGGGTGAAACATATGGAAACAGTAGCTAGCTTGTTGCCGCTCATTTTGTTTTTCGCGATTTTTTACTTTTTGCTTATCCGCCCACAACAAAAGCGCCAAAAGGCTGTTCAACAAATGCAAGCAAATTTGCAAAAAGGAGACAAAGTGATTACGATTGGCGGGTTGCACGGCATGATCGATTCGCTCGATGAACATACGGTCGTCATTCGTGCCGGTGACGGTTCGCGTCTTACATACGATCGTGCGGCCATTCGTGAAGTTGTCAACGAAAAATAAGACAGGTTGCGGCCTGTCTTATTTTTATGCGCTTCGTGATTTCGATGTCGCTACATTGACGCCAATCATGCCACCGATCATCGCTGTAATAAGAAAACCGGCATGGTATCCCCATTGTTCGAGCGAAAACATTTGATTCATTCCGAGAAATTGGAATAAAAAAATAATCGTTGTAAAGATGATGCTCGTTACACCGCCAAGCAGCCAACCGCGAACTTTTCCTTTTCCCCCTGAAATAAATCCACCAAAAAATAATGACAAAAATGCGAGAACGTGCATAACCCATCGTAATGATAGTTCATCATAACTTGTCAACTTTAACAAAAGAGCGAATATAAAACTACATATAATGGCGCTTATAAAAATTGTTATCACTCCATGCAAAACGGCGCGAACCATGTTCATCCCTCCTGACTACATTTAGTACAAACATATTCCATTGTCCATTTGTTTAGAATAAAAAAACGTACGAATAAATGAGGAGGAGTCAAGTTGGAGTACGTAACGATTATTTTACGCACGTTATTGTTGTATGGGGTCATTTTATTTATTTTCCGTATGATGGGCAAAAGGGAAATTGGCGAGCTAAGCATTTTAGATTTGGTCGTCTTTATTATGATTGGAGAAATGGCTGTCATTGCGATTGAACAGCCGAAAGATCCGATTTTTCATACGCTTGTTCCGATGATTGTATTGACGATTGCTCAAATTGCTTTTGCCTTTTTTTCATTGAAAAGTGAAACGTTTCGTCGTCTCGTTGACGGCTCACCGACGGTCATCATTAGCAACGGAAAAATTGATGAAAAGGCGATGCGAAAGCAAAGGTACAATTTCGATGACTTGCTTGTTCAGCTACGAGAAAAAAATGTTAAAAATATTGCTGATGTCGAATTTGCCATTTTAGAGCCGTCCGGTAAACTGTCCGTATTTGAAAAAGAAAAAGGGAAAAAGAAAACACCGTCTTTAACGTTGCCGCTTATTAAAGACGGTGTCATCCAAGAAGAGCATTTGGCACTCATTCATCAAACGCCCGAATGGCTAATAAAGCAATTAGCGGAGCGGGGGTATTCACATATCGATCATATTTCATATTGTACATATGAAGATGGGACGTTTTATATTGATGAAAAAGACGAATGACTAACGAAATAGTTGACGAAACTCGTTTTTTTCAATGAGATGAAACAATCGCGAAAGAACGAGATATATGCATGTCATGGCCACGATGACGATTATCGTTTTAACAAGCAACGAAAATGGTATAAGCGGGACGAGCAACTGTCCGACCGCCGCGACAGAAATGATAATGATGAGATGAGCAACATACTGTTTGACGTATAAGGAAATGGAAATGACTTTAACAATGGTAGCGGCATGTAATAAAGTGACAATCATAATGCCGACCGTAATCGCTAGCGCTGCCCCCATAATGCCGAGCGACGGTTGAGAAGCGAGAAAAAAAATGAGCGCAGTTTTGATGACGGCACCGATTAAACTATTTGTCATCGCTTCTTTTGCTAAATCGAGCGCCTGCAACACAGCTTGCAACGGCCCTTGCAAATAGTAAAAGATGAAAAACGGTGCCATCACTTTGACAAATACGGCCGCTTCGCTTGTCCCGTACATGAGCTGCATCATTTCTTCAGCCAATACGTATAACACGACGATCGACAATCCCCCCGCTAAAAGAGACCAGCGCACAGCCTGATGCAAACGGTACTCGATGAGACGATGTTGCTTTTGAGCAGCCGCTTCGCTAATGGCTGGAACGAGCGAAGTAGCGAGCGCATACGTAATAAACGACGGAAGCATTAAAAGAGGCAATGCATAGCCCGTCAGTTCTCCATACTGTTTTGTAGCATGGACGGTTGCGATGCCAGCGAGCGCTAAACTTTGTGCTACGACAATCGGCTCAAAAAACCATGCGATCGACCCGATCATTCGACTTCCAAGTGTCGGTACAGCGATGCGCATAAGCGAAACAAATGTATCTTTCCCTTCTTTCACGTATGCAAAAAAGCGATAGCGAATACGAATGGGCTTTTTTCGCTTAAACATAATGAATAAGTAAATGAGCGATACGAGTTCGCCAACAACGGCTGACACCATCGCGCCAGCTGCTGCATACTCGATGCCGTACGGTAAAAAAGCAGTTGTACACGCAGCAATTAATGTAATACGTACTGCTTGTTCGAGCAGCTGCGAATACGCAAATGGCTTCATTTGTTGTCTCCCTTGAAAATATCCGCGCAATACGGAAGATAGGGCAACAATCGGCACGACAGGGGCAATGGCGACGAGCGGATAATATACGCGCTTATCTGTAAACAACGTTTCAGAAAGAATAGGGGCAACCGCGAGCAACGTTGGAAAGAAGATCAAACTTAACACCATTGTCATACATAAAGACACGACTAATATTTTTTTTACTTTTCTTTTGTCACCTAAAGCTTCTGCTTCTGCAACGAGTTTAGAAATGGCAACAGGCAATCCAAATTGCGTAATCGTAATGGCTAGCACAAGCGTTGGCACGGCCATCATATATAATCCGACGCCTTCTTCACCAATGAGACGAGCTACGACGATGCGATTAATAAATCCGAGTATGCGTGTTAACAATCCTGCGATAATTAAAATGATCGTCCCTTTTAAAAATTTAGACATGCTCCTCCCTCTCTTCTCAAATGAGGTCATCTTTTATACAATGAAATATATGCATATGTTGGCCAAGCATGACAAAATGGGGGAGATGACCGTGAATCGCGAACAATTAATGCCAGCTTTACAGTGTAAAGTAGATGAGTTAAAGCTGCTCGGCTACGAACAAGCAACTATTGAAGATGTATGGAATTGTTTAATGATGAAAAAATGGAAAAAAAACAATGAGGAGAAGCGGTTATTTGAGCTTGTGAACGATGTGTTATCATTACGTGCAACGGATTATATGGCCTATATTATGACAAAAGAACAAAAGCACGACCGTTGGTTTACGGAAGAAGGTCTTTCAGAATTAGAACAGTTGTTTTAATCGTTCATTTGGAAATTGACAGAAAGTGTACTGTCATTCATAATTTGTTTTGTTGGTAAAAATTCTGGTATGTCCAGAATCGAGGAGGATTTTTATGGTAAAACGTAGTCGCATCATTGCTTTTTTCCTTCTTGTCGTTTTACTAGGCGGCATGATGGGAACAACCGGGGAGAAAATTGTAAAGGATATTAAGCTCGGCTTGGACTTGCAAGGCGGTTTTGAAATTTTATATGAAGTGAAGCCGACAAAAGAAGGGGAAAAAATTACGAAAGACGTATTGCTCAGCACGGTGAGCGCGTTAAACAAGCGCATTAACGTGCTTGGAGTGAGCGAACCGCGCATTGATGTGGAAGGGAACGATCGTATTCGCGTTCAATTGGCCGGCGTAAAAGATCAAAATAAAGCGCGTGAAATTTTGTCGACAGAGGCAAAATTGACGTTTCGCGACGTACACGACAACGTGTTGATGGACGGGAGCGACCTCGTTGAAGGAGGCGCCAAGCAAACGTTTGATGATAAAGGAAAACCGAGCGTCGGAATTAAATTAAAAGATGCAAATAAATTTAAGCAAGTGACAGAAAAAGTATTAAGTATGGCACCAAATAACGTGCTTGTCATTTGGCTAGATTTTGAAGAAGGCGTTGACTCGTACGCGAAAGAAGTAGGAAAAGAGCATTCGAAATTTATTTCAGCTGCACAAGTGAATGAAGTGTTCAATCAGACAGATGTTTCTATCGTTGGAAACTTTACAGTTGAAGAAGCGAAACAATTGGCTGATTTGTTGAATGCAGGTGCACTCCCTGTTGAATTGAAAGAAATTTATTCTACATCTGTAGGTGCGCAATTTGGTGAGCAAGCGCTTCAAAAAACGATTTTAGCAGGAATGATTGGCATCGCGCTCGTTTTTTTATTTATGCTCGTTTTTTATCGCTTGCCGGGAATTGTCGCTGTCGTTACGTTAAGTGTTTACATTTACCTCATTTTGCTCGTATTCGATTGGATGAACGGCGTGTTGACGCTACCGGGAATTGCAGCGCTTATCCTTGGTGTCGGCATGGCTGTCGATGCGAATATTATTACATATGAGCGAATAAAAGATGAGTTAAAGCTCGGAAAATCGCTTATGTCAGCATATCGCATCGGAAATCGCGGTTCTTTCGGAACGATTTTAGATGCGAACATTACAACGATCATCGCTGGTGTTGTGTTGTTTGCATATGGGACGAGCTCGGTAAAAGGATTTGCGACGATGCTCATCATCAGCATTTTAGCAAGCTTTATTACGGCGGTATATGGGACGCGTATATTGCTCGGATTGCTTGTGAAAAGCCGCTTGTTTGATAAAAAACCGCACTACTTCGGTGTCAACCCGAAAGATATATTAAATATCGCACAAGTGACAGATGATACGGATGTACCGACAAAGTTTGCGCGCCTTGACTTTGTCAAACGAAGCAAACTGTTTTTTGCGATTTCAGGGGCGATGGTCGTTGTCGGACTCGTATTGCTTCTTACTGCTAAATTAAATTTAGGCATTGACTTTTCAAGTGGAACGCGCGTCGATATAATGAGTGAAAAGTCGCTCACAACCGAGGAAGTGAAGCAAGAATTAAATAAATTACAACTTGAGCCGAAAGATATCGTACTGTCAGGAAATAAGAACGAAATGGCCATTGCCCGTTTTCTCGGCGTGCTCGATCAAAAGGAAATTTCACAGCTGAAATCGCATTTTAAAGAAAAGTATGGTATAGAGCCGAACGTTAGTACTGTATCGCCGACAGTTGGGAAGGAATTGGCGCGCAATGCGTTCATTTCCGTTTTAATTGCATCTGTTGGTATTATCATTTACGTAACGGTCCGCTTTGAAATGTATATGGCGCTTGCAGCGATTGTTGCGCTATTACACGATGCGTTTTTCATCATTGCGTTCTTTAGTTTGACGCGGTTAGAGGTCGATTTAACGTTTATTGCTGCCGTGTTAACGGTTGTCGGTTACTCCATTAATGACACGATCGTCACGTTCGACCGCATTCGCTATTTAATGAAAAAACGGAAAGTGAAAACGGTCGACGATTTAAAAGATGTTGTCAACAAAGCGTTGCAACAAACTTTTGGGCGTTCAATCAACACCGTATTAACGGTCGTTTTTACCGTCGTAGCCCTTTTACTATTTGGTAGTGAAGCAATTCGTAATTTCTCGTTTGCGTTGCTTGCTGGGCTGATTTCAGGCACATATTCGTCACTCTTTATTGCTGCACAATTATGGCTCATTTGGAAGGCGAAACAATTGAAAAAAGGAAAACAAAAACGCGAACAGTTGGAAGTAGAACCGGAAGTGTAAACGTCGTGGCGCATGCCGCGACGTTTTTTCGTTACTAGAATAGGATACACTAACAAGCAAAAGGGAAAGGAAGCGGATGAGATGAATGAACAAACGCGTTTTCAACAAGCCCAATTCGCGGCGATGATTGGCGTTGTTGGGAACATCATTTTGGCGGTCATAAAAGGTTGGATCGGAATAATTGCCAACAGTAAAGCACTTGTTGCAGATGCGGTGCATTCTGCTTCCGATGTAGCAGGATCGCTTGCGGTATGGATTGGTTTGCGTGCAGCAAAACGGCCCCCCGACGACGATCATCCGTATGGGCATGGGAAAGCGGAGTCGATTGCTGCCATTATCGTGGCGGTTTTACTTTTTCTCGTCGGGGTAGAAATAGGAGTTTCATCTTTTTCTTCTTTTTTTCATCCGATTGAACCACCGAAAATGATAGCCATCTACGCTGTCGTGTTGTCTATCGTTGTAAAAGAGGCGATGTTTCGCTATAAGTATGCTTTAGGAAAGAAAATTAAGAGCGATGCGATTATCGTGAATGCGTATGAGCATCGCTCGGATGTTTTTTCTTCGATTGCTGCCTTGGTTGGCATTGTCGCTGCCGTCGTCGGACAAAAAGTGGACATTCCTTGGCTTATTTATGCCGATCCTGTTGCTGGACTATTCGTTTCGCTTCTCGTTTTAAAAATGGCATGGAAGTTAGGGGCAGAGTCGATCCATCATGCACTTGATCACGTGTGGCATGAGGAAGAAACGGTTCGTTTGCGCGAAGCGATTCTTTCGCTTCAAGAAGTGAAGCGTATCGATTCCCTTTACGCTCGTCAACACGGTCACTATGTTGTCGTTGATTTGAAAATCGCCGTCGATCCACATATAACGGTTCTAGAAGGTCATGAGATTGGAAAAAAAGTGAAAGAAAAATTGTTGTCATTTCCGCAAGTGCATAATGTGATGGTGCATATTAATCCATATCTTGAATAATAAATTGCCCCTCAGCTTATTGTTTTGTATAATGAAAAGGTTGAGGGGTGAATGACATGTTAGCATCGAAAACCCGCTGGAACGTCCAACAAGTAAACAATGAACAAGTGCAAATGATTGCGAAAGCATTACATATAGCTCCGCTCGTTGCCTCATTGCTCGTTAGCCGCGGCTACGATACCGTTGAAGCCGCTCGTTCTTTTTTTGAACGAAAGCAATCGTTTCACTCGCCATTTTTGTTAAACGATATGGAAAAAGCGGTTGAGCGAATAGAGAAAGCGATTACAAACGGGGAGCATATTCTCGTTTTCGGCGATTACGACGCCGATGGAGTAAGCAGCACAGTCGTGATGGTGAGCGCATTACGACAAAAAGGTGCCAATGTTTCTTTTTATATTCCTAATCGCTTTTCAGAAGGATATGGACCGAATGAACAAGCGTTTCGTCTGGCGAAAGAACAAGGTGTTTCGCTTATCATTACCGTCGATACAGGTATTTCTGCTTTATACGAAGCGAAGATTGCAAAACAGCTTGGCATCGATTTAATCATTACAGACCATCATGAGCCTGGCCCAATGTTGCCTGAGGCGTATGCGACGATTCATCCAAAAATAAGTCCAAATTATCCGTTTAAACATTTAGCCGGTGTAGGGGTTGCGTTCAAGCTTGCTCATGCGCTCATCGGACGCGTGCCATATGAATGGCTTGATGTTGTCGCAATCGGGACGATTGCTGATCTCGTTCCACTGCAAGATGAGAATCATTTGCTCGCCCGTTTAGGCATCGAGCAATTTAGACAAACGGATCGTCTCGGTTTACAAGCGCTTTGCAAACAATGCGGCGTATCCCATACGGCGGTGACAGAGGATACAATTGCGTTTATGATCGGCCCGCGCATTAACGCAGCTGGCCGTCTCGATTGCGCCGATCCAGCTGTTCAGCTATTGTTGACGACAGATGCGCACGAGGCGCATATGTTAGCAGAACAAATCGATGCGATGAATCGCGAACGACAACAGCTTGTTAATGACATGACAGAGGAAGCGATTCAACTCGTTGAGCAGCATGATGTCGATGATCGCGTATTAGTTGTAGCGAAAGAAGGATGGAACGTCGGTGTCATTGGCATTGTAGCTTCACGGTTAGTTGAACGTTTTTACCGACCGACGATCATTTTAAGCGTTGATCGAGAAAAAGGGGTCGCGAAAGGGTCGGCGCGAAGCATTGAAGGGTTCGACTTGTTTGCCAATTTGTCGGAATGCCGGGACATTTTACCGCATTTCGGTGGTCATCCGATGGCGGCAGGGATGACGCTTTCTGTTCACGATATAGATGAATTACGTCGTCGTCTTAATGAAGCGGCAAAGCAGCAATTAACAGCTGAACATTTTGTTCCTGTCACGCACGTCGACTTGCGCTGTTCAATTTCGGATGTCTCGATTGAGTTGATTGAACAAATGAACCGGCTTGCCCCGTTTGGAATGGGGAATCCGAAACCGCGTGTACTTTTAGAAAATGTACAGCTTGATACGTTGCGAAAAATTGGAACGGATCAAAATCATTTGAAATTACTGTTAGCTGAAAATGGAAAAACGTTAGAAGCGATCGGATTTGGTTTCGGACACGTTGGCGACGAAATCGCGCCCAACGTTCGTCTTTCGGTTGTCGGGGAGTTGGCGATTAACGAATGGAATAACTTTCGTAAACCACAGTTAATGATTCAAGATGTAGCCGTAAACGAATGGCAATTGTTTGATATGCGCCATATTCGCCAGCCGAATAAGCTCATTGCATCGCTTCCAAAAGAAAAACGGCTATTAATTGCTTTTCATCGCGATACGGTCGATGCGTTGCAGTTATCGCCATATGCGGATGAAATTGTACATGTCCAAAACGAAAATGAGGCGGCGATTCATGTCTGTGGAAAGTACGTGATCCTTCTCGATTTGCCCCCGTCGCAGCAAATCGTTAAAGTTTTGTTAAGTTGTAGTTTACCTGAGCGCATTTATGCGTTATTCTATCAAAGGGAGAGTCACTTCTTTAGCATATTGCCAACGCGTGAACATTTTAAGTGGCTATATTCTTTTTTGCATAAGCGTAGCCCGTTTGATATACGGCGTTATGCTGAAGAGTTAGCTCGCTCGCGCGGATGGACGAAAGAAACGGTGTTGTTTATGATTCAAGTGTTTGCGGAACTCGGCTTTGTTACAGTTGAAAACGGGATCGTTTCTTTAACTCGCGATGTGCAAAAGCGCGATTTAACAGAATCGCCAGCTTATCGGTTAAAACAAGCCCAAGCAGAGCTTGAGCATATGTTTTTATATTCATCTTATTCCCAACTGAAACGTTGGTTTGATTCATTGTATGAGGAGGAAAATGTCAATGGATTTAAAACAATACGTCACGATTGTCCCTGATTTTCCAAAACCAGGTATTCAATTTAAAGATATTACAACCATTATGGACAAAGGTGAAGTGTACAAATACGCGACAGATCAAATTGTCAATTATGCCCGCGAGAAGAAAATAGATGTCGTCGTTGGACCAGAAGCGCGCGGATTTATTATCGGTTGCCCAGTCGCTTATGCGCTTGGTGTCGGCTTTGTTCCTGTTCGCAAAGAAGGAAAATTGCCTCGCGAAGTGATTCGTGTAGAGTATGGTTTAGAATACGGTAAGGACGTATTGACGATGCATAAAGATGCGATCAAGCCAGGCCAGCGCGTCCTTATTACAGACGATTTATTAGCGACTGGTGGAACAATTGAAGCGACGATTAAGCTTGTTGAACAGCTCGGTGGAGTTGTCGCAGGTATTGCATTTTTGATTGAATTAACGTATTTAGAAGGTCGCGAAAAGTTGAAAGGGTACGATATTTTAACGTTAATGCAATTTTAAGGAAGGAGGGGCAAAACGCTCCTCTTTTTCGCATCATTGCTCTTTACATTTGAGAAAATTTTCATGATAATATTGTCAATACGTTTAAAACAAAGGTGATTGCATGGCAAATGAACAAGTATTAACGGCAGAACAAGTGATTGAAAAGGCGAGCCGTTATTTGTCGAAGGAAGATGTACAGTTTATTGAACGGGCATATGAGTTTGCAAAAGAAGCGCATCGCGAGCAATATCGGAAGTCTGGAGAGCCATACATCATTCATCCAATTCAAGTGGCTGGCATTTTAGTCGATTTAGAAATGGATCCTGCGACAATTGCAGCCGGATTTTTGCACGATGTCGTTGAAGATACATCTGTGACGAAAGAAGATTTAGAAAAAGAATTCGGAAAAGAAGTAGCGATGCTCGTCGATGGGGTGACGAAGCTCGGAAAAATTAAATATAAATCGCATGAAGAGCAACAGGCAGAAAATCACCGAAAAATGTTTTTAGCGATGGCACAAGACATACGGGTGATTTTAATCAAATTGGCGGACCGTTTGCACAACATGCGCACGTTAAAACATTTGCCGCTTGAAAAACAACGGCGCATCGCGAACGAGACGCTTGAAATTTTCGCTCCGCTTGCGCATCGTCTAGGAATTTCAAAAATTAAATGGGAGCTAGAAGATACGGCGCTCCGCTATTTAAATCCACAACAATACTATCGAATTGTCAACTTAATGAAAAAGAAGCGCGCCGAACGTGAACAATATTTGGAAGAAGTCATTCAAGACATGCGTGAACGGCTAAACGAAGTTGGCATTCAAGCTGAAATTTCTGGACGCCCAAAACATATTTATAGCATTTATCGCAAAATGGTGTTGCAAAATAAACAATTTAACGAAATTTACGATTTGCTTGCTGTGCGCATTATCGTTGAAAGCATTAAAGATTGTTATGCTGTTCTCGGCATTATCCATACGTGTTGGAAGCCGATGCCGGGACGTTTCAAAGACTATATTGCCATGCCGAAGCCGAACATGTATCAATCGCTTCATACGACGGTCGTCGGTCCGAAAGGCGAGCCGCTTGAAGTGCAAATTCGGACGTTTGAGATGCATCATATCGCAGAGTTTGGAATTGCTGCCCACTGGGCGTACAAAGAAGGAAAAACGATTCGTCCCAATACGTTTGAAGAAAAGTTATCATGGTTTCGTGAAATTGTCGAATGGCAAAATGAAACGAACAACGCGGAAGAATTTGTAGAAACGTTAAAGATGGATTTATTTTCTGATATGGTGTTCGTTTTTACACCGAAAGGCGATGTCATTGAACTTCCTGCTGGTTCGGTGCCGATTGATTTTGCATATCGCATTCATTCCGAAATTGGAAATAAAACGATTGGTGCGAAAGTAAACGGAAAAATGGTGCCGCTCGATCATCCGTTACAGACGGGTGACATTGTTGAAATTTTAACATCAAACCATTCATACGGCCCGAGCCAAGATTGGTTAAAAATTGCACAAACATCGCATGCGAAAAATAAAATTCGACAATTTTTCAAAAAACAACGACGCGAAGAAAACATTGAAAAAGGAAAAGAGCTCGTTGAAAAAGAAATTCGCAACATGGGCTTTGAGGTAAAAGAAGTGCTCACAACAGAAAATATAAAACGTGTTGCGGAAAAATTTAATTTTGCGAATGAAGAAGATATGTATGCTGCCGTTGGATACAACGGTATTACAGCTGCCCAAGTGGCCCATCGTTTAACAGAAAAGTGGCGCAAACAACGCGACTTAGAAGAACAAGCGAAACGGTTGTCGGACATGCTACAAGAGGCAAAAACGGTGACCCCGATAAAAAAACGCGATTTTGGCGTATGCGTCGAAGGGGTCGACAATTTGCTTATTCGTCTGTCGCGCTGCTGTAATCCGGTGCCTGGTGATGAAATTATCGGCTTTATTACGAAAGGGCGAGGCGTTTCTGTCCATCGTGCAGATTGTCCGAATGTGCTTGCAGAAGAAGCGAAGGAGCGGCTTATTCCTGTGCAATGGGAGAGCGGAGCTAACTGTCAACGGGAGTATACGGTGGACATCGAAATTACCGGTTACGATCGGCGCGGTTTGCTTAACGAAGTGCTGCAAGCTGTTAATGAAACGAAAACGAACATTTCCGCTGTATCAGGAAGAACGGATCATCGCAATAAAATGGCGACGATTCATATGACCATTTTTATTCATAATGTAAGTCATTTACAAAAAGTAGTTGAGCGAATTAAACAAATTCCAGACATTTATTCCGTACGTCGGATCATGAACTAGAGAGGGTTGTCGCAATGAGAGTTGTCGTTCAGCACGCGAAAGATGCGAAAGTAACTGTAGCTGGCGAAGTCGTTGGAGCCATTGATTTTGGTCTTGTGTTGTTAGTCGGTATTACCCATGATGATACGGTTGAAGACGCAGCATTTGTCGCCGACAAAATTGCCAACTTACGCATATTTGAAGATGAACATGGAAAAATGAACGTGTCGCTTTTAGATGTTGGCGGATCGATTTTATCAATTTCCCAATTCACGTTGTATGGGGACTGCCGTAAAGGGAGAAGACCGAACTTTATGGATGCCGCAAAACCGGAGCATGCGGAACAAATATATGAAGCATTGAACGAACAATTACGCCAAAAAGGAATTCGGGTGGAAACGGGCATATTCGGAGCGATGATGGATGTACAACTGACAAACGTTGGCCCGGTGACGCTTATTGTTGAAAGCAAATAGAAACCGAGCTCTCCTGTGGGACGAGCTCGGTTTTTTTATCCTCGCGCTAAATGTTTCTTTAGTTTTTGGACGTCGCGAAGAGAAAGTCCGAATTCGGAGGCGAGTTCAAACGATGTCAAGTCGTTTTCTTTTTGAATAAATGAATGAAAGTCGACGTGCATAAGCGGTGATTGCGTATGAATAAATTCCCCTTTTTCGCTATGACGCATAACGAATCTCCTTTCGTGTCACATGTCGTTCGTATTATTCCCAATTTTTCTACCTTTTCATTCAAAGAAGGATTTTTTTTTCTTTGCGAAGAAATAAAGTAGCGACTATCGACAACGCAGGGGGACTTACAACATGAAAAAATCGCTGATCATGTCATGGATCGTTTTTTGTTGTTTGTTGCTTATCGCTCAAACGGCGACAGCCGCAATGAACGTGCGCATTGCTGTCGACCGATTAAACGTGCGCACAGGGCCAGGCTTTACGTTTTCCGTGCAAGAAAAAGTAGCGAAAGGAAAGCAATATGCGGTCGTTCAAACGCGGGGAGAATGGCTACAAATTCGGCTTGCTGCCAATCGGACAGGATGGGTGCATGGAAAATACGTCGAAATCCAGAAAGAAAAGACGGAAACAAGAAAACAACTGCAACAATTGGTCGTATGCCAGGCAGATGGATTGCGACTTCGCAAAGGACCGGGTACGACGTTTACGGTTATCGGGTATGTGAATCGCAATGAAAAAGGGACGGCAACATCGATTCAAGGCGATTGGATGTACGTTCGTTGGGAAGGAAAAGAAGGATGGGTACATCGTTCGTACGTAGCTAATGTAGAGCAGCATGATGAACAGAACACATACGTTCAAACATTATACGACAATACAAATATTCGCTCTGCCGCTTCAACCGACTCACCAATCATTGCTAAAGCGAAACGCGGAGATCGTTTTGCGGTCATTCGCAAGGAAGGACAATGGTACGTCATTCAAGTAAACAGTCAAACGATTGGTTATGTAGCGGAATGGGTCGTTCAACTGAATGAACAACCAATGGAACAACTTCCACCATCGCAACCTCAAACAACGTTGGGAAAAACGGTGGTGATTGACGTCGGACATGGTGGGAAAGATTATGGAACAACCGGGGTCAATGGAACAATCGAAAAGATGTTAACATTACAAACTGCGCTATTGCTTAGCGAAAAGCTAAAACAGCGAGGGGTAAACGTCATTTTAACGCGTGCCGACGATCGCTTTTTATCGTTAAGCGAAAGAGTTCAAGTTGCGGCGAGAAATAAAGCGGATGCGTTCGTTAGCATTCATTACGACAGCGCATTAAACCGAACGGCAAACGGATTAACGATATACTACTATAAGCAAATGGACCGATCGCTCGCACATGCGCTTTTTGAACCGCTCAGTCGATTAACAGGCATTCAACAGCGTGGCGTTCGCGTAGGTAACTACCATGTTTTACGGGAAAATAGCCGCCCTTCTGTACTGCTTGAGCTCGGCTATTTAAGCCATCCGAATGAGGAATTGTTCGTTGCGTCATCGACATATCAACAAGCAGCAACCGAAGCGATCTGTAATGGCTTGCTTCGCTATTTTGAAAAATAAAGGTCGTCTTGACAAATCGTTTTTTCGTACGTAATATAAAAGAAAATTCAACATTTCACCGATGATGGAGAAAAGTAGTTAAGAGTACACATGGACAGAGAGGAAATGCCGCGGGCTGAAAGCATTTCTCCATGATGACTTAACGAACGAACACTCCGTAGGTTTCTCTTTGAACGCGCAGTCGTTAGTAGGAGAGAACGCCTCCGAGCGTTAACGGAACAAGTGGAAGCATGCGCTTCAACTAGGGTGGCACCACGGGAATTCGTCTCTCGTCCCTAATTTATTAGGGATGGGAGATTTTTGTTTGCATAAAAACTAAAGGAGGGAAACATATGTCGTTTCAAATTCCGCGCGGAACGCAAGATATATTGCCAGCTCAAGCAGCAAAATGGCAATATGTTGAGCAAATTGCGCGCGAACTTTGCCGTCGCTATAACTATCAAGAAATTCGCACACCGATTTTCGAGCATACAGAACTATTTTTGCGCGGTGTTGGGGATACAACTGATATCGTTCAAAAAGAAATGTACACGTTTGAAGACCGCGGCGGTCGGAGTTTAACGCTTCGCCCAGAAGGAACGGCAGCAGTCGTTCGTTCATTTGTAGAAAACAAAATGTACGGGTATCCGAATCAGCCAGTCAAACTGTACTATATGGGGCCGATGTTTCGTTATGAGCGTCCGCAAGCCGGCCGTTTCCGCCAGTTCGTGCAATTTGGTGTCGAAGCGCTCGGAAGCAATGATCCAGCAATCGATGCGGAAGTGATTGCTTTAGCGATCGATATATATCGTTCGCTCGGATTGAAAAAGTTAAAGCTTGTTATCAACAGCTTAGGTGACGTTGAAAGTAGAAAAGCGCACCGTCAAGCGCTCATCGACCATTTTCAACACCGCATTCACGAGTTTTGCGATGATTGCCAAGCGCGGTTACATAAAAACCCGATGCGCATTTTAGACTGTAAAAAAGACCGTGAACATGAATTAATGCGCACCGCCCCATCGATTTTAGATTACTTAAATGAACAATCGTACACGTATTTTAATCAAGTGCAAATGTATTTACGAAAGCTTGGCATCGCATTTGAAGTCGACCCTCGGCTTGTGCGTGGATTAGATTACTACAATCATACCGCATTTGAAATTATGAGCGAGGCGGAAGGATTTGGTGCAATTACGACGTTATGTGGTGGCGGCCGTTATAACGGTCTCGTTCAAGAAATTGGCGGACCTGAAACGTCGGGGATCGGATTTGCATTAAGCATTGAACGGTTGCTTGCGGCATTGGATGCAGAAGGTATTTCTTTGCCGGTTTCAGGAGGCATTGATTGTTATGTTGTTGCATTAGGCGAGCAGGCGAAAGAAGAAGCCGTTGCCCTCGTCGCCTCACTTCGTCAAGAAGGAATTGCTGCAGAAAAAGATTATCAAGATCGCAAGGTGAAGGCACAGCTAAAAGCGGCTGATCGTTTGCATGCGAAATATGTCGCTATTTTAGGTGAAGACGAGCTGCAAAAAGGGATCATTAACGTCAAATGTATGGCAACAGGAGAACAGCAGGAAGTATCGCTTGATACATTTATTTCGCATATGAAAAACGCATTGCAATAGGAGGGGAAAATATGTTTGGAAGGACGCATTATTGTGGAGAAGTGACGGATACAGCAATCGGTCAAACGGTCCGTTTAAAAGGATGGGTACAAAAGCGCCGCGATTTAGGTGGGTTAATTTTTATTGATTTGCGCGATCGGACGGGCATCGTGCAAATTGTATTTAGTCCGGATGTATCAAAAGAAGCGTTACAAGTAGCAGAAAAAATTCGTAGCGAATATGTACTAGACGTAGAAGGAACGGTCGTACGTCGTGAAGAAGGACAAGTAAATCACAATTTACCGACAGGGACGGTTGAGGTGCATGCGACGCACGTCACGATTTTAAGTGAAGCGAAAACACCCCCGTTTCCGATTTCAGATAAAACAGACGTATCGGAAGATGTTCGTTTAAAATATCGTTATTTAGACTTACGTCGCCCTGTCATGTTTCAAACGTTTCAATTGCGTCATCAAGTGACAAAAGCCATTCGTGACTTTCTAGACGAAGAAGGTTTTTTAGAAGTTGAAACACCTATTTTAACGAAAAGTACGCCAGAAGGGGCGCGCGATTACTTAGTGCCGAGCCGCGTTCATCCTGGTGAATTTTATGCGTTGCCACAATCGCCGCAAATTTTCAAACAGCTATTGATGGTTGCAGGATTCGAACGGTATTATCAAATGGCTCGCTGCTTCCGTGATGAAGATTTGCGTGCCGATCGTCAGCCGGAATTTACACAAGTCGACATCGAAACATCGTTTATGAGTCAAGATGATATTTTAGCGATGGTAGAGCGCATGATGGCGCGCGTCATGAAAATCGCAAAAGGGATCGACATTCCTACTCCATTTCCGCGCATGTCGTATGATGAAGCGATTGCGCGCTACGGCTCAGATAAACCAGATACACGTTTTGGCCTTGAGCTTGTCGATTTATCTGAGCAAGTGAAAGATTGTGGATTTAAAGTATTTGCGAGCGCAGTACAAAACGGTGGGCAAGTGAAAGCGATCAACGTAAAAGGGGCAGCGGATAAATATTCGCGCAAAGATATTGATGCGTTGACGGAATATGTCGCTCGCTATGGTGCAAAAGGATTAGCATGGCTAAAAGTCGAAAGCGACGGGCTGAAAGGGCCTATTGCTAAGTTTTTCAATGAAGAAGAACAAAAGCAAATGATGCAAACGCTTGAAGCGGAAGCGGGCGATTTATTATTGTTTGTAGCCGATAAAAAATCAGTCGTCGCTGATTCCCTCGGTGCGTTGCGCTTAAAACTCGGAAAAGATTTACAATTAATTGATGAATCGCTATTCCATTTCTTATGGATTACGGATTGGCCGCTTTTTGAATACGACGAAGAAGAAGGACGTTATTACGCGGCGCATCATCCGTTTACGATGCCTGTTCGCGAAGACGTGCCAAAATTTGATACAGATCCGGCAAGCGTTCGTGCACAAGCGTACGATCTTGTGCTAAACGGATACGAATTAGGAGGAGGATCCCTCCGCATTTTCGAACGCGATATACAAGAGAAAATGTTTACAACACTTGGTTTTACAGAACAACAAGCGCGCGAACAGTTCGGTTTCTTGCTTGAGGCGTTTGAATACGGCACTCCTCCGCATGGCGGCATCGCGCTCGGCTTAGACCGGCTCGTGATGTTGCTTGCGGGTCGTTCCAACTTGCGCGATACGATTGCTTTCCCGAAAACAGCAAGCGCGAGCTGTTTGTTAACGGAAGCGCCAAGCGCAGTAAGTGAAGCACAACTAGACGAACTGCATTTGCGCGTGAAAGACGTTCAAAAAGTAGACTAAATTTGTGACGTTGCAAAACGATCGAAAGTGTGCTAACATACAAATAACACGGAGTCCTGATGTGTTTGTCGTATCACCTATTGTTTTGACCGAACAATGTGTGATACGGGAGCTCGGGTTTTCAGGTGGCGTACATGCCTCATTTACATACCGAGGACGTACAAAAGCTTGAAACAGGGCACCCACCTGTGAGAGAGCGGGTTCAAAACAAAGGCCATCAGCGACGGCACGATTGGGACTACAGAAACAAAAACGAATAAAGCCTTGACGTAAAGAACATGCTTTACGTTGAGGCTTTTTTTGTGTCATAATGCATGTATATCCGATTGAAATACTTACATATGGGAGGAACAACATGTTACATCAATTTTCTCGCAATGAACTCGCAATCGGGAAAGAAGGTTTAAAAAAATTAAGCGAAAGCACAGTGGCCGTTCTCGGCATTGGAGGTGTCGGATCGTTTGCGGTTGAGGCGCTTGCTCGTTCAGGGGTTGGACGTCTCATTTTAATTGATAAAGACGATATTGACATTACAAATGTGAACAGACAAATTCATGCGCTATTATCTACTGTCGGTCGTCCGAAAGTGGAAGTGATGAAAGAGCGCATCGCTGACATTAATCCAGCGTGTGAAGTCATTGCATTAAAAATGTTTTATACGGAAGAGACATATGAGCAAATTTTTTCGTATGACATCGACTACGTCATTGATGCATCGGATACGATTTCATATAAAATTCACTTAATGAAACAATGTTTAGAGCGCAACATTCCGATTATCTCGAGCATGGGTGCGGCAAATAAAATGGACCCGACCCGTTTTCGCATCGCTGACATTTCAAAAACGCATACCGATCCGATTGCGAAAGTGATTCGCACCCGTTTACGAAAAGAAGGAATTAAAAAAGGGATTACCGTTGTTTTTTCTGACGAAAGCCCAATCGTTATTCGCGAAGACGTACGGAAAGAAGTAGGAAACGATGCGGCGACGATCCGAAAAGCGAAAATGCCGCCGTCATCGAATGCGTTCGTTCCATCTGTCGCAGGTCTTATTATGGCAGCGCACGTCGTACAACAATTGTTAAAAGATATTCCGATTCAACGTGTTGATCAACAATAAGCGCAAGGGAGAGCCTTTGCGCTTTTTATTTTCTATTTCAGCGCACATCGGAAGTTGCAAAATGAGAAAAATTGCATTATAGTTGTGTTATGACTATGTAGTCGTAAATAAACGACCGATTGGTCATATTATAAAAAAGAAGGGAAGAGAAGTATGTTAACAAGGTTTAGTTTAAAAAATGCGGTCGCCGTATTTATCATTTCATTTTTACTCATATTAGGCGGACTATATTCGTTTTCTTCTTTAAAAGTAGACTTGTTACCAAACATTGAATTTCCGCAGCTATCTGTTGAAGTCATTTACCCCGGGGCTTCACCAGAAGATATGAATGAGCAAGTTACAACAAAGTTAGAAGAAAAGTTGAAAGCCATTGAAGGAGTAAAAAAACTTCAAAGTACATCGTTTGAAAGTATCGCAATCATTAACCTCGAATTTCCATTTAATACAGACATGGAAGAAGTAGAGCGGCAAGTTGAGTCGCTCATGAAAGAAGCGAACTTGCCGGAAAACGTGCAGACGAAAGTGAACCGTTTCTCGTTCGGGACGTTCCCGATTTATAACATTTCGCTGTTCGCTAAAGGGGATACGAACGTCCAGCAATTGTTAGATGATACAATCGTTCCTGAGTTAAAAAAAATTAACGGTGTCAATTCCATTTCGGTTGGCGGGATGGAAGAAAACTTGATTCAAATTACTGTAGATAAACAAAAAGCATTGCAATATGGGCTGAGTTTGACGCAAATTAAAGAGCAAATTAATGAAAAGTTTTTAGCTTTCCCGGCTGGTAACGTGCAAACAGAGACGTTACAAATTCCGATTCGCGTTCAGCAAAAAATTGAAACGATCAAACAGCTTGAAAACTTACCTTTATCTTCGCCGCTTATGAACGCATCACCAGGTGCGCCGGCGAGCGGTCAAGAAGCGCCGACGACCATTACGTTAAAAGACGTCGCTACCATTGCACCTGTGACAGAACAAGGAGAAATCACGCGTTACAATCTACAACCGTCGCTATCGATGGCGATTACGAAAAAACAAGATGCGAATACGGTTGAAGTAGCTGAAAAAGTGTTAAACGTGCTTGACAAGTATAAAGATAAAATAGACTATGCGATCGGCTTCGATTCCGCCGAGGGAATTAAAAAGTCAGTGGAAACGCTCGTGCGCGAAGGCTTGCTCGGTGCGTTATTTGCATCTATTGCCGTGCTCGTCTTTTTACGAAACGTACGTGCAACAATAATTGCGATCATTTCTATTCCGCTATCTTTACTCGTTGCATCAATTTTCTTACAACGCATGGACATTTCTTTAAATATTATGACGCTCGGTGGAATGGCGGTAGCGGTCGGACGCGTAGTTGACGATAGCATCGTTGTCATTGAAAACATTTTCCGACGCGTGCGCAAGTCAAAGTCTGGAATGACGGATGAGCTTGTCGAAGATTCAACGAAAGAAATTTTAAAGGCGATTACGTCATCGACGATTACGACTGTTGTCGTGTTTTTGCCGCTCGGATTTGTCGGCGGTGTCACCGGTGAGTTTTTCTTGCCGTTTGCATTAACAATCGTCTTTTCGCTCTTAATGTCACTCGTTGTTGCAATTACGATCGTTCCAATTTTAGCGAAGTTTTCATTTAAAAAAGTGCCGCCAGAAGAAAAAGAAGGAGCGCTACAACGTATATACGGTAAAGCGATTGAATGGGCGCTCGATCATAAACGGCTCGTCTTATTTTTATCCGTTTTACTGCTCGGCGGTTCATTTGCGATCGTTCCGAAACTTGGATTTACATTTATTCCAAATGAAGAACAAAAAACATTAATTGCAGCGGTTGAACTTCCATCTTCAACACCGTTGGAAAAAACGAACGATGTATCATTAAAAATCGAAAAGATGTTCAACGAAAAGAAAGAAATTAAAGAAGTAACAGCTGGAATTGGTACGCGCGATTTCCGTAGCGGCTTAAAACGGAAAAATCAAGCAAACTACTTTATTACGCTCAAAGAAAGTGCCAACGTCAGCGCGTTTATTAAAGAGCTAGAACGAGATATGGAAAATATTGTGCAAGCGGAGGTTAAAGGGGCAAAAGTAGGTGTGCAAGAGCTACAATCTGGTGGACCGCCGTCAAACAATAACGTTAACATTGATTTGTATTCAACGAACTTAACAGCGTTGCAACAAGCGGCAAAAGACGTAGAAGCTTACTTAAAAATGCGCGACGATTTGAAATATGTGACAAACAACTTTGCTGATAAACAAAAACAAGTCGTTGTAAACATCGACCCACAAAAAGCGGCACAATATGGCGTTTCCGGATTCCAAATTCTCGGAACAATCGCTGATCAAACGCGTCCAGTTCAAGTCGGTACGTTAACATTGGATGGAGAAGAGCGGACTGTGCAACTGTCGTACGATGAGCAAATGACGTCGCTTGAACAGCTAGAGAAGACGCTCATTTTTACGAAATTTGGCCCTGTACCTGTAAGCGAACTTGCGGAAGTAAAAGAAGTAGATACGTTTACGTCCATTCAAAAACTTGATGGAAAAGTGTTCGCCCGTGTGTCTGCGCAAATTGTCGGAGACAACATTCAAAAAGTAACTCAAGATGTCATTAATCGTGTAAAAAATGAAGTGGACTTACCAAAAGATGTTTCTCTCGAAGGCGGAGGCGGAAGCGATGAAACGGTAGAAACGTTTCAACAGCTTGGTTTAGCGATGGTTGTAGCTATCGGACTCGTTTACATTACGATGTTAATTACGTTCGGAAAAGCGCGTATTCCGTTTATCATTTTATCATCGCTCGTGTTCGTCCCAATCGGTTCATTGCTCGGATTGTTTATCGCTAATGAGCCGATGTCGGTAAGCGTAATGATCGGTTTACTTATGCTTATTGGAATTGTTACAACAAATGCGATCGTTCTCGTTGACCGAATCGGTCAAAATCGCGAGCAAAAAGGAATGACGATTCGTCAAGCGTTAATTGAAGCAGGAAAGACGCGATTACGCCCGATTTTAATGACGGCATTTGCAACGGTTGCTGCACTCATTCCACTCGCGCTGACGAAGTCGTCCGGTACGCTTATTTCTAAAGGATTAGCGATTACGGTCATCGGTGGATTGACATCGTCGACGTTGCTGACGTTAATTCTCGTTCCGGTTGTATACGAATTATTTTTCTTCCGTCAAGCAAAAAAAGAACGTCAAGCGTAACTGCAACATACAACAGGCTGACTGAAAGGTCAGCCTGTTGTGCTATAATAAAACGAAGAAACGAACAGTAAGGATGGGGCTGTATGAGTAGAAAAGAGCAAATTATTGAAGTCGCCATGAAGCTATTTGCAGAAAAAGGGTATCATGCGACATCGATGCAAGAAATTGCCGAACATAGCCATTTAGCGAAAGGGTCGCTATACAACTACTTCAAATCGAAAGAAGAAATTGTATTATCTATTTTTCAATATCATTACGATCAGTTGTTTCAACAGTTTGCACACATCGCATCAGATCGTTCGTTAACGGCGCGCGAAAAATTTTTACAACAACTTTCGTTACAAATTGAAGCGTTTGAACAACATAAAGAAATTGTACAAATGCATATGGGCGATCATGCCCAAAAAGTAAGCGAAGATGTTCACGCCCTCGTTTTGCGCATTCGTTCGCATTTATTTGACTGGTACGTTCAATCGCTCATAAATATGTACGGTGAGCGCATCCGTCCATTTGTGCTCGATTGCGCCATCATGTTAAATGGAATGCTCAAAGAATATTTGTTTTTTGCCCTCTTTGAACAAAAACCGTTTCCTTTTCAACGGTTAGCGCCGTTTTTAATGCGGCGGCTTGATGCGCTCGTCGATAGTTTAGAACATGATGTCCCGCTATTTGCTCACGATGCGCAAGCCGAAAAAGAGCGAGCGCTTATGATCGTGACGCAAATGATTGAAGAAACGACCGATCGCGCAATGATTGAGCTGCTCGAACAGCTGGAAGCAGAAATAAAAAAAGATGAGCCGCGAAAAGCAATTGTTGAAGCGTTTCTTTTTTATTTACAACAAAGCGATATGCGTCAGTTCGTCCCGGCGCTAAGGGCCGCGCTGGCGCTGTAAAGTGGAGGGAGACAAATGAAAGAGCCGCTCGCTTATCGCATGCGTCCGCGTACGATTGATGAAGTCGTAGGGCAAGATCATATCATTGGAGCGCATACAGCATTGTATCGCATGATTAAAAATGGCTACGTTCCTTCACTTTTGTTTTACGGTCAACCAGGTGTAGGGAAAACATCGCTCGCTTATGCGATCGCTGGCACGCTCCAGCGCCCGTTTTATATATTAAATGCCACGACGGCAGGGAAAAAAGAAATAGAGGAGATTGTAGCTGATGCTCGTTTTCACGGCAACGTCATTTTATTTATTGAC
>OGCI01000521.1_pt1 | contig 42445 bp, 40 predicted proteins | sample 1570021 | NCBI WGS metagenome assembly OGCI01 (sample SAMN06264664, study PRJEB24512) | hot springs metagenome | isolation source: Hot spring water | place: South Africa: Tshipise | collected 2015-06-21
GTGGCGAGTGGTTGCTTCGGGAGTATGCTGGGGCAGATGGGGTGGTCCGTCTGGAGAGCGTGGCGGTGGAACTGCCGGTCGCGCTGGTGTATGAGGGTGTTGCTCTCGCCGAAGCCTCTCAGGAATGAACCAGTCATGATGCACTTGTGATACAGTGAACATATCTCACTTACCCGAGAAGGAGGGCGTTCGTGGAGTATCCGACGTTTGGTTGGTTTCACCCGCTTCTGTTCGTGCTGTTTCTGCTACTCTTTGCCTCTCTTGCAATTGCAGAGGGGGAGCGCGACACCCCGTTCATTCAGGAAACCGCAGAACGTTACTCGCTCGGCTCGGAGGATGCCAACGATGTGCGCGGTATCGCCGTAGACCGGCAGGGCAACGTGTGGGCAGCGACGCGCGCCGGTATCTACCGACTGAGCCGTTCACAGAACCGCTGGGAAGCCATGATGTCCGCCGAACAGGCAGGACCGGGCTTCTGCGCTTACACCGACCGTGAGGGCATGGTGTGGATGGGCGCGTGGAACGGGCTGTACCGTGCGGAACAGGACGGCATACGCCGCGTGCAGGGCATCTCCGAACCGGTCTCCGCGCTCTGTGAGGTGGAAGACGAGCTGCAGGCGTTCGGTCCCGATGGGATGTGGCGTATTCGTGGTGATACAGTGACCCATCAGCAGCTGCCCTCGGCGCGAAGTGTGCGTGCCGTACTCGCTGACAGGCAGGGAGGGGTATGGATTGGCACCGACGTCGGACTGTTCCACCACACTGCCAGCGGAAGCTCGTGGTGGAACGATGAGGACTATTTGCTGAGTGCATCGGTGCGTGGGCTGGCGTACGCCAGCGATGGAGCACTCTGGATAGGCGGTCTGGGCGGTATCACCATACACCGCGAGGGCAAGCGTGTTGGGCATTTCACCACTGCCGATGGCTTGCCCAGCGTGGAGGTGCAGTGTGTGCGCCCTGCCCCGGACGACAGGATGTGGATCGGCACGCCAAAGGGGGTGGTGCGCACAGACGGCAAGAGCTGGTCACTGCGTCACAGCCTGCGGTGGCTACCCAGCGATGATGTACGCGATGTGGCGTTCGATGCGGATGGCACGGCGTGGATAGCCACAGCGGGGGGTGTCTCCGCCGTCCGGCGCCGGTCAATCACCCTCGCTGAAAAGGCGCAACACTACCTGAGTATCTGCATGGCGAGGCACGTCCGTGAGCCCGGACTGGTGGAGAAATGCCTGCTGGAGACGCCGGGCGATGTGAACACATGGAGACCGCGTGATGACGACAACGATGGCGAATACACAGGAATGTATCTGGCGATGGAGAGCTTCCGCTTCGCGGCGACGAAAGACCCATCTGCACAGGCGAATGCGCGCAGAGCTTTTGGGGCGTCACGTTTCCTCCAAACAGTCACCGGCACCAGCGGCTTCGTGGCGCGAACGGTCATCCCGTCAGATTGGAAGCCCTTGAACGACCCCAACCGCACATATACTGATGCGGAATGGGCAGACGAACGGGTGGCTGACCCACGTCACAAGCGAGTGCACGAGCGATGGCGTCTCAGCGCCGACGGTAAGTGGTTGTGGAAGGGCGATACCAGCAGCGATGAGATTACCGGGCACTTCTACGGCTACCTGCATTTCTACGACCTCGCCGCCGACGAAGCCGATAAGCAAGCGGTGCGGGAGCATGTGCGCCGTGTGATGGACTACATTATCGACTGCGGGTATGTGTTGAAGGATATCGATGGCGCACACACTCGCTGGGCGGTGTGGTCGCCGGAGAAGCTCAATGGCGATCCTGACTGGGCGCCCGAGCGCGGCATCAACTCGGTGGAGATACTCTCTTTCCTCAAAGCGACCTACCATATCACCGGCGAGGAGAAGTACCAGCGCGAGTACCGCAATTTGCTGGATGAACACGGCTACCGCGAGAACGTTAAACGGGCAAAGACCTTCAATTCGGCATGGCGAACGCATATCGACGACGAGCTGCTGGCACTTGCCTTTCCGGCTCTGTTGCTTTACGAGACCGACCCCGATTTGAAGCGCCTCTATCGGCAGGCGCTGGACACATGGTACGAAGGGGTGAGGCGTGACCAGAACCCCTGGTTCCATTACCTCTACGCATCGCTAACCGGTACTGCACCCGAGAGGCACGACTCGCTGATGTTCCTTCGGGATGCGCCGCTGGACCTCGTAAGGTGGACGGTGGACAACACCCGCCGGGAAGACCTGAAGCTGGTTCGCTACCCGGAGATTGACCGCTGGCAGACCGACCGACTGCCTCCACCGAGCGAGCGCGGTGTGATGCGCTGGGATGATAACCCCTGGACGGCTGTACAGGGGGACGGCGGACACACCGAAAGCGATGGGGTATTCTGGCTGTTGCCCTACTGGATGGGGCGCTATTACGGTTACATCGAATCCCCAGACAAATAAGAGCTATCGTAACCTTGCACCTCGTGGAACAGTCTAAATAGTGTATGTGAACGAAGGGAGGGCACCGTGATGAAAACCTCTGTCTCCCGCTGGAGTTTGCTGATCGCCGCAGTGGTACTTGCGATGGCAGTGACGATGCCTGCCTCTGCGGACGACCTCGGCAAGCTGTTCAAGAAGACCGAGAGCGGTAAGAGCAAGTCCGATGATCGCTCCTCGCCGAGCAAGAGCGATGGACGCAACACACCCTCAGTCTCGCCCAGCAACAACAATACAGACAACAACGACCTGTTCCGCAAAAAGGGCGATCGTGCCCCGGCGCCTGCGCCAAGCCGTCAGCCTGCGCCTGCTCCAGCTACATCCGGTAACCGCCCGCAGCCGAGTGGGCGTAATCAGCCGTCGGTAGGACCGGGCGAATACTGGGTCTACCCGTCTGAGGTGCAAACACCCTTTGGAAACCGCCCGCGTCCGTCCGCTAACGGCATGATCAACCTGGCTCGGCGTACCGGCGAGTGGCAGCCGAACATATACTTCCCGCCGATCAACGACAACTATCGTCGCCACTATCCACGTGGGGTGGCTTACGGTTTCTATGTACGCACGTACGAGCCGTATCGCGTGTGCCCATCGGTGTACGTGTTCTACACCACCATGCCCGCTTACATCTCCACCGAGCGAATCGTCGTGGTGGAACGTCCGGTATTCGTGGAGGTGCCGGTCTTCGTCTATCGTGAGGGCTACTACCTGGAGCGAAGCCTGCCCACCCGGCTGGACGCTACCATTGGCGACATCCAGCGTGCGTGGCGCTACAACAGCCCTGATCTGATCCGGCGTCATCTGCGCTTCGATATGTTCGTGGCGGTGTACCTGCGCGGCAAGTACGCCTACTCGGTACCTGCTGAGGACTACTTCACAATGACGCTGGACGCCATGCGCAACACCCGTACCATGCGCTTCGCCTTCGACGAGATCCGCAAGCGCACCAACGATGCGTACGTGCTTTACGGGCAACATGTGTATCAGGACGAGGACGGTCAGGTGCGCACCACCTACATCAGCTATACGGTGGAGCGCATTGGCAGTGAGTGGATTGTCACCGAGGTGGGTTCCAGTCCAGAGCCTCTGCCCTGAGTGAGTTCAGCCGCATGGGGCTGAGGCTCAATCACAGCCTGTGCTAAAGCACCAGAGAGGGACGGAAGCACGACATCCGTCCCTCGTTTTTGGTACAATATCGGTGCTGAGGGGAGGTGAAAGCAATGAGCGAGAAATGGGAGGGCAAGCTGGAGCGCATCGACAGCAACCGCTGGCGCATTCCGAAAGACTACAAGAAGGGAATGCGTGTGGATGGCATCATCTACGCCAGCGCGCGGTTGATAGAGCAGATTGTGCAGGACCAGTCGCCGGAGCAGGTCGCCAACGTCGCCACCCTGCCGGGCATTCAGCAGTACTCCATTGCCATGCCGGATATTCACTGGGGATACGGCTTCCCGATAGGAGGGGTGGCGGCAATGGACATCAAGGAGGGCGTGGTTTCGCCCGGTGGCGTGGGTTTCGATATCAACTGTGGGGTGCGCATGTTACGCACCGACCTCACCGTCGGGCAGGTTCAGCCCAAAATCAAGGAGCTGGTCGACCAGATTTTCCGCGATGTGCCAGCTGGACTGAAAGGTGAGGGGCTGATCAAAGTGAACCCACAGGAGCTTCGCGAGGTGATGCGCAAAGGCGCTCAGTGGATGATTGAGCACGGCTACGGCTGGGAGGAAGACATCGAGCGCAGCGAGCAAAGCACCACGCTGACCGGTCTGTTGCCTCCGGAACCCTCCAACATCTCCAACCGCGCCATCGAGCGGGGTAAGACGCAACTCGGTACGCTGGGCGGCGGCAACCACTTCCTGGAAGTGCAGGTGGTGGACGAAATCTACGACCACAAGGTCGCCGAGGTGTTTGGCATCACGCAGGTTGGGCAGATTACAGTGATGATACACACCGGTTCGCGCGGGTTCGGACACCAGACCTGTGACGACTATCTGGATGTGATGCAGAGGGCGCAGAAGAAATACGGCATCGAACTGCCCGACCGACAGCTTGCCTGTGCACCTATCTCCTCCGAAGAGGGTGAGGACTACCTGACTGCGATGGCGTGTGCCGCGAACTTCGCCTGGGCGAACCGACAGGCGATCGCTCACTGGGTGCGACAGGCGTTTGCCAAAGTGTTCGGGGCAAAGCCACACGACCTCGGGATGCACCAGATATACGACGTAGCGCACAACATTGCCAAGATCGAGGAGCATGTGATCGATGGCAAGCCGCGCACGGTGTGCGTGCATCGGAAAGGAGCCACGCGTGCGTTCGGTCCGGGACACCCTGCTGTACCTAAGTGCTACCGCGAGGTGGGACAGCCGGTGTTGATCCCCGGCGACATGGGGCGCTACTCGTTCATTCTGGTGGGTACCGTCACTGCGATGCGAGAGACGTTTGGTTCCACCTGTCACGGCGCAGGTCGCATGATGAGCCGCCATGGCGCCATGCGCGAGGCGCAGGGACGCAACATCGCTCAGGAATTGGCTGATAAAGGCATCTACGTACGGGCACAGAACAAAGCCACCCTGGCTGAGGAAGCCTCCTACGCCTACAAGGACGTGGCGAATGTGGTCGATGTGTGCGAAGGAGTGGGCATCTCGCGCAAAGTGGCTCGCCTGCGCCCCATCGGAGTGGTGAAAGGCTGAGTAATTGGGGCTGCGCCGTTCTCGGGAACCTTCGGCTGCCCAGCTTCTGTTTTCCGATGGCGACCCTATGAGGAGGGCATCAGCCGTGTACGCTCCCAGATGGGGTATACTCAAAGCCGTACTGCTAGTGCCCCTATCTATTCTGCGGGCAGTCGGAGGTAACATGCCACAAGATTCCGGTGACGTGTTCGCGGCTCTGCAACGCTGTCATGTGGTTTGGGATAGCCCCTCAGCGGACAGCTCGGGATCGATGCCGCTGGGCAACGGGGATGTAGGGGTGAACCTCTGGGTTGAGCCGAACGGCGACCTCGTCTTCTATCTGAGCAAAACCGACGCCTGGAGCGAGAACAACCGTCTGCTGAAACTGGGCAGGATACGGGTGTCAGTGCAGCCTTCTCTGTTCAGCTGGGGAGGCTTTTGCCGGCAGGAACTGCGCCTGTTAAGCGGCGAGATCGTGGTGCAGGCTGGCGATCCCCGCAAGCCTGCGCTTCTGCGGGTGTGGGTGGATGCGAACCGTCCCGTGGTCTGGGTGGATGTGGAGAGCCCAGAGCCAGTGCATGTGCAGGCCCAGCTGGAGGTGTGGCGCACCAGAGACCGAAGGCTGGAAGGACGCGAGCTATTCAGCGCATACGGCATGATGGAATCGCCATTCCCTGTGATCGAACATGCCGATACGGTACTGGAAACACCGAAAGATGCGCTTATCTGGTATCATCGCAATTCCACCTCGATCTACGAACTGACCCTGCGTCACCAGGGACTGCAGAGCCTGATTGGAAAGCTTCCGGATCCCCTGCTGCACCGCACTTTCGGCGGGATGATACGTGGCAAAGGGCTGACGCGAACGGACCGGCACACCTTACGCAGCACCTCGCCGGGAAAGCGGTTTTCTGTGGCGGTGCATGTGCTGACGGCGCAAACGCCGACCGTGGAAGAATGGCTTCACCAGCTGCAGGCTCAGGCAAAAAAGGTGGAGTCTATGGCGCGCACGCAGGCGCGCGCTGCCCATCAGCGCTGGTGGCAGAGCTTCTGGCGACGCAGCTGGATCGTGGTGACCGGAAGCCCAGAGGCAGAGGTGGTAACTCAGGGCTACACGCTGCAGAGATTCGTCAATGCCTGCGCGGGGCGTGGGGCGTATCCCATCAAGTTCAATGGTTCTATATTCACCGTCGACTCGCGTGAGCCGGATGAACAGTTCGATGCCGATTACCGCCGATGGGGCGGAGAGTACTGGCTCCAGAACACCCGATTGCTTTACTGGACGATGTTACCTGCAGGCGATTTCGATATGATGCGCCCCCTGTTCGAGATGTATCGCAAAGCGCTTCCTCTGGCTCGGGAGAGGACAAAGACATATTTTGGGCATGAAGGGGCTTATTTCCCCGAGACCATCACCTCGTGGGGCACCTACGCCAACGTCAACTACGGCTGTAACCGCGAGAACAAACCGGTCTCTCACATCGACAACCCCTACATCCGTTACTATTACTCCTGCAACCTGGAACTGCTGGCGCTGGCTCTGGACTATTTCCTCCACACCGGCGACAAGCGGTTCCTGAATGAGACTCTTCTGCCTTTTGCCGATGCCTTCGTCACCTTTTACGACCGACACTTTCCGCGTGACGAAAACGGCAAGCTCCTGTTCAAACCCTCGCAGGCTCTGGAGACGTATCCGAGCACCATCAATCCCCTGCCCGACATCGCGGGACTGCAGTGGGTGCTGGATGGGCTGTTGCGATTGCCGCTGGGAGCGGAGGGGGCAGACCGGCGCAACCAGTGGCGGCGGCTGCTGGGACAGCTTCCACCTTTGCCGATGAAAACGGAAGGCAACGCGACCTACTTTGTGCCTGCGCGGGAGATCCTCGCGGACCCCATCAATTCGGAAAACCCCGAGCTGTATGCGGTGTTCCCTTACCGGTTGTACGGCGTGGAGAAGCCCGACCTGGACATGGCGCGTCGAACGTACGCACGCAGAGTCTACAAGGGCAACGAAGGCTGGCGTCAGGACCCCATCTGGGCGGCTCTGCTGGGCTTAATCGATGAGGCGAAAGCGATGGTATCTCAGCGCTTCGCCACCAAACACGCAGGCAGCCGTTTCCCTGCCTTCTGGGGACCGAACTACGACTGGATACCCGATCAGGACCACGGCTGTGGGGGGATGATCGCCCTGCAGGCAATGCTGATGCAGACCAGTGGCGACCGCATCCTGCTCTTTCCTGCATGGCCCCGTGACTGGGATGTTTCGTTCCGACTGCACGCGCCTGGCAAGACAGTGGTAGAGGGCGAACTGCGCGGCGGCAAACTGCGTGCTCTGAAGGTAACGCCCGCAAACAAAGAGAAAGATGTTACCGTGTTCGAGCCACAATAGCTGAAGGGGGAACCATGCCGCGCGCAATAGTGACAGGTGGAGCGGGCTTTTTGGGGTCGCATCTGGTAGATCGCCTGCTGGCGGAGGGCTACGAGGTTATTGCGCTGGACAACCTCATTACAGGCACGGTGGAGAACATTGTGCACCTCGCAGGAAACGAGCGTTTTCGCTTCATCAAACAGGATGTCACCGAGTACCTGTACATCGATGGACCGGTAGACATCATCTTTCACTTTGCCTCACCTGCCAGCCCTGTGGACTTCGCCAACAGACCCATCCAGATACTGAAGGTGAACTCGCTGGGAACTCACAAAACCCTAGGGCTGGCGAAGGCGAAGGGGGCGCGCTACGTGCTGGCGTCCACCTCGGAGGTATACGGCGATCCGCTGGTTCACCCCCAGCCGGAAGAGTATTCGGGTAACGTGAACCCCGTAGGCGTTCGTGGCGCATACGACGAAGGCAAGCGCTTTGCCGAAGCAATTACCATGGCATACCACCGTCATCATGGGCTGGACACGCGCATTGTGCGTATCTTCAACACGTTTGGTGAACGGATGCGCCTCGACGACGGCAGAATGATCCCGAACTTCATTGGGCAGGCGTTGCGCGGCGAGCCGATCACGGTGTATGGGGACGGGCAACAGACGCGCAGCTTCTGCTATGTGTCCGACCTGATCGAGGGCATCTGGAGGTTGTCCCAGCTGCCCAACTATCACGAACCGGTGAACATCGGCAACCCGGACGAGCGAACGGTTCTGGACGTGGCGTCTCTGGTGAAGGAACTGTCGGGTAGCGCCAGCGAGATTGTCTTCCGCCCGCTGTTTTCACCGGACGAGCCGCGCCGACGCAAGCCGGACATTACCCGCGCGAGGCAGCTGCTGGGCTGGCAGCCGCAGGTGACGCTGGAGGAGGGGCTGAGGCGCACCATCGACTACTTCCGGGCGCGCCTGCCTGTTCCCTAATCCTGTTTCTGCGCTTCCTCTTCTGCTGCAACCGCCTCGAGGAAAGCGTCTACCCCTGCCTGCGCCACAATACGGTCCTGTTCGATAGTGCCTGAGCTGACGCCTACCGCGCCGATGACCTGCCCGTTGACTATAATGGGCAGCCCTCCACCGAAAATCATAAAACGCCCCTGATTGCTGACATGAATGCCGTAGGCAGGACCGCCCTGTGGCGAAGCGATGGTGGCATATTCGTGCGTGCCGCGTCGCGTGCCGGCTGCGGTGAACGCCTTGTTGATGGCGATGTCGATGCTGGTGATGCGCGCGTTGTCCATCCGGCAGAAGGCTATCAGGTTCCCGCCGTCGTCCACTACGGCGATGTCCATGTCCTGTCCCAGTTCGCGCGATTTCTCCTCGCACGCGTGAACGATGAACTTTGCACCCTCCAGTGTCAGTTTGATACGATTCTTATGCACCAGTGCCATAACACCCCGCCTCCATCGTTCGGAATAGTTGGCTTGCTGACAATCGACGTTCTCAGTATACCACTTCGCGCAACGGGCAAGCAACGGGAGCACCGACGTCACGGTTACCGGGTGCCTGCCAAAGCCCCGAAATACCCGCGTGGAGTGGGGTATGCTGGACAGCGACCGGCTTAAAAGTACCTTAACAATTGCGCGATATGATACCAGCGGTGGGGATTCGACGTCTATTGCTGGATGGAGGAGTGATTACGATGCTTCGCAAAGGCGCGACTTTCTGGAGTGTGCTGGTTCTTGCCAGCTCGCTAGTCATCGCAGGGTGCGCTCCGAAGAAGGAGTCAACAACCACAACCGGCGCCCCGACAAAGATACAAATCACGGGAGCCGGATCCACGTTTGTGAACCCGATTATGTCTCGCTGGTCGTCCGAGTACGAGAAGCTTGCCGGCGTGCAGGTGAATTACCAGAGTATCGGTAGCGGTGGTGGTATTCAGCAGTTCAAAGAAGGCACCATCGACTTCGGCGCGACCGACGTCACGGTTTCCGAAGAGGAAGAGAAGAGTTTTACCCGCTCGTTCGTTCAGTTCCCCGTCGTAGCGGGTACGGTGGCGATAGTGTACAATCTGCCCGGTTTTACCGAGAACCTGAAACTGACCCCGGCAGTGCTGGTGGATATCTTTCTGGGCAAGATTAAGAAGTGGAACGACCCACGCCTCTCTCTGCTGAACCCGGGCGTGAATCTCCCGAACATGGACATCGTGGTGGTGCACCGCTCGGATGGGAGCGGAACCACCTATATCCTGACCGACTATCTCAGCACGGTCAGCGAGGAGTGGAAGCAGAAGGTGGGGCGTGGCAAGTCGGTCAGCTGGCCCGTGGGCGTTGGGGGTAAAGGTAACGAGGGCGTCACTGGACAGGTGAAGCAGCTGCCCGGCGCCGTTGGCTATGTGGAACTGAACTACGCGCGGCAGAACAACCTGACCTTTGCAGCCATTCAGAACACGGCGGGTACATTCGTCCTGCCCAGCCAGGAGACCGGTGCGGAAGCCACCCGCGTGGCGGTGGAGCGGCTCAAGACGGATATCCGAAGCAGTGTGGTGAACATGCCCGGCGGCAACAGCTATCCCATCACCGGCTTCGTGTACGTGCTGGTGGACAAACAGCCGAAGGATGCCGCCAAAGGCGCAGAAGTCAAGAAGTTCTTCGAGTGGGTACTGAAGGAAGGACAGAAGATGGCTGGTGAGCTGGACTACGTACCGCTCGCCGACGAAGCTGTCCAGATGTCGCTGGCAAAGCTTGCTGAGGTACCGTAACGGCGATGAACGAGCCAGCCACGGAAGCGGCTACAGCACCGGAGAGGCGCGCACGCCGCGGGGCAGCCACGTTCTGGTCAGACCGTCTGTTTCGGGTAACCGCTGTGGTGTGCGCCTCCGTGCTGGGGTTTCTGGTGCTGTTCTTCGGCTACGAGCTGTGGCAATCGTCTACCTTGAGCATTCGCACCTTCGGGTGGCGGTTCTGGATATCTCAGGAGTGGGACCCGGTACGAGAGCGTTACGGCGCGCTACCCTTTATCTGGGGAACGCTCGTCACCTCGATTGCTGCGCTGCTCCTCGCCGTGCCTCTCAGTCTTGGTACTGCCATTTTCATCGCGGAGGTAGCGCCGCGCTGGCTGAGGCAACCGGTTTCCTTCGTGGTGGAGTTGCTGGCAGCCATTCCATCGGTGGTGTACGGGCTGTGGGGAGTCTTCGTGATGGTGCCATGGCTGCGTGAGCACGTTCAGGTGCCGATAGCGCGGCGGTTCGGACAGATTCCCCTGTTTGAAGGTCCTGCCTTCGGTGTGAGCATGATGTCGGCAATCCTCATCCTCGCCGTGATGATTATCCCCTACATCACTGCCGTCTCGCGGGAGGTGATTTTGGCGGTGCCGCAGTCGCAGCGTGAAGCCTCGTATGGGCTGGGCGCTACTCGCTGGGAGACTATTCGCAGGGTGGTATTGCGCTACGCCCGGGTGGGCATCCTCGGCGGGATTATTCTGGGATACGGGCGCGCAGTGGGCGAGACAATGGCGGTGACAATGGTCATCGGAAACCGTCCGGATATTACCATGTCGCTATTGCAGCCGGGGTACACCATGGCGAGCGTCATTGCGAACGAGTTTACTGAGGCAACCTCGCCGCTGTATCTGTCTGCCCTCACCGAATTGGGGCTTTTGCTATTCATCATCACCCTTCTCATTAACGCGCTGGCACGGTTCCTGGTGTGGCGCGTTACGCGGGGGGAGGTGCGTCACTGATGCGGCTATCGCCCCTGCATGAGCGCTGGCGTCGCGTGCTGAATGCAGTGTCGCTGGGGTTGTCCGGTGTGTGCGCCGTGGTGGTGATGGCGCCGGTGTTCATCATCCTTGCCTATCTTGTCGCCAACGGCATTCGCTCCGTGAACCTGGAGTTTCTGAGCAGCCTGCCCAAGCCCCCGGGCGAGCCGGGCGGCGGCATGGCAAACGCCATTGTGGGCAGCTTCTATATGGTCGGGCTGGCGCTCATTCTGTCGCTGCCCATCGGCGTGGGGGCGGGGGTGTATCTGGCTGAGTTCGGCAACAGCCGGTATGCGCACCTCGTTCGGTTCATCGCAGACGTATTGAACGGCGTACCCAGTATCGTGATTGGCGTATCGGTTTGGGCGCTGCTGGTGGTACCGATGCGGTCGTTTTCGGCGCTGGCTGGCGGTGTGGCGCTGTCGTTCATCATGATCCCGATGATCACCCGCACCACCGAGGAGATGGTGCGCGCAGTGCCCAATGCCCTGCGCGAGGCGTCACTGGGGTTGGGAGCCACATACGCCCGTACTATGTGGAGCGTGGTGCTGCCAGCGGCGCGCGGCGGTATCGTGACCGGGGTGATGCTGGCGCTGGCGAGGGCTTTCGGGGAGGCAGCACCTCTGCTCTTCACAGCGCTGGGAAACCGCTTCTGGAACGTCTACCTCGACCGTCCCATGGCGAACCTGCCCACTCAAATATATGAGTATGCCAAATCGCCCTACCAGGACTGGCACCGACAGGCGTGGGCAGCAGCGCTGGTACTGATCACAATCGTGCTGGTGCTGAACGTTGTAGCGCGTCTTTCCACACGCGAGCGGTTTCGTGCTCTGAGGTGATAGGTATGAGAGAAGGTTATTCCTCCCTGACTGTCCAACCTGAAGTGTTGATGCAGGAGGATGCATCCATGGCGACGATGGTGTTTCCGCGGCGGGATGAAGTGACGGCGCCGCCGCAACCCAAAATCAGCACGCGCAACCTGAACGTCTATTATGGCACTTTTCATGCCATCAAGGACGTGACTTTAGATATTTTGCCCAACCAGATAACCGCACTGATCGGACCCTCAGGGTGCGGTAAGTCCACCTTCCTGCGCTGTCTGAACCGCATGAACGACCTGATCGAGGGGGCGCGCGTGGAAGGTTCCGTGCTGCTGGATGGGATAGATATCAACGATGTGCGTACGGATGTGGTGGCACTGCGCAGGCGCGTGGGAATGGTCTTCCAGCGTCCAAACCCGTTCCCTATGTCCATTTACGACAATGTGGCGTATGGTCCGCGCATCCACGGCATCCGGAAACGCAGCAGGCTGAACCAGATTGTCGAGCGCAGTCTGAAGCAGGCGGCGTTGTGGGATGAGGTGAAGGACAAACTTCGGCAGTCGGCACTGGCGCTGTCGGGAGGACAGCAGCAACGCTTGTGCATCGCTCGGGTGCTGGCGGTAGAGCCGGAGGTGTTGTTGATGGACGAGCCAGCATCTGCACTGGACCCGACGGCGACGTTTCGTATCGAGGAGCTGATGCAGGAGCTGAAAAGCCGATACACCATCGTCATCGTCACGCACAACATGCAGCAGGCAGCGCGAGTCAGCCATTACACCGGCTTCTTCTATAAAGGCGAGCTGTACGAATTCGGCGAGACCGCCAAGATATTCACCAACCCCGACCGCCGTGAGACGGAGGACTACATCCGCGGGCGCTTCGGCTAAGACTATTCAGGAGGCTCAATCCCATGGGACGACGAGTGGTTCTGTATGCAATTGCGTTCAGCTGGTTCGTGTGCCTGATAGCAGCGCAGGCACAGCAGGTTGCGACCGGCGTGGTGTTCCACGACCAGAACCGGAACGGTTCGCGCGACGCGGGGGAACGTGGCATTCCCAACGTGCTGGTCTCCAACGGGCGCGACGTGTTGCGCACCGACAAGCAGGGACGATACCGCCTGAATGTCACTGACGACACGGTTATCTTTGTCATCAAACCGCGCGGATGGCAGGTTCCCCTGAACGAACACAATCTGCCCCAGCATTCCTACGTACACAAACCGAACGGCTCGCCAAAACTGCGCTTCGCGGGCGTGCCTCCGACCGGACCCCTGCCGGTATCGGTGGATTTCGCTCTCGTACCCAGCAAAGAGTCCGACCGGTTCACGACGATTTTCATGGGTGATACCCAGCCGCGAGACCTGAAAGAGGTCGGTTACATCGCGCGGGATGTGGTGCGAGAGCTGTCCACCCTGAAGGGCATCACCTTTGCCACCGTGCTGGGCGACATCGTGTTCGACGACTTAACCGTTTTCGACCCGCTCAACCGTGTGCTGGGGCGAATCGGGGTGCCCTGGTATCCGGTTATCGGCAATCACGATCTGAACTTCGATACTCAGGAGGATCGCTATTCAGACGAGACGGTTGAGCGCGTTTACGGAGCGCCTTACTATGCCTTCGAGTACGGCAGAGTGAGCTTCATCGTGCTGGAGAACATCCTGTGGAAGGGTGACGGTTACACCGCCGGGCTCGGTGAATCGCAGGTGGAGTTCGTGCGCAACTACCTGCGCCATGTGCCACGAAGTAACCTTGTGGTGCTGATGATGCATATTCCGCTCAATCAGCTGCCCGATGGCGAACGCCGTGCTTTGTTCGAAGCGCTCGCTCCATTCCCACACACGCTCTCGTTCTCGGCGCATACGCATATCCAGCAGCATCTATTCTTCAGGAAGGAAGACGGTTGGCTGCGCGATGAGCCTCATCATCATGTGAACGCGGTGACCGCCTGCGGCAGCTGGTGGACTGGCGTGCCCGACCCGGTTGGCATTCCGCACACGACCATGCGCGACGGCGCCCCCAACGGGTACCTGATTGTGGAGTTCCGCGGCAACCGCTACTCCATCGGGTACAAAGCCACGCGCCGACCACCCGAATACCAGATGAACATCTACATGCCCGACATCATCTCTATTGGTGACGTGCCGCAAACTCGCGTGCTGGTGAATGTGTTCTTCGGTTCGGAGAAGTCGCGTGTGGAGATGCGCCTCGGCGACGAGGGAGATTGGATACCGATGACGCGCGTACAGGAACCTGACCCTGCCTATGCCGAAATGAAGAAGCTGGAGGAGCAGTACACCCTGCCCGGCAGGAGACTGCCCGGACTGATGAACTCGCCACACCTGTGGGCGGCAAATCTGCCAGCGAAGCTGCCGCGGGGCAGTCACGTGCTCACCGTGCGAACCGTTGACATGTTCGGGCAGGAGTGGGTGGACCGTCATATCTTCGTCGTGCGTTAATTTTCAATTTCCCGTAACTTTGGCGCCTCCTGCAACTGTATGGAATAATGTATAATGATACCACTGATACAGTGCAGGAAGGAGACCGAGTCAGCGATGACCGTCGTACGCCATGCTTTTGACGAGGAACTTCAGCTGCTCCAAAACGAGCTGCTGGCGATGGGCAGCTACGTGGAGCAGATGCTGGATCATGCTGTGCAGTCTCTGTGTCAGCGCGATGAAGACCTGGCAAAGGACATCGTGCGTCGCGATGATGAAGTGGACGAGATGGACGTGAACATCGAGATGCACTGTTTGCGCCTGCTAGCTCTGCAACAGCCTATGGCGCGAGACCTGCGCCTGATCGGCACGGTACTGAAAACCATCACCGACCTGGAGCGCATCGGCGACCATTCGGTGGACATCGCGAAAGCAGCAATCAAGCTGAAGGACTACCCCAGTGTGGTCAATCTGGTGGACGTGCCCCTGATGAAGCAAAAGGTCTGCGGGATGATCCGAGGCGGGCTCGACTCGTTCACGCAACACAACCTCGAACTGGCGTACGACGTGTGCGACATGGATAACGAGGTAGACAAGCTCTACCGGCGAATGCGGCGGGCGATTGTCACCGCCATGCAGATCAACCCCAGCAACCTGGAAGCCTGTACACTGATGTTGCTGGTCATCTACTATCTGGAGCGCTGTGCCGACCATGCTGTGAACGTGGCGGAGCGCGTGGTGTTCGTGGAGACCGGTGTTCTGCGCCAGCTTGCTGCCAGCCACAGCGGTGTATGGGTTCCGGAAGAGAACAACGAGAACGATTTCTAGGTCATGGGCGTGGATATCGCGCGCAACGTGGCTGAGGTTCGGGAGCGAATCGCCAGCGCCTGTGCTCGCGCAGGGCGTAAGTCAGACGAGATTGTGCTGATTGCGGTGGCGAAAACGGTGGACGTTGCGCGAATCAGACAGGCAATCTCCGCAGGAATCGAGCACTTCGGCGAGAACTATTATCAGGAAGCGCGCGAGAAAATCCCGGCAGTCGAATCTCCCGTGCACTGGCACTTCATCGGGCACCTGCAGAAGAACAAAGTGCGGGGCGTAGTGCCCCTTTTTGCATGGATTCATACCGTGGATGATGAGGAGCTGGCAGAGGAGATTGACCGCCGCGCGCAAGCGATGGGCAAACATCAGCGCGTGTTGATTGAGGTGAACATCGCCCGCGAACCGCAGAAGTTCGGCGCTGCTCCCGAACAGGTACTGGCTCTGGCGGAGCGCATCGCTGCCCTGCCGAATGTGCGCCTCGAAGGACTGATGGGCATGGCACCCATGGTGGAGCGGGCGGAAGAGGCGCGCCCTTACTTTGCAGAACTGCGTCGCCTGTTCGAAAGGCTGCCTGAGGCGCACCGTGTGCATCTCTCGATGGGAATGACGCAGGACTACGAAGTGGCTATCGAGGAAGGCGCCACGATGGTGCGGATCGGCACGGCAATCTTCGGTCCGCGGGGCTGAAGGAGGGTGAATCGGTGCAGGAACCTTTTGAGGAAGAAGGTCGGTCGTGGTGGGCAAAGCTGCGCGAGCGGCTGTTTGGTGCGGTGGAGGAAGAGGAGGATACTGGCGCCACCGTGATTCGGCTCCACTCCCGCGCGGCGCAGCGGGTGAACGTGCTGTATGCTCGCACAATGGAGGACGCCCGACGGGCAGCGGACGGGCTGAAAGCCGGTAACCAGCAGCTGGTGAACTTTCAGTATGCAGACCCCCGCCTTCGCGAGCGGGTGGTGGACTTCCTGATGGGTGTGGTGTACGCGCTGGAGGGTACCGTAGAACGGGTGCACGAGCAGGTGTTTCTGTTTGCCCCTGCGAATGTGCAGGTGGATACCACCAACGTGGAGGACTTTCATAACGGATCATGGAGTGAGCGCGGAGGGTGAGCCTTCAGGGGAAAACCATAGCCGTTATCGGCACGGGGGCGATGGGTTCGGCGACCTGCCGCGGGTTGCTGAAAGCGAACGCGGTCGCACCCGATCAGATTATCGCCGCGGACGTGCACCACGAGAAGGTGGGCGTACTGGTAAGAGAGCTGGGCATACGCTCGGCGGCGACGAACGTGGAGGCAGCACGGCAAGCAGACATTATCCTGCTGTGCGTCAAGCCCTACCTGATTCACGACGTGGTGGAACAGATCGCTGCTGTGGTCACCCCGGACAAGCTGATTATTTCCATCGCGGCAGGCGTGCCGATTTCCCGAATTGAAGACCTTCTGCCACCGAGCACACCGGTCATACGCGCCATGCCTAATACCTGCGCCATTGTAGGGGCGGGCGCTGCTGCCTACTCGCGGGGACGGTATGCTACGGCAGAACACGCTGCTGCCGCTCACGAAATCTTCACCTCCTTCGGCGAGGCGGTGGAGGTGGAGGAACATCTGTTGAACGCCGTCACCGCTATCAGCGGAAGCGGTCCGGCTTACGCCTATCTGATGATCGAAGCGCTATCTGATGGGGGCGTGCGGGCGGGACTGCCGCGCGACATAGCCACCTTCCTCGCCGCGCAGACGCTGCTGGGCGCCGCCAAGATGGTGCTGGAGACGGGAATGCACCCTGCTCAGCTGAAGGACATGGTGACCACGCCGGCTGGCACCACCATCGCCGCGCTGGTGGTCATGGAGCGGGCAGGCGTGCGTTCCGCGCTGATCGAGGCGGTAGCCGCAGCCATCGAGCGAGCGGACGAGCTCTCTTAGTTCAGCGGCGGCAACGCGCTTGCTTCGTCCAGTATCGCTTTCTCCTCCGGCGGTAACAGCCCGCTCCAGTTGTTCAGGATCAGGTTCAGCTGCTCCATGTTACGTGCGCCGATGATGGCGCTGGTCACCGCCGGGTGGCTTAAGGTCCACGCGATGGCGGTCTGGACAAGCGGGCGGTCAAACTGTTTCAGTACCTCGACAATGCGCTGTGCCCTTTCAATGTTATGCGGTTTGGCGCGTCGTTCCAAAAACCACTGGTTCTCCGCGGCGCGAGTGCCCGGTGGAGGAGGCTCGCCGGGACGATACTTGCCGGTGAGGATGCCTCCCGCCAGCGGACTGTACACCATCACACCCACACCCTCCGCCCGACACAGGGGCAGAATCTCCATCTCCACCACGCGGTCGATCAGGTTGTAGCGGGGCTGGATGCTGTCGAAGCGCGACCAGCCCTGTTTATCGCTGATCCACAGCGCCTTGCACAGCTGCCATGCGCTGAAGTTGGAACAGCCGATGTAGCGCACTTTGCCCTGACGGACAAGGTCGTTGAGGGCGCTCAGTGTTTCTTCCAGAGGGGTGGTCTCGTCCCAGGAATGCACCTGATACAGGTCGATATGGTCGGTTTGCAGGCGACGCAGACTGCGCTCCGCCTCGCGCAGGATGTGGTAGCGTGACAGCCCCTCGTTGTTCGGTCCCTCGCCGACGGGCGCCCGCACCTTGGTGGCGATGACCACGTTGTCTCGGTGTGCCTTCAGTGCTTTGCCGAGTATTTCTTCCGAGCGTCCGCGGGTATACACGTTCGCCGTGTCGAAGAAGTTGATGCCCGCCTCCAGACACCGCTCCACCATGGCGATGGAGGTTACCTCATCCGCCTCTCCGCCAAAGGTCATGCAGCCCATGCACAGTTCCGACACCCACAGTCCCGTTCTGCCCAGACGTTGATAACGCACTTGTGGCACCTCGTTGTTTCCTGATCTTTTCAGGGTCTTCTAGCCCGCCCTGGTATTGGACGGGAAGAGTAGGCAGGCTGGCTCCAATCTGGGTCGTCATCGAAGAGTGACGGCGTGGTTGCTCTTCGCAGTTCGGATTCGGTCTGACAAGTCCCATCCCTCCGAATATGAACCGCATCGATACCATAGTGGTCAAATAGATGTCTGGCTATCAGCAGACGACGGTGGCAATGCTTAGGGTCTTCTTCGGCACACATCAGGGCAACTCGTCTCTCTTGACCGAGCACGTCCAGAACTTTCTGGATACCTTGCTTGAACACGCTGGTATTGCTGAAGGCATCATAGTTAGCGTAACCGCGCTGGTCGTAAAGGTCATCCCCATCCAGTCTGCCTCCCAGAAGATTACCCATGTAGCAGTAAATGATGCCTGTCGCACCCAGAGCCGACTCGAGGCTTGCCCTGTCAAACTGAGTATGCCAGCGCGATGTTGGAACAGACCGAACGTCAATGAGCGTGTCCACTGTGTGCATGCGGAGCAACTCGATGAATCGCTCAATCTGGTGGTTGGAGTGCCCTATTGTAAACAGTGGCATGTGTGCTCTCCCCTGTGTTGACGTGCTCTACTACCAGATTATAGCATGTTTCTTATGGCGCAGCATCAAGCCCTCGTTCATCTTTGCCGTTCTGGGTTAAGGCTGGTTTGCCATAGTATTGGGACACCTGAAGGTAGCATACCGGTTCGACACCCTGAGTCCTGCTCCACCAGCGGGCTAATGACAGACGAAGCAGACCGCCAGCCGGAATCACGTCAACCTCCAGCGGGGCTTCGGCAATGTAGGGTACAACAATGTTGCGGTATTCTGAACGCAGGCGGATTTTGCCTTCGGTAGTGCGCCAGACTTCCAGTTCGTGCGGTGGTATCCAGAAACAGGTGCTAAAGCTCGGAACACCTGTTCGCCGTTCAATAAATCGTGAACCGGTTTCTGAACTCACCTGCAAGAGTCCCTCAAACACGGTGTCAATGCTACCCCTATACAGGGGCACAACAGAGTTTTGTGTGATAATCTGCATCAGCCTATCGGCTATGGGTGGTGCTAGCGTGCCTGCGAGGCGCAGATGTTGAACACGGCAGTCTTCCGTGTGAGGGGGGCGTATGTTTGGGCTGGGAAGATATTCCAGCTCCAATATCTGCCCGACCTTGAAGGCAAATTCCTCGGCGTGATAAAAGGCTCCGTCCGCCTTGTGAAGGCGGAGGTTGCGTATTGGCGTGTAGCCAGTTGATGTTTGTTCCAGCTCAAGTGCCCCCACGCACTTTCGCCCTTCGCGCATCCGGGTTACTGCTACGATAGCAGCAAGACTCATGGGCGCAAATGTACGACCTCCAGTGCCAGCTTCTGCGAGAGAAAGTCCGCGAGAATAGACCGGTGGCACGCCTCTGGTTCGCGCTCCACGCACAGTAACGCAACCACGCTTGCTCTCGGATGAATACTATCGAGAAACGAAGCGTCAGAGGCGCTATGCTGTATCTGCTGCGTGTAGACTTCGACGAATTCGGGAGATAGATGCGTTCTGTTTCGCTTGCGAATCTTGCCATCCTTGTCCTTTTGCTTTTGTATGAGACGAATTTCCTGGGTCGGTGCCAGTTGCTTGAGATGGATATACTCTATTCCGTTTTGATGCAAAAGGTCGCTAAGCGCCTTAGCATTGGCGAAGCGATAGGAGCTTCCGCGAACACCTCTGCGCTGCCTCACGTCCACAACCACTTCCACTTGATGCTCCCTGAGGTCCGCGACAAAACGCTCTTCAGTCCACCCGTAAACGCCTATCGTGACGATTCGCTTCAAGGACTGACAATATACCAACCTCCACGACCTCCTTTGTCATGCCATTTCTGCGCTCAGCTTACCTTGCCCGGCGCATTGAAACGGCGCGCCGCCTCGTCCAGCACCAGCACCCAGTCTCCCCCGTCGTCTGCGGGTGGAGGAAGAAACTCCTGAACCCCGCGCGTGGCGAATGTACCGATACGCCGTGCCTTGCCGCTGCGCGGGTCAAACCACCACGCTACCGCCTGCCGTCCTGCTACCCTGCTCAGGTGCAACTGTACCGGCTTTACGCGTGGCACGTACACCATCACGTAGCTTCCATCGTCTGACCGGGTCGCTGAGATGTGTTCGCCACCCTCTCCCGCTTCGCAGGCGAGGATACTCTGGTCGGGGACACGGCGGAGAAACGGCCGCGACAAGAGCAGCCGTCGCACGAAGGGCACCTGTGTGGCGCCGGGCAGTTTCAGCGACTCGTACCAGGGCTGGCGGGCGTGAATAACCGGCGCACGCCCCGGCGCCCACATCTGCCAGATGTTGTTACAGCCGTAGGTGTGTCCGTGCGCTCCGGCAAACAGCGCCCAGTAGGCGAACTTGCGCACATCGTACGCCTGCAGATAACCGTTCTTCGGGTCAAAATCCGACGGGATGTCTTCGTATCCGGGTTCCCCGTCCATGCAGGGCTTCGCTGGCGTTCGGGCATAGTCGGACGCAATGCGACGCCAATTGTCACGGTTTGCGCTGTGCCCGGACTGCAGCATGTTGAAGTCCAGCCAGTCGTCGTTGTGGAAGAACTCCGCGCTGGAGCGCCCACCCCAGGGATGATAGGTGATGAGCTGGCTGCGCCCAACCTGCGAACGAATGCCCTGCGCCATCGCGCGGATGATGGCGTAGTGTTCGTCGGTCTCGGGGCAGCGGTCGCCGCCCAGGATCCAGATAATGTTGCGCTGACGGTATCGGTGGGCAATCCATGCGCCATACGCGCGGGCGTTTTCAGGGTTGAAGATGCTGGGACCCACGCCCCATTTGGGATGCCACTTGTCGCCCCAGGTGGGCAGCATTCCGATGAACAATCCCAGCTGGTTTGCCTTCTCCACCAGAAAGTCTACATGCTTCCAGTATTCCTCGTTCGGCTTTGTCGGGTCGTTGTTGACCAGAGGAGTGTGTCCGTAGGGGTTAGGGGTGTTCAGTCCGTCCAGCTCGGCAAGCGCCACTGCCTGAATCACGGTGAATCCCTTGGCAGCACGGTCGCGCAGGTACCTCTCCCCCTCTTCGCGGTTCAATCGGTGGAAAAGTTCCCAGGCGGTATCGCCCATGAAGAAGAAGGGTTGCCCGTCATCCCGTATCAGGAACCGCCGGTTATCACTGATTGCCAAACCCATTATCCTGACCTCCCGCCAGATTACTCGTATTGCCCATCTGCAAGCCATTCCACCTGTTTAGGGCGGAGCGCAATGTCCGCTGCAGCCATACATTCACGCAGATGATCGAGCCTGCCCGTCGCAAAGATGGGAATGGTTGTCGGTTTCTGGTGGAGCAGCCAAGCCAGCGCCACCTGCGTGGGCGTGCAACCAATCTGCCGGGCAAGCTGTTCGGCGCGTTCGCGGCGTTTGGCGTTGAGCGGATGACCGAAGTGTTGCTCACCCCGTTCGATGCGAGCAAAGTAACCGAGAGCAGTGGAAGTGTACGCCGCAACAGGGACGTTGTTTTGCCAGTACCACTCGGCGTCCGCTTCTGTCACGTAGCGCGTGGTGGGGTCATCGCCGATTTGCCAGCTGGGTGTAGCGAGGCTCCACTGCACCTGTGAAATCACAAAGCCCTGCAGACCGTTTGCGGAGGCGTACCGATTTGCCTGCTCGATGCGCTCCACGCTCCAGTTGCTGGCTCCCAGCGCACACACTCTGCCTTCTTGAATATGGTGGTTGAGCGAATCGATAATCTCGTCCACGGGTATACGCGGGTCGTCGCGGTGCAGGTAGTAGATGTCCACTGTGTCCATCTGCAGGCGTTCCAGACTCTCCGAGAGGTCCTGTGCCACCTGTTCAGGAGCCATGTAGCGGTCGGGGCGAGGATAGACGTCTCCACCGCTGGGGTGTCCGCCCTTCGTGGCGATGACCACCTGCTCACGACAGCCGAGTTCACGGATGACTCTGCCCAGTTCGCGCTCGCTGCATCCTGCGCCCTCAGGCAGCCAGAAGGCGTAGCAGTGTGCCGTGTCTATGAAATTGCCGCCCAGTTCCAGATACTCGGCGATAAGCTGCGTGGCGTTCTTGCCCCGGATATGTGCCCCCAGCTCTCCCGTGCCAAGGCAGAGGGCGGAAACCGTCATGTCCGCGTGCGGAATCTGCAACCTGCGCATCCGACCACCCCGTAGGAAATATTACTCGTCAGAAGCTTCTTTGGCGCGGGCGGATGCGATTCCTGCCCTTTATGCAACGCGGGGCAGGTTAAGGTGCGGAAGACCTCTCGCCGAGCTGTACACTCACTTTCAGTCGGTTCTTGCCGCGCACGACATCGATCTCCACGCGGTCACCCGGTTTCATCCGGCGCAGGAAGGCTGTCACATCGGCGGCGCGGCGCACGGGCGTCCGGTTCAGCGCAACGACAACATCGCCCAGCCGGATACCGCCACGCGCTGCAGGGCTGTTCGGCACCACCCGAACGACTTCTGCACCTTCACCGTCGTGGTCTGCGGGCATGATGCCCAGAAAAGGACGTCGCAGTTTGCCTGCTCGCATATCGTCCAGCACAGCGCGCACGTCGTTGATGGGCACCGCCAGCGCACCACCTGTCGTGCCGAACATCGACATCTCCAGCGAGGTGCCGAGACTTGGTACCGCACTGCCTCGGGCGGTACTCGGCGGACTGAAAACCATTCCAGGCGCAATGCTGGCGACAATCACGCCCACCACCTCGCCACGGCTGTTGACCACCGGCGCCCCACTGCTCCCTGCGCCAATCGGAGCGCTGATCTGCAGCAGGTTGGACAGAAACTGTTGCTGTCCCAGCGCGCCGGTACGCTCGCGCCCTGAGACGATGCCCAGCACCACCGAGCGCTCGAATCCCCCCAGCGTGCCCACACACAGCACCAGGCCGCCGGGCTCCACCCTGTCGGAGTCGCCCAGCGTCAGTGGCGGAGGGGTCGACTCGGAGCAGAGAATAAGGGCAAGGTTGGTGACGTCGTCCACACTCACCACCCGGGCTGAAGCTCGCTGTCCATTAGCGAAGCGCACGGTGCAGGTTTCCGCCCCCCGCACGATGTCGGCGCTGGTGAGTATCGAGCCGTCGCGATCGACGATGAAGCCGGTGCCTTTGCGCGAGATGGGGCTGGGCAGATTCAGCAAGCGCATCGCTTCCAGCCAGCGACGGGCGGTTTCGTTCTGCGGAGGCACCAGACCGGTTGACGGTATCGAGCCGGGCGATACCAGCGCTCCTCCCTCCACTGCCACCACGCCCGTCTGCACCTTGCGGGTTAGCGCTGTAATCTCCCGTTCCAGCGATTCCAGCAGGCTCTGTGCGCTGGCTGGCAGAACAATCAGCAGAAGGCACACGAGCGTTGCTATGATACGCATCGGGTATCGCCTCCTATTCCACGGCACCTGCTGTGGCTGGATAAGCAGCCTGCATGACGTAGGTTTCGGGTACCGGAGTGGATGCTACCGGATGCGCCTCGGACACCACCGGCTGAACCGGCACCAGCGGCTCCGACGAAGCGGTTCCCACAGCCTCTTCGTGAGACGTCCCAACAGGCTGAGGCGTCGGTTGGGCTGCCACCACAATGCGCCTTGGTGGTTGATGTGCGGGCGCTGGCGTCCGCTGAGGCGCCTTCTCGGGTCTGGCTTGCGCCGGTGGAGCGGGTTTATCGAGCTGAGAGGGCTTCGCTTTGACGTCCTCGCTGGCAGGGGCGGCCGGCTTCCTGATTTGCGAAGGCGCAACGGGTTGTGTCTCTCGCTGGGCAAGCTGGGGAGCCGTCTGCAGAGGTTTGCCGACGTGGTCAACAGGCGCGGTGCCTCGCAACCACAGCGACAAGCCGATGACCACCGCCACAACCCCTGTCATCGAGGCGAGAGCGACCTGAAGTGGAAAAGTGCGCTGTTTGACCGCCGTGCTCACCTGCAGAGGTTGCCATCCCGCGGGTGGCGAGCTCGGCAGAAGGCGCGCGTACTGCCGCAGTGCCTGATGCGTTCGGCGGTAGTGCAGAGCCTGCACCTGGCAGCGCGAGCAGGTCTTGAGGTGGCGTCGCACCCAATTGGGCAGACTGCCCTCTATGTCATCCTCGCACAGCGCGAGGAAGTATTCGGCGAGTCGGCACATGAGCCGCTTCATGGTGATCCCCCCAAAAGCACTTCCAGACGTTGTTTAAGCAATCGGCGGGCGCGGAACAGACGCAGCTTCACGCTTCCGACACTGCATCCCAGCGCCTTTGCCATTTCCGCATAGTCCATCCCTTCGATATCTCGCAACACAATCACCGCACGATGGTGTGGAGGCAGGGCGTCGATGGCTTTGCGCACCGTTTCCCGCAGCTCGTTGAGTTCGGCGGCGGTGTGGGGATCGATGTCCGCGTGAGAACCGCCAACGTCCCAGTCCAGCGATACCTCAGGATGCGCGTGCTTGCGCTTCACGTGGTCTATTGCCAGGTGCACGCCGATGCGGATCAGCCAAGTGCGCAGTTGCGCCTCTCCGCGGAAGCTGTCCAGCGCACGGTATGCACGCAGAAACGCCTCCTGAGTGAGGTCTTCAGCATCCTGGGTATTGCCCACCACGCCGAGTATACTGCGAAACACCGCAGAGCGATGCTGCTCCCACAGTGTGCCGAAAGCCTCCATATCGCCCGATCGGCAGCGTTCAATCAGCTGTCGCTCGCTGTCCTGTCGGGGGTGCTCTCCAGTTGCCACACGCCACTCCCAAACTTGCGCATCCATCGCGTCGCTCCTTCATCGATTCGGTGCGAGCACCTTAGGCTCCCCCTCGCGCCAACCCACACTGCGGAGAGACAGCTGGTGCCCGCACCGTCGTCTGCTCTTGCTGGCGGGCGTGTATCCCTCCGCAAGTCCTCCGAACCACACCAACATAATAGACGATGCCTGTCCTTATCTGTTATCATGGTGTATATGAGCCAGATCATCACCCTGCTAACCGACTTCGGCACAGAAGACACCTACGTGGGTGTGATGAAGGGTGTTATCGCCTCCATCTGCCCTTCGGCTCTGGTGGTTGACCTCACGCATGAAGTGCCCCCGCAGGACGTTGCTACAGGAGCGTTTCTGCTGGACGTTTCGGTGGACTACTTCCCTCAGGACACGGTGCATGTGGCGGTGGTCGATCCCGGCGTGGGCACCGCGCGCAAACCCGTAGCCATCCGGACGGAACAGGCGTATTACGTTGGTCCGGATAACGGCATTTTCACGCTGGTGCTGCAGCGCCACCGGATGCGCAGGGCGGTGTGTCTGGATAATCCACAGTATCACCTGCCTGAAAAGAGCACGACGTTTCACGGCAGGGACGTATTCGCTCCGGTGGCGGCGCATCTTGCCTGCGGGGTGCCCTTCGAGCAGCTTGGTACGCCTGTTTCCAGTCTCCAGCGTCTGCCACTGCCGCGCGTGCGGGTAGACTGGCATGGCATTCGCGCCACTGTGGTGCATATCGACCGCTTCGGCAACGCCATCACCAACCTGACACGCTCGGATTACGAGGCGTGGTGCCGCCGCTGGGACGTGAAAGAGAATCTGGCTCGGGTGGAGTGCGCAGGCGTTCGGCTATCTATATGCCAGACGTATGGCGAGGTGCCCGACGGACAACCGCTGGCGCTGTTCGGCAGCAGTAAAAGGCTGGAAGTGGCGGTGAACAGGGGCAATGCAGCGCAGGTATTCCGGTTGAAACGCGGCGACACTATCAGGGTACTGCGTCAGGAAACCGCCCCACCGCCGCGCCCGCAGAGGTCGCTGAATCTGGGTTTGAAGTGAACAGAAGGAAACGCCCCCGCGATTGGCGCTGGCAGATGGCGTGCTGTCCCGGGCAGGAGAAAGGAGGGGCGCATCGCGAACAGGGAAAGCGTCCACCCAACTGTTCAACGGAGGAGGAGTATGCATCGACTGGTTATCACCTTCACTCTGCTGGCAGGAGTGCTTTTGCTGTTCTCCGCCTGCGCGAAGCGTCAGGAGGCGTCGGGTCCTGCTCCGTCCGCGAAGCTGCGCATCGCGGTGGTGCCCAAGGGCACCGCACATTCGTTCTGGCTGACCGTGAAGGCGGGCGCGGAACAGGCAGGACAGGAAGAGGGCGTGCAGATTCTGTGGAAAGGTCCTGCGGAAGAGACCGACGTGGAGGGTCAGCAGCGCATTCTGGAGGACTTCATCAACCAGAAGGTCGACGCAATTGTGATGGCGGCTTGTGACGCCGACGGAATGGTACCTATTGTCAAGCAGGCAATGGATGCCGGTATTCCGGTGATTACCATCGACTCGGGGGTGAATTCCGACCTTCCGCTCAGCTTCGTGGCAACCGACAATGTCGCCGCGGCGGCGAAGGCAGCGGAGGTGCTGTGCGAGCTGGTTGGTGGAAAGGGCAAGGTCGGTATGGTCCCCTTCATCAAAGGGGCTGCCTCCTCGGAACAGCGCGAGCAGGGCTTCCGCGAGGGCATCAAAAACTGCACCGGCGTGACGCTGGGACCGGTTCTCTATTCGCAAAGCCAGGTGGAGCGAGCGATGCAGGTGACCGAGGACATGCTGACCGCCAATCCCGACCTGGTGGGCATCTTTGCCGCGAACGAACCGGGTGCAGTGGGCGCAGCGACAGTGCTGGAACAGCGCGAGCTGGCGGGCAAGGTGAAGCTGGTAGCCTTCGATGCGGCGCAGCCGGAAATCGACGCCCTCAGGCGAGGCACCATTCAGGCGCTCATCGTGCAGAACCCCTTCAAGATGGGCTATGAGGGAGTGAAGCTGGCCGTGCAGGCAGTGAAAGGCGATCGCGCCAGCATCCCGAAGCGCGTGGATACCGGCGTAACGGTGGTCACGCGGGACAATCTGGACACCCCTGAAGTGCAGGAGCTCCTGAAAGAGCGCAGATAGAGCAGCCGGATGGTCAGCGTTGAACGGATAGAGGAGGCACGTCGGGCGGCACAGGGAATCGTTCAGCATACGCCCCTGTTCCCTGCCCGCATGTTGAGTGAGCTGGCGGGGGTGCCGGTGTGGCTGAAGGTGGAGAGTTTCCAGCGCACCGGCTCCTTCAAGATACGGGGCGCCTATGAGTTCCTGCGCCGCCTGCCGGAGTCGGTGCGGGCGCGCGGGGTGGTCACCGGTTCGGCGGGAAACCATGCGCAGGGCCTGGCGCTCGCTGCGAAGATGTTCGGCGTGCCAGCTACCATCTTCATGCCGGTGTTTGGTTCCATCGCCAAGATGCAGGCGGCAAAGGGGTATGGAGCGCAGGTCATTCTGCAGGGCGAGGGCTTTGCCGAGGCGGTGGAGGCGGCACAACGCTATGCGCAGGAGACGGGCGCGACCTACGTCCCCGCCTACGACCACGACGACATCATCTGCGGGCAGGGCACCTGCGGGCTGGAGATTCTGGAAGACCTGCCGGAGGTGGAGCAGATTGTGGTGCCGGTGGGTGGCGGAGGGCTTTTCTCCGGCATCGCGGCGGCGGTGAAGGCGCGCAAGCCCGATGTGTCGCTGATCGGAGTTCAATCCGAGGGAGCGGATACGGCAGTGCGCTCATGGCGGGAGGGCAGACTGGTGAGCGATCCGGTGGTTCGTTACACTCTTGCCGACGGCATCGCGGTGAAAACGCCAACCGAGCGAACTTTCGAGTACATCCGGCACTATGCTGACGAAATGGTAACGGTGGACGACCGCAGCATCGCGCGAGCAGTACTCTGGCTGATGGAGCGCAAGAAAGTGGTGGTAGAGGGCGCTGGAGCCGTCGGGGTGGCGGCGGTACAGAGCGGACGGGTGCGCCTGCACGGGACAACGGTGATCGTGGTCTCGGGCGGAAACATCGACACCAAGACCCTGTCCGACCTGATCGAACGGGAGATGCTGCAAGCCAGCCGGTACTACCAGTTCTTCACTGCCGTGCCCGATCGCCCGGGCGGTCTGGCGGCGCTGTTGCAGCTGGTGGCTCAGGCGCAGGGCAACATTATGACGGTCCACCACAACAGGATACACCCCTCCGTGCCGCACGGATGGACGGGGGTAGAGCTGCTGCTGGAGGTGCGCGACGCCGAACACATCGCACAGATACACAGTGTCCTGCGCGCCGCGGGCTACGAGGTGAGGGTACTGGCATGAGAATGCTCTATGGAGCCGTCGCTGTATTCGCGGTGTTGCTGTCGATTCAGCCCGCGTGGGCGCAGGAGTGGCAGGTTCGCCGGCGGGGGACGATACTGGAGATTGGCTACGGCAGCGGAACGAACTATCCCCAGTATGCCGCCCTGCATCTGGATAGCAGTTACTTCCGCATGGTGTACTCTACGCAGGCGGGGTGGGGCACCTCCGTGATCCTGATGCCTGCGTTCTGGTCACAGGGCAGGTACTATCAGGGTGCTCCCGTCACCGCGACGTGGCGTACAGAGGGCAAAGAGCTGGTGCTGTCCCTGTCGGGTGATATCTCCTCCCTGCGCGTGTCGCTGGAGGTGAGACTGCAACCGCCCGATGGGATGAGCTTTGTGGCGCGGGTGCGCACTGTATCTGTCACCGGAACCGTTCCGCTGGACAACCGTCCGGGCGAGGCGTTCAAGCCAGTTATGCTCTCCTCCATGCGCATCTCTGCCACACAGTGGGACGCACGCGCTGCCTACACCGGAACCCGACTGGTGAACCTGCCTTCCAGTGGCTGGGTGCTGAACCCGCCGGTGACGGTTGGGCGCTTCGGGCTGATCGGCGGCACCTCCAGCTGGAAGACGAACGCTCCCACCATGGAGGTGGTGCTGAGGCAACCGCGCTCTTTGCAGGTTACCGGTTGGATCACTTTCAGTACCAATCCCAACGACGACAACGTGGGTTTCTGGGCAGCGTCTGCCCAGCTGCTGCGTTCGTGGCAGTACACGCTCCGATGCACTGCCACCCATCCACTTGGAAGATAGACGCTACCGCGTCGCCTGCAGTCGTATTTGAGCGGCTCGCAGATTGACCTCTCGCATCCGGCGAAGCATCTCCCATTTGGGACGGTCGCAGAAATCCACCAGCCCGAAGGCGAAGTGCTCGCCGATTACCAGCATGTTGCCCCTGCCGGGACCGCGCCCTGTGAGTGGCTGGTCGCGATACTGGAACCACATCACCCCCACGCAGGCAGGATGACGTGCGGCGTCGGTCACCCAGCGACGATACAGTTCGCCCGATTCCGCCTCGTCCTTCGCCCAGGTGGGATATCTGCCGTAGGCACGTGCGCCGTCGTACCACGCGGGAAACGAGAACTCCCCGCACAGAACGGGCTTGTCGATGCGCTCGATGAGCCGTTTCATCCACTCGTCGGCGAAGTCGGGGGCGTAGCGGTCGTAGCCCAGCACGTCGCAATGGCGTGCACTCAGCGTCCAGTCTTCTTCGTTTTCCCACCAGCCCGGCACGATCCAGAAGCCGAAGTACAGATGGTTGGGGTCGAGCTCCTTGACCGTGCGGTAGACCCAGCTGTAGTAGCGTTCGGCATAGTAGCGACGGAGTGGTTCGATATCCTCGTCGCGAGGCGTAAGAGTCGCGCTATACAGGGCGCTTCGGTCACGCGCGTCCACCCTCCACGCTCGCGCCATTTCGGAAATCTGGTTTCTGTACAGGTTTTCCAATGCATAGTCTATCAGGGCGCGTTTGCCGGCGGGCGCACCCGGCAGGCGAAGTATCTGTGCAATCTCGTCGCGAGTGAAAATCTCGTCATACTCGTTGCCGAGCGACCATCCCAGCACCCAGGGGCTGTTGCGGAACGGCTCGATTTGCCGGCGCAGGTGTTCACGCAGCTGTGCCTGTACCGCCGGGTCAAAGATGTCGGGGTGGCGTACCAGGTTGGGGATTTCCCATCGTCCGAGCACCGGCGCGAAGGGAAAGCCGTCAATCCGGTCCCATTTGCCGCCGCCAGAAAACCCCCATGTAAGCAACCTTTGCTTTGCAAGTTGTATACTTTGTGCCTTCCAGTCCTCGCCGAAGCGGCGCATCAGGTTCACTGCGTGCAGGCACACGTAGTCGGTATTGGCACGTTCGCCCCACACGTCCTTGCGCCATACCTCAGCGGTCCTACCCTCTCTGGGGGGAAGCCACTCGAACACGGCTTCGCGTTCCGAGACAGGGGTCATTTCCCATGTCAATGCGGGCACGGAGCATACGCCCACGTAGAAACACGGGTTGCCCTCCGGGGTGATGAGCCACCAGTTTCTTCCCCTGCGCACCACGCGGTAGAAACCGGTAGCCTGCTCGCGCCAGCCTGCCTTCAGGTAGCCACCGTAGGGGTCAAAGTCGCGCGGAAGCCCCCACTGCGCCAGAGTGCGTTTCTCCTCCTCGAGACTGCGTCGCAGGTCGTCGTCGGTTTGCACCCTGTTCGGGGAGCGTACATAGCGACATTGCCCGAAGCGGTCGATGTAGGGCTGGTAGCGCTTCCAGTCGGGCATGGGCACCAAACGGAAATTAGCCTCGATGTTCAGGGGAAGGTCCACCGCGAATGGAGTCCGCCGGATGGGTTTGCCCCACAGGGTTTCTATATTGAACATTCGCACAGGTTCGGGAATGTCTTCGCGCGTCTCCAGTGAGAACTCCTGCTGGCTTCGCCTGCCCATGGTGATGCTTACGCGGTGGCGAGTCGGGCGATAGTTCGTCTGTCCGCTGGCGAATGAGGGCACAGTTGCCACTTCCAGGGAGCCTCCGTGAGGAGCAAACCTGCCCTCGCTCTTGCCCAGAAGCGTGTTGTTCAGCCACAGTTCCGCTCCCGATGCGGTGATGCGTGCCACGAGGCGATACGGCTTGTTCCACTCCCATTTCGGTGTGGCGACGATGAAACGCCACGAGTTCCCGTCGGCAACGCCCAGCGCAATCTTTAGCGTCTCCAGAGGGCATACAGGGTCAGGCGTCTCGTTCTCGAAGCTCAGGTAAAAGCCTTTTCTGCCCTGCCAGTCATGCTGGGAAGCGAAGTAGTAGCGGTGAGCAGCCATCTCCGTTCTCCCTTCAGGTAATTCTACGGGCTGAGTTAGATGCAGTCGCGTCGCTTTCCTGCCGATAATAAGCGGTGAGGAGGTTGGTAGCATGGGGTATCCGGTGCAGCGTATTACCATCACGGGCATCGACATAGACAGCGTGGAGAAAGATCCCTCGTTCGCCACAGCGTACGCCTTCACCATGCAATTGTCGGAGGCGCCCAACGAGGCGTGGACGCTCGCCTTCAGCGAGGAATGGAAAGCAATCATCGCCGCACGCAAACTGCAGCTCGATGTCGTGGGCGACCGTCTTCGCTGTATTGTGTCGGAGGGCGATGACCTGCGCCGGGTGGTGCGGTTCGCTTACGAGTTCGTGGAGCGCATCAACCAGCGGGTTCCGCACTACTGCGCCCAGCTGGAGCAACGTGACCGGCGCGAGCAGGCGTACCGCCGCGAGGTGGAGGAGCATATCGCATACCTGCGTGCACGCTTGCAGGCACTTGTTGAGGAGTTTGAGGGCAACAAGGCGGCGTAGTGATGAAGCATAGCGCAACAAGGGAAAGGCAGGTGTGGGGACGTTGAGCACGAGCGGTATCAACTTCTCTGGTCTCATCTCCGGCATGGACACCGAGGGGCTGATCCAGCAGATCATCAAGGTGGAGAGCCGGCGCAAGACCATCTGGGCGACACAGCAGTCGCAGCTCACCCAGCGGCTTTCTGGACTGCAGGCGCTTCAGGCGCAGTTGCTGGGGTTTCAGTCCGCCATTTCTCAGGTAACCATTCAGTCTGCGTTCAAAGCGGTCAGCGCTACCAGCAGTGCCGAGAGCGTGGCTCGCGTGAGCGTCTCCACCGATGCGGTACCAGGAACCTACCTGCTGGAGGTGTCGCAGCTCGCCACCAACCACAAGATTGCCACCACCGCCCGCACCTCCGCCGATGACGCACTGGGGTTAGACGGTTCGTTTATCGTCAACGGCAAGCAGGTGACCGTCGTTGCCAGCGACAACCTGCGCGACATCGCCGCCCGTATCAACAACGCCAAGGCAGGCGTCACCGCGTCGGTGCTGAGCGCGAGCAGTGGTGAGCATTATCTCGTGCTGACGGCGCACAACACCGGTAAAGCGAACGCCATCAGCCTGAACGACCTGGGCTCCGGCAATGTTTTGCAGTCGCTGGGGCTGGTCAATACCACCACCACACTGAAGAACCCCATCACCAACGGCGCGCAGTCCGACAAATTCGCCGATACCAGCACCGCTATCGGCACGCTGATGACGCTGAGCAACGCGCCATCAGGTACGATACGGATCAACGGCGTGGATGTCGCTATCGACCTCGCAACCGACTCGCTGAACGCGATTGCCAGCAAGATCAACGACGCTGGCGCCGGGGTCACCGCCTCAGTTGTCACAGTGAACGACAATGGCACCACCAGGTACCGACTGAGCATTACCGGTAGCAGTACACCTGCCTTCACCGACGACCAGCACATTCTCGAGACACTGGGCATCCTGAAATCAGGCTACGGTAATGAGCTGGTGCAGGCAAAGGACGCACAGTTCAAGATTGACAACATGAGCCTCACCAGCAGCACCAACGTGTTGACCAACATCGTGCAGGGCGTTGCCATCACCCTGACGGACGCAGACGCTACCAGCCCCAAAAAGACTACCATCACCATCACGCGCGATACCGGTAGCATTAAGAGCGCTATTGAGGGATTTGTGAAGGCGTACAACGACACCGTCGACCTGATCAAGAAGTACGACTACTTTGACAAGGAAACCTACGACACCGGACCGCTGTTCGGCAACCCCACTGTCAACGCGCTAAAGTCGGAGCTGATGGGACTGCTGTCTGACACCGTCGCAGGTACCCCGTCAGATATGAGCATGCTGGCACAGGTGGGTATCACACTGGACCCATCACGCTCGGGCAAGCTGCTGCTGAAGAGCACCGAGCTGGAAGAGGCTCTGAACAATCGGCTGGCGGACGTGGAGAGGATTTTCCGGGTGGTGGGTTCCACCAGCGACCCGCGCCTGACATACGTCATCGCGACCAGCAAGACGAAAGCCACCGGCGTGCCGTTGACGGTGGAAATCACACAGGTGGCAACGCAAGCACGGGCGGTGGCAACAGTTGCGCAGACGCAAGCAAGCGCCACGGCAGAGCGCCTGACCTTCAGCGGTGGAATATTCGGGAGCAATGAGTACAGCATCACCCTGAACGCAGGCAACACCATCGACGACACCATCGCTCAGATAAACTCGGATGCCAATCTGGCGCGATACCTTGTGGCGTCCAAAGACGAGAACGGGCACCTGGTGTTGACCTCCAGGCAGTACGGCTCTCGCGCAGCGTTCAACGTGGTGAGCAACCAGGAAGCTGCCGGTAACAACAGCGGTATCGGCACTACGCGCCTGGAAGTGCAGGGGCAGACCGTGGCTGGCACCATCAATGGCGAGCCAGCGACAGGCGATGGACAGTTCCTTACTGGCAACGCTGGAAACGCCACTACGGACGGCTTGCAGGTGCGAGTGACTGCCACCACGACAGGCATCATCGGCACCGTGACGGTCACACGGGGCATAGCAGACCAGGTGTTCCAGATGATCCAGCGGTTTACCGACTCGATTAACGGAGCACTGACGGATGAGACGAAGACCATCCAGCAGCAAATCGACGAGATCAAGGGGCGCATATCGGCGTTTGATGAAGCGATGCAGCGCAGGGCGGAGTTCTTGCGGGCGCAGTTCACCCGCATGGAGTCTGCTCTGAACAAGATGCGGAACGAATCGATGCGTTTAGCCGCCGTTTTGGGACAGGGCAATCTGTTCAGTAATCTGGGTGCTTAGGAGAGGACAGGAGTGGTATGGCGCTGACAAGCCCGTATGACGTGTATCAGCGAATGCAGGTGGACACCGCGTCTCCTGCCAAGCTGGTGGTGATGTTGTATGATGGGGCGATCCGTTTTCTCAAGCAGGGTCAGGATGCCATGCAAAGGGGAGACAGGGAGAAACAGAATCACTATCTGGTGCGCGCCCAGCGCATCATCGCCGAGCTGACCAGTTCGCTGGACGTGGAGGCAGGCGGGGAGATCGCGGTGAACCTGATGGCGCTGTATCAGTTCATGCACGAGCAGCTGGTGCTGGCGAACCTCGAGGACGACCTGCAGAAAGTGCAGAAGGTGCGCGAGATGCTGGAGAGCCTGCGTGAGGCGTGGGTGCAGGTGGAGGCGATGGCGCGGGAGGCGCTGGGACAGTCTGCCTCGTCGGGAGCCGAGGTACCACATGCAGCCTGACGCTTACTGGCAGAAGTGGCTGGTCACGCATGGCGAGCGGGTGCGCATCCTGCAGGCACTGCAGGAAGAGGCAATTGCCAGCGAGCAGTGGGATACGCTTCAGCAGTTGTTGCAGGAACAGGAGGAGCTGCTGCGGGATGTATGGCAAGCCGCTCCTCCCGACCTGCCCACTGACGTGCTTGCCTTCCTGCACGAGGTCAGACAGGAGAACATGCGGCTTCAGCAGAAGCTGGAGGCTCGGCTGAACGCGCTGCGCACGGAGATGGCTGAGGTAAACCGGTCACGCAGCGCCCTGCAGTATTACACAGGCACCCCGTCCGGTAGCCTCGAGGACCGCGCGGCGTAAGTTGCCGCAAGCAGGAAGCACCCCGCCCCCTACCGAAACATCTTCCACACGAATAGCAGGAGGTGGAGGATGCCTGGTCTGGTAGAGGGCAGGAATGCTCTCGTGCTGGGTGTCGCCAGCGAGCGCAGTATCGCGTGGGCAATCGCGCAGAGACTGGCTCAGGAAGGGGCGCACCTGGCTTTAACATATCAAAACGAACGGCTTGAGAAGAACGTCCGTCCCCTCGCTGAAACCGTCCCCGGAACGCTCGTGCTGCCCTGCGACGTATCCGACGATGAGCAGGTCGCTGCGCTGATACAGTCGCTGCAGGCGCAGTGCGGCAGGGTCGACATTCTGGTACACAGCGTCGCCTTTGCGAAGAAGGAGGAACTGTCCGGGCGATATGTGGACACCTCGCGCGAGGGTTTTCGCATTGCGATGGACGTGAGTGTGTACTCTCTGGTGGCGCTGTGTCGGGCGCTGGAGCCGCTCATGAGCGCGGGGGGAAGCGTGGTCACCCTGACCTACATCGGCAGCGAACGGGTGGTACCCAACTACAACGTGATGGGCGTTGCTAAGGCAGCGCTGGAGGCGAGTGTGCGTTATTTGGCGTCAGACCTGGGACCGCAGGGCATCCGGGTGAACGCGGTGTCGGCAGGTCCGATCAGCACACTGGCGGCGCGAGCCATCGCCGGCTTTACCACCATGCTGGGACGTGTGCGCGAAGTGGCTCCATTGCGCCGCAACACCGAAGCGGAGGAAGTCGCCGATGTGGCGCTGTTTCTGCTGAGCGATCTCGCCCGAGGCGTCACCGGCGAGGTGGTTTACGTGGATAGCGGCTACCACCTCATGGGCATGGTGTAACACGATACAGCAGGGAGGTAGAGATGAGAAGAGTAGTGCTGATTGCGCTGAGTGTGCTGTTCGGTGCGGTATGCATGGGATGGGTGCAGGGAGAGCCGCCCGCCGAGGTGACCGTTGGCGGGGAGCTGATCCTGCGCATCCGTTTCAGTGCGGGCGGAATGACTCCTCAGCAACGCGCAGATGCCATCACCATGCGCCTGCGCACCATTCTGCAGGACCCCGACATCCAGCCTGCGGACGTGGTGGTCAAGCCCATCGCTGGCGGTGAGGCAGGTATCTACGTCAAAGACCAGCTACTCATCACCGTGGACAGACGCCATGCGGAGTTCCACAAGACCACGCCGCTGAAGCTGGGTGAAATCTGGGCGAAACACCTGCGCGAAGTGATTCCGCAGGTGAATGTGAAGCCAAGGTAGCGGGCGCACTCGCAGAAGAGAACGTCGTTCCGAGCGGTAAGCGATGCTGCGATGGGTCGCCACCGCTCGGAGTGACCGGTGAATTGAGCCTGTGTTGTTGTTTCTGACACGCACGCATCGCAGGGGTTGTGTGGAGGGCGGAATGGGTCGCAGGGGCTTCGCGCTTCTTGGTGTGCTTCTCATCATGGCGTGTACACCACTTGTGGAGGGTCAGATGTCCGCAGATGTCCCCGAGAACGTCTACCGCGCCGAGCTGGTCAGCTATCCCGGCGCGTACGGTTTCGAAATCGGCAAGTCGGCAATCATCCTCGTGAGCGATATGGAGCTTGAAGCGCTATCCGACCCTGATCGCAAGCTCAACCTCACACTCACCTTCGAACCGCAGGAAATGAGCCTGCGCGAGGTCTGCGAGCGAGCGAAACAGTCTGGGCACCGCACAATGATTATTGCCTTCGACCACTTTTTCAGCCAGTACCGCCCTGGTCAGGCAGGACCGCGTCGCTACACTCCGGACACCGACGGCTACATCGAGCGCCTTGCCCCGATCGCCAGATTTGCGCAGGGATATGGTCTGGGGTTGGAACTCAGCCTACTGTCGCCACTGGAAATCGGTCCCGGTTATCGCGCCAAAACCGGCGAGAGCGGGATGTGGATGCAGTATCGCAAGGGCCTGCGCGACCCGCAGACGGGCGCGTTCAGCGTGCAGATGTGGCGGCACAGGCGCTGGGCGAACAACAAGGGCGTGGTGGAGCTCGAGGACGCGGGGGTACGGGTGTTCGCCTTCCGGGAGCAGTCCATCGCAGGCACGCCGTACCGTGTTGTCAATCCCGATAGCATCGTGGAAATCACCGAAGCGGCGAAGGTAGAGGTCTTCCCCGGAGCGCAGGCTCGCGCGGGCGACTTCGCTGCAGTGCGCATCCGCGTGTACGGAACAGGACGAACCGATGTCGGTGCGCTCAACCGCGTGCTGGTGGTGCAGATGTACCGGTCGCCCGAGATGGACTACTTCAGTCCCAGGGCGCTTCCCTTCCTGAAGGAGCTGATCGACAAATACGCCGACGCCGGTATCAGGCTGAACGCCCTCTATTCTGACGAGATGCACATCCAGCAGGACTGGGCGTACTTCAACCACCACGATCACGGCGATTTCGCCATGCGCTATGTGACCGACAGCCTGGCGCACCGGTACGCGCAGCTCTACGGCGACCGCTACCGCGACTTGGCGAAGTATCTGCTCTATTTCGTGTATGCGCAGGAGGACTTCGCGTCCGACCTCACAGCGCGGCAGCCGATCATGCATGTGTTTGGCGCTTCACCGGAAGCGATACGCGAGACGGCTCTGTTCCGCTCGCGATATTACCGCCTTCTGCAGGATGGGGTAGTGGAACTGTTCACCGCAGCCAAACGCTACGCCGAGCAGAAGATGGGCTACAAGCTGGAGTCGCGTGCTCATGCCACATGGGCGGAAAGTCCCACGGTTGACTACTGGAACACCGGGCAGGAGAACATGAACCGGCACAAGTACGAGTACACGTCCAATTTCGTCTGGTCGGTGACGGTGCATCAGGCGGCGTCTGCCTGTCATGACTATTTCCGCTGGGGCGACTTTCTGACGGGCAACGGCAACGACCACGCGGAAGGTGGCTGGCTCGACCGCAACTACTACGGCTTGGCGCTTGGTTGTTCCACCGGTATCCTGAACGAGGTGCCGTACTCCTACGCGGCGCACTGGGGCTCTCCCGCCGAGATTTCCCAGCGACACTGGTGGCTGCAGTGTGCCTTTGGCACGGCGGGGGCATACCACGGTCGGGTACAGGGGATGCAACATCGCGCGGTGGAGGTGCTGATGCTGTATCCGCTGGATCTGGTGGCGGTAGAAGAGCGCTTCGGCAGCTGGATGACGCAGTACGGCTACACCAACTATATCACGCAGTGGAAACTGCTGGAACAGGGCAGGCTCGAGGGCGGCGCGATACGCATTGGGGACTACCGCTTCACGACACTCGTGGCGCTTTTCGAGCCTTTCCCCGCGCGTGCCATGCTGGAGCTGATGAAGCGCATGGTGGAAGCAGGGGGCAAGGTGGTGTGGTCAGGACCGCCGCCCGTGCTGACCGCCGAGGGAGAGCCGGCGCAGCCGCTGTGGCAGGAGATATTCGGCGTGCGTTACGCACCTGGGCAGATGGAAGGGATTGCCGCGCCGGGAAGGGTGGTGACTTTCAGCGGCACTCTGGGCGGAGTGACGCCCCAGACCATTCTCACCGACTTCCTCGTGGACCACATCTACCCGGTGACGCCCGAAACGAGCACCGAAGCAGTGGCTCAGGTGGGCGAAGCAGTGGTGGGCACGGTGCGCCGTACTCCGAATGGCGGTATCGCTGTCTTCCTTGGCTATCGCCCGCGCGACGATCAGTCTCGCAGTCTGGGGTACGATGCGCGCAACTGGTTTGACGTGCTGAGCGCACTGGGGGCATATCCGCCCACCGGTAAGTTCGCTGACCTCAACGACAACACGGAGCATCTCTCGCGGACGGGCGAGTATCTGGTCACCCGCTTCCCCAACGGCGCGATATCGATGGCGCCGCACATACGCGGTATCGTGGAAGACTGGGGCGGCGGCTTCGCCCGCAACCGGCAAGAGGACGAGAAGGTGCTTCAGAGGCTGAAGCTGCCCTCCGACCGGGTGCAGGTGAAAGACCTCGCCGTAAAAGGGCATCGGGTAAGTGTGGACGCGCGCGGTGCAGTGAGCTTTCGTGTGAATGAAAAAGGCGACATGGTAGCCTTTTGCGGTTTCGATTGCACAGAGATTGAGATAGACGGCAGACGCCATCGGTTTGCCGAGCGGATTGGCGAGCATCCTGTGGCGCTGGTGGTGTGGGCGCCTGTTGCTAAGGAGCGCAGGGTAGCGGGCGGTGCGGTGATGGAGATACAGGTGCACGGAGCGGCGCGGCTCGTACTGCCCGAGAACCTGTTTCCGGCAGAGTTTCAGATGTTTCTCGAAGGTGCAACGCCGGGTAGCAGGGGGCGCGAGGTCCCGTTCCGCCGAGAGGGGGGCAACGTGCTGGTGGAGGCGCTTCCCGAGCTGTCTGGCAGGTGGATATACGTAGTGCCGGCTGGTCAGGCAACTATTGACAACTGACCATATTCTCGGATAGAATAAATCGCGTTGGTTTGCGCAAAACTTGGTCTGAGGTGAGGAAACATCAGAACGGATCTGCGGATCAACGAGCGCATCCGGGCACGCGAGGTGCGCGTCGTGGATGAGAACGGCGTGCAATTGGGCATCCTGCCCACCCGCGAAGCGCTGCAAATTGCGCAGGAACGCGGATTGGACTTAATCGAAGTCGCTCCTCAGGCTAACCCTCCCGTGTGTCGCATCATGGACTACGGGAAGTTCAAGTACCAGCAGGCGAAACGGGAGAAGGAAGCACAAAAGAAGCAGCATGTCACGGAAGTGAAAGCCATCCGGGTGCGCCCTGGGACGGACGATCACGACCTGGACTTCAAGCTAAATAATTGCATCAAGTTTCTCAAAGAGGGCGACAAGGTCAAGATTACGGTGCTCTTCCGCAGCCGTGAGATTACCCGTCCCGAAATGGGGCAGAAGGTGATGGAGTTCTTCTCCAACGGCTGTGGCGAAGTGGGTGTGGTGGAGAAGGCTCCGACGATGGAAGGGCGCACGATGACGATGGTGCTGGCTCCGAAGCCAAAAGGCAAGTAACGAGCAGACCAGTGGTCGCGCAATTCGCAATGGGGGAATACTCCCCCATTTTTCACGCAATAATCTGGTGAGGAGATGGTCGTATGCCGAAGATGAAGACGCACAAAACGGCGGCGAAGCGCTTTGCCCGTAGCGGCAAAGGTCGGCTGATTTGTCGAAACGCCGCCAATAGCCACATGTTTCTTCACAAGAGCGGCTCGCGCAAGCGTCGGTTGGAGATCGAGAAAGAGGTTGACAAAGGCAGCCGCTGGCGCATGAAGCGCCTGCTGGGAATCTGAGCGAAGGGGGATGATGAATTATGCCTCGTGTGAAACGCGGCACAATGACCCATAAACGGCACAAGAAGACTATCGAGCGCGCCGAAGGCTACTGGGGGCGGAAGAAAAACGTTTTCCGCCGCGCCAACGAGCAGGTGATGAAGAGCCTGCAGTACGCCTATCGTGACCGTCGCGTGCGCAAGCGGCAGTTCCGCAGGCTCTGGATCACGCGCATCTCCGCCGCCTGCCGCGCCGAGGGCTTGCCCTACAATCGCTTCATCGAGGGGCTGACAAAAGCGGGTGTGGTGCTGGATCGCAAGGTAATGGCGGATATGGCGGTGAACCAGCCAGAAGCCTTCCGCGAGCTGATTCAGATCGCCCGACAACACGCCACATTAGCGACGGTGGGGTAGCGTGGAAGAGCGTGTTCACGCGCTGGTAGAGGAAGCCTCTCAAGCCATCCTCTCTGCCAGCACCACGGCGGAACTGGAACAGCTGGAGACCCGTTACCTGGGGCGCAAAGGGCAGGTGACCGAGCTGCTTCGCGCACTGCCGACCCTGTCCCCCGAGGAGCGACCACGCTTCGGACAGATGCTGAACTCGGTGAAGGCGCAACTGCAGGCGCAGATCGACGCGCGTCGCGCCGAGTTACAGGGGCAGGAGCGCGAAGAGCGCCTCCGCGCCGAACGGGTGGACATCACCCTGCCTCCGCGTCCCCTGCGCGTCGGGCTGAAACACCCGCTCACCCAGACGATGGAGCGCGTGCGCGCCGCGCTCATCGGTCTCGGCTTCGAGTTTGTGGACAGCCCCGAACTGGACGACTACCGCTACAACTTCGCTGCGCTGAATTACCCCGACGATCACCCGGCGATGGACGAGCAGATGTCGTTCTACATCTCCGACACCCGCCTGCTGCGCACGCAGACCACCAGCGTGCAGGGGCGAGTGATGGAAAAGCGCAAGCCGCCGTTCCGTATCGCCGTCATCGGAAGGTGCTTCCGCAACGAGACGGTGGATGCCACCCACCATCACACCTTCCATCAGGTGGACGCCTTCATGGTGGATAGGGGTATTAGCATGGCAGACCTGAAGGGGGTGCTGGCGGCGTTCGCGAGGCAGATGTTCGGGGAAGATGTGCAGGTGCGCTTCCGTCCGGACTTCTTCCCGTTCGTGGAGCCGGGAGTGGACTACGCCATTTACTGGCAGGGTGGCTGGCTGGAGCTGGGCGGCGCGGGGCTGATCCATCCCAACATCCTGCGCGCGCACGGCATTGACCCCGAGGAGTGGACCGGTTTCGCTTTTGGACTGGGCATCGAGCGCATCCCGATGATCCAGTATCAGATTGATGACCTGCGATTGTTCCTGGAGAACGACCTGCGTTTCCTGCAAAGATATGGGGCGTAAGCGATGCGTGTGCCGATAGAGTGGCTGAAGGAATATGTAGAGGTTCCGACATCGCCGGAGGAGCTGTCTCATCGCCTGACGATGGCTGGACTGGAGGTAGAGGCGATCGAGCACGATGAAGGCGAGCCTGTGCTGAACGTCAAGGTGACCCCCAACCGGGGCGACTGCCTCTCGATGGTAGGGGTAGCGCGCGAGGTGGCGGCGCTGTATGGGCTGTTTCTGCGTCATCCCATGCCCTCCGCCCGCACCTGTGTGCCGAGTGAGGCAGCTCAGTTCGCGCACATTGAAATCGTCGACGACGACCTGTGTCCCCGTTACGCCGCGCGGGTGGTGCGCAACGTTCGCATCGCCCCCTCGCCCGAGTGGATGCAGAAACGCCTGATCGCAGCGGGAATGCGCCCGATTAACAACGTGGTGGACGCGACCAACTACGTGATGCTGGAGATGGGGCAACCGCTGCACGCCTTTGACCTCGACCTCCTCCCGGAGGGGCGTATCGTTGTTCGGCGGGCGAAGCCGGGCGAGAGGATTGTCACCCTGGACGGCGTCGAGCGCGACCTGCAGCCCGACATGCTGATGATTTGCGACGCCACGCATCCGGTGGCGGTAGCCGGTGTGATGGGCGGCGGCGAGACGGAAGTGACCCCCAGCACGCGCAACGTTCTGCTGGAGTCGGCGCATTTCCATCCCACCTCCATCCGGCGTACCTCCCAGCGACTGCAGCTGTCCACGGAGGCGTCCTATCGTTTCGAGCGCGTCGTAGACCCGGGCGGTGTGGTCGCGGCGCTGGATCGCGCGTGTGACCTGCTCGAGCAAATCGGTGCCGGTGAGCCGGTACCAGGCGCGGTGGATGTGTACCCTCGTCCGGTTCCGGAACGTACCGTCACCCTGCGTCCCGAGCGATGCAACCTGTTGCTTGGCTTGAATCTCGATGCGCAGACTATGGTGGACTGCCTGTGGCGACTGCAGCTGGCGGCGCACCTGCAGGATGGCGTCATCCATGTGCAGGTTCCCACCTTCCGCCCCGACCTGAACAT
>OGCI01000523.1_pt1 | contig 42172 bp, 35 predicted proteins | sample 1570021 | NCBI WGS metagenome assembly OGCI01 (sample SAMN06264664, study PRJEB24512) | hot springs metagenome | isolation source: Hot spring water | place: South Africa: Tshipise | collected 2015-06-21
TTTTTATAAGGACCGTTTCAGTACTTCTGACTTCAACGAACTATGTACAATAAAAAACATAAATAAACAATCTACATAGCTCAATTACTCGTAACTACTTACCTACGAATAACTTTCAATTTCAATTAATGAAACTATCACCATATTACTTTATTTTTGTCCATAAAATTATTCAACAGTTTTTTACTATATGGCAATCATCAAAAAAAATTTAATTGGTGAACTTTCAGGAAGTTTATCTGATGTTATCTTCAGAAAAAGAAACGGTAAAATAGTAGCTTACTCTAAGCCATCGAATCAAAAAATCAGTAATTCAAAAAAATCAATTGATGCTAGAAAGCGTTTTGCTACTACAGTGACCCTTGCAAAAAAAATCAACTCCAATATTCTACTCTCTGAAATATGGAAAATTTCTAATATCTCTGCGACCAATGCGTATCAAAAAATAATCAAAATCAATAGCAAATTTTCTGAACCCGATTGTATTTCTGTACAAAATAAATTAGTACCTGACTCAAGATTCAATGCTTTTTTTACTTTCAAATACGATAATAATTTTCTTTATACTGATCTCGACTGTAAAAAATTAAATAAAGTATTATTAAAATTTCCAATTATTCACTATTTAATTTATGCAGTTACTATCTCAAATGATAAATATATTGAAATGATAAATATTGAATTACCTGATCTAAGATATCTAAACAGCTATAGTGCAGAAATCAACTTGGATAGAATTATAAATTCAAAAACTCTCTCTGCAGTTGCTCTTACAACTATTACCGCTAATCCTAGCAAAACTAAAAAGCTTATATGGACTTCGTCAGTGGGATTCAAAATTATTTAACAAAACATTAAATCAAAGTTAAATTTTAACTAATTTCATAAATCACTTTAACTAAAAGATACAATTAGATTATTTGATACAATATATTTTTCGAACATTCAGATCACATAAGAAAAATATTCAAACAACAAATGCTGTCGAAACTGTGCATCGTTAATATATCTAATTTATAAAACATAAAGGCTATTTTTCAACAGTCTGCTACCATTTGGCTGGATGATGTTTTAAAGATGATTTACTTAAGCTAACAAAGAGAAAGATAAAAATTAGACTATTATGCCTATTCTGAATTGCTATGTTGCTTGATCTCACTTATTTATTTTAGATAGAGACATTTAGTTATACTTTAGATTTATATTCCATTTACACAAATTCAGATTCAAAATTGAAAATATATGAATGGTTGAATATCACTTGATTTGAATTGTAATATTATTATTAAAATAAATCCGATGTAAAGAATTTGATAAATAAAATTCATATTGATAATTATTCCTATGAAATATTCTTCAAACCTTTTACCTACATAATGCAAGATGTATCCAAATACCATTACGACAAATATCATCTGATATACTAATGGAAATTTTATCAAAAGTTCAACTTGAAAATCACTATAAATTTTACTAATAATGATTATGGAAGTTTCGAAATCTTTAGCTCGAAAAAAAATCCAGCAGAAACTTACTATATTAAATGTAACTATTAGACCAACCAACTTTGTAAATGTATTTTTATTAAACTTGTTTGGTAAGTCAAAGACTTTTTCAACTCCTAACCAAAATCCGTGTATAAATCCCCACAATACAAATTTCCAATTTGCGCCGTGCCACAATCCACCAAGAAGCATTGTAATAATCAAATTGAAATAAGTCCTTATAATTCCTTTTCTATTCCCACCAAGTGTTATATAAAGGTAATCCCTCAACCAACTAGACAGAGATATATGCCATCTTCTCCAAAACTCAGTTAAACTTACTGATTGATACGGTGAATCAAAATTTTTCGGCAATTTTATACCTAACATTAAAGCAAGTCCGATTGCCATATCGGAATATCCGGAAAAATCACAATAAATCTGAATTCCATATGCATACACACCCATTAAAATCTCTATACCACTAAATCTTAATGGTTCTTCAAATATTCTATCAACAAAATTTACGCTTAGAAAATCTGCTATCACAATTTTTTTAAATAATCCTGCCATAATAAGATAAATGGCTTGCCCAAAATCACTTCTGTTAAGATAATAATCATTATTTATCTGTGGGATAATTACTGAAGCTCTTATAATTGGACCTGCAACTAATTGAGGAAAAAATGATATGCAGAATAAGTAATCAATATAACTCTTTAACGGTTGAATTTTTTTTCTGTAAATATCAATTGTATAACTTAATGATTGAAATGTATAGAATGATATTCCCGCTGGAAGAAAAATATCATAAAAATGTAGGTTACCAGAAAATAAATTGTTTATTGTATCAACAAAAAAATTTGTGTACTTAAAGTATGACAGGATTGATAAATTACTAATTAAACTTATCAGCAAATAGATTCTCCTCCTCAGTAGTGCTTCAGTGTTGTAAATCTTGAAAGCAACTAAATAATCTATAATTGTGGTAATTAAAATTAGAAAGAAATAGAATCCACTGCTCTTGTAATAAAAATATAATGAAAATACTACAATGTATAATATTCTTAATTTTTTATTTTTATAAATAAAGTTGTGTAATACAATAAAAATGGTAAATATAATTAGGAATGTAGCACTGCTAAAGATCAAAGGCTCATTTGAATTATAAATAAATAATCCAAAAAATTTATTTAAATCAAATTGGTTAATGAATCTTTCAATTTCTTTCATGACTATTGATTATAGCTTTTGCCATTAATACTCCTTGCAAAAAATATCCCTGATGACTGAAATGAATCATATCTCTGCTTGATAATCCATTTTTTAACCAATAATTTCTCGAATTCTTTCCTCCAGCAACCTCGTATAAATCATATAAAGCAATTTTTTTGTCCTCAACTATCTGTTTAATAACTTTATTGATAACCTCAGAATTATTTGTTTTTTGCCGTTTTTTTATTATTTCAATTGGAGTAACCAATACTATTTCCGAATTTATTTTGTGAAACTTTTCTACTAAAGATGATATGTAAAAATTCAAATCGTTTTCACTGTAATTTGCAACTTTATCATTTGTCCCTAATGAAATAATTGTGAGATCAGGTTTAAATTCATTAATAACATTATCTAATTCATTAAGGCTTGAAAAATATTCGAAAGTTTTACCTGATAAGGCAATACCAAAATATTCAATACCTATTGAATCCTTCTCAAAAGGAATAGTGACGGTTTTACTAACTTTTTTGTAGAAAACTTTTTTCCTCCTCCCTTTTTTAATCACAACTTTTCTGTTTTCCTCAAAAAATAATCTTGCATCGTGAATTAGATATCTATTTCTTAATGTTAATATAAATCCTTTGGAAATATCTCCGGAAGCTAGATGAGAATCCCCAATGTGCAATATTCTAATTTTGCTTGAACTACTTAATTTCTTATAAAATTTAGGTTCATGATTAAATACTATATAGTTTTTATTAAGTTCAATGAAATCATATTTAGAAACGGCTGTATCTTGTGAAAAGATTATTTCCGAGATAAATAAAAATAAAAATAGCTTTATCATCTTTTTTGAAGTGTATCCTTATTTACGCTAAAATTGGTAATTTTTTCAAAAATTCTTTTACCGATAAATTTTGCACCGCCTCTACTAATGTGTAAATAATCCTGTGCTGCTAATCCTTTATCAACCCATTTAACAATACTATTTACACCTCCCATTAAATCTAATAAATTGATAAAACTTGACCCCGTTTCCTCAGCTAGTTGTTTCTGTGCTTTTATGAGATTAAATATATTAGGATCAGTAATATAACTTTCTCCTTCTTTTTTCCCTCTGTCCCCTATGCTAACTATTAAAATATCTGCTTTCGGAAAACATTCCTTAAAATATTCAACTACTCTCTTCATCTGATTTTTATAATGGGAATAGTTTGTAACACTATCACTAAGAACATTCATTCCATACTGAAAAACTACTAATCTATAATTCAGATATTCATTAAATTTTTTTAAGTTTTCCGAAGGTATTTTATGAAGGGTAGTTCCTGAATATCCTCGAAGAGAAAAATTATCCACATATATTCCATTTCCTTTTTCAACTGATACACCATACACTCTCATTAAATTAGGAGAGAAATTCATTGTCAGTTGATCATTTGCGCTATTTAAATCGATTACAAATTGACTTAGATAGTTTGTTTTTCCTGAGATTTCAATCTTGTTATCATTCACAAAAAAATATGGAATCGTATCTTGAGTCAACACTGAATCACTTATTTTGTAAAAAAGTCTCAATAAATTATAATTTGCCTCTGGTGTCAAAGTTTTAAATGTAATTGTGAAATCCTCTTTAGGCTCAAATACTGCTCCTGAAATACCAAAATCGTATGTTTTTTTAGACTTATTTAATGCGTAAGTATTTATTTTATCTTCATCATATTCAAATGTTACTTTATTCCGAAATCGTGCATCAACAGAACTTAATGGGAGAAAACCAACACCGCTTCCTCCATATTTCCTCTGCAAAAGAGTTCTTAAATCACTAGTTATCAAATCTCCTTCAATCTCCGAATCACCATAATAAGCAATACGTATAGGTTTTTCTTTATATTCTTCACTCTCCAAAGAAGACCAGAAATTTTTTAAGTGTACAAACGAATAATTACTTTTATTTGGTTTATATTGATCATCTAATGAAACTCTTTGATCGTCTACATTGAAAATATTTTCCTGCATGAGTTTTGAAAGTTGTTTTTCTTTTATGAAAGTAGAATCCTTCCTTATATCTGCAAAGAAATCAATCTTTTTTAACTTTAAATTGAATATACGAATCTCACCAACGAATGATAAGCCTATAAGGAAGATAATGATTATTAGACTAAGATAGACAGGCCTTTTATTAACTATGTTACTATTCATAACATTTCACCCCAGTTTAATTTTCTTTTAACCGTCCAAACTTATTTATTTTCGGAAGAACAATTGTTCAAAGTAAATTAAAAATAGCTGATGAAAATTAAATAATCAATCATTATAATAAAAATGTTAGTAATAACAATCGTACTTTATATTCTACAATGTTTCATATAATAAATCACTCTAATCATTGATGCCATATTTGCAGTTTTATTCAAAAAAATGATAAAAAGCAAAATTTAAATAGCTATATAAAATAAATGTTTAATCCTAAATAAAATTTTTGATTTTAGCAAAATTATAATTTTATGAAGTTCTAACTACTTCAAAGTACTCCTTTAAATTATTTAACGACCAAACTGTAATTTTATTAAAATTTAACCCTTTGTCACCAAACTATTATATCGTGAAATTAATAAATGTTTTGCTTAATTCTTAAACTTTTTGTAAGATTAATATTAAACTCTAGCTACTTTTAATTTAATTAGTGAAAGTCCAACTGAACCTAATTCAATATCTTTAAATTGTTATTCCGCCCACCCTAAACTGATCGTTTCAGTATCTCTCTTTTTTGTCATTCTGAACTTATTTCCAAATCTCACCAATTGTCATTCCGAACTCAAATCGTAATTTATGAGACCTTCATAACGAATTTGTTTAAAACTTCCAAATAGCAAATATTTTTTTGTTTTCAATCTTAAATCTGAATTCGATAAAACTTGACCTCAATATTTAATTTATTTTACCCCAAAACTTCATTCTTATGTAATGATTTGATAGAAAATTATATCGTTGACTCACCTTGCGATTGCTTCTTTGCGACTCGTAGCGATATAAAAATTGATAACTGATTTTCCTACTCAAACCATCTACTTATTTTCCATTAAAATAAATTGATGTCTTATTATTTTCTTTATTAAAAGATACATTAAACTCATTTCACATACGCTCCACATACGCATATCTTTCGATTATCTATCATTTATCTTTCGATTTTATCATAGAATTAACTGATTGAGAACATTTTTTTTAAATTATTAGATAGTTCATTGAGAGTTAGTTTTTAAATAATTAGCCATAACAGTAAAAATAATAGTTTCATTTATATCGAATTTTTATTTGATTTCATTCATACAATTAAATTTATTTTTTAGATATAAATAAAGGACTAAAAATCTATTCATCGTAAAAACTTTACTAACAAATAAAATTATGCTCTCATTTTGATACAATTATATGATTTCACTCACAACCTAAAATTAACAAAAAAAATCCTTGACAAATATTCTGTAATTAAATCAATTCAAAATGCAAGTATAATTTATTTATACATACTTGTAATTGAACTATTCCTGAGGGAAAAAATAATATTAATAAATTAAGGAGGTTAAAATGAATAACAAATTCTTTGTGCTCTTAACCTCACTTCTTTTTTATGTGGGGTTTACTTTTGCTCAAGCACCTGTTATTCCTGCAGATGGAGCAGTGAATGTTCTGCAGAGTACTGCCAGTGTTAGTTGGACGCCTTTTGATGACGGAAATGGAACAGCTCCATTTTATGATGCAGAGTATTCATTGACTGGAGCATTTGCTGGTGAAGAAATTGTCATGACAGTTTCTGGTAATTCTGCTTCTCTTCCTACTCTATCATTTAATACAAACTACTATTGGCGAGTTAGAGATAACGATACAGATGGTTCCGGAACTCCTGGTGCCTGGTCTAATTTTTCCTTTAAAACTGGCTTTCCAACTCTAAGCCTTTCTTCCCCAGCTAATGGTGCAATTGTAAGTCAAACACCTACATTAAGCTGGAGCACAAGTGCACCCGTTTCATTCGTTGATTACACGATAAACATTTCAGGTCCTAATGGATATAATGCAAATATCACAACTACGAGTCCTTATACATTTCCCAGTAACCTTGATTTCGGAACATATACTTGGAGCGTTACCATTGATGACAATAATACTCCATTAGATAATGTACCATTTACAACCACAACCAGAACATTTAATATATATCCTGCATTACTAACTCCACCAAATACAATTACTGGAGTATCAGTTGAACCAGAATTTACCTGGGAAAATGATGGAACTTCAACTTATTTGTTGGAAATTTCAAATTCAAATACTTTCGGTACTATTTTAGCTTCTTATAATGGTACTGGTGGTTCATATAATTTCACTGAAGCTGATTTAGGCATGCCACTAAACAATAATACTTTTTATTATTGGAGAGTTACTGTAAATGGATTAACAACTCCATCTTATTCATTTAAAACTACGGCAAATGTTGGATTAAATTTAGCGAACCCTGGAAACGCCTCTATTGTATATCAATATGATCCATTAATGTTCTCCTGGTATTTAGGTCAAGCACAAGGTTCTTTGAGATTTTCATTACAAGTAATTCAATCCGCAACAGCTCCAACACAATCAGATTGGGCAACTCAAGTAACAAATTATGTTAATGGTAATCCTCATACTTTTACTCATTTTTCAGATAATTTAACTACTACATTTCATTCAGTAAGTGGATTCTTAGGAGGATTAAGATATTACTGGAGAGTAGTCGCTTATTATGATAACGGTACTGTTGCAAATCAATTTGATTTCAGCGATAAAGTAGTGAGATATTCTCCTGTTTATTATTTCGATACCAGCGGTGGTGCTGTTACTGCTTATCCAAGCTGGCCTTCAGGAGGCTATACAATATATACTTTAACTCCATATTATTATTGGTACACTTTAATTTATCAACCAGGATTAACTTTTACAGTAGTTGTTTCACCCACACCGGATATTGACAGTGATGGTAAATTAGATGACGAAGTCGGTGCTTCGACAATCGCTGCAGGAACTAATTATTTTGCTGTACAACCTTCAAACTTAAACGAAGGAACAACATATTATTGGCAAGTTATATCAACTTATAATTTAATTAATACTTATTCTGCAATTCATTCATTTGTAACTTATGCACCCAGTGCTGTAACAGCGTATGTTCCAGTTCCTTCTTGGCCTGTTGGTGGAGTTACAGTATATACAACTGCTCCTTCATTACATTGGTGGGTAGGTGGTCCGTATAACAATCTCTTATTCGACATTCAATGGGGTACAGATCCAACATTAACAGTTAATACACTTGTTAGTGGATTAAGTAATTTATGGCATCAGTTAACTGGTTTGACAAACGGAGTAACTTACTATTGGAGAGTTAGATCATTTGAGAATGGTAATCCTCTTAATGTATCAGCTTGGTCTGCAATACAATCATTTACAGTTGTTGGCGGAGCTTCAAGTTATACTGTTGCATCCTGGCCTGTCGGTAATCCGATTGTTTATACTGATTTACCAACTTTGTCTTGGTATGTTGAAGGTTCGACTGCTGGTTGGTCTGGATACAGAGTGAAATGGCAAGCTAATACTGCTCCCGCAGATTGGGCTACTGTAATGAATGTCGCGGATGTTATGAATGTTAATCAAATGTTTTATACTTTTACTTCGGCTTTAAATTATGGAACTACTTATTATTGGGCTGTTGCTTTATATGACGGTGTGAATAATCCAGCTCATGGAGCTTATTCACAGGGTTCGTTTACACTTGTTGGTGGTTCTTCAGTTGGAATAGTATTAACTTATCCGGCAAATTTATCCGTGGTTTACACTCAATCCCCCACATTATATTGGTATGTAAATGGAACTCCAACTGGAATTACATCATATCAATTAATGTATTCACAACAATCTGACTTCAGCGGTCCAACTACAGTCACAGTAAGTGGAATTCCAAATACTTTTTATGCTCTTTCAGGATTAACACCAGGCGCAACATATTACTGGAGAGTAAGAGGACATTATTCAGGTACGACTTATACAAGTTGGTCTTCAACTTTTGAATTTGTTGTAGATGCAGGCGCAAGTCCTGTTGCTCCGAAAATTGGTTCACCAAATAATGTGAACATCACTGCAAATTCACCTGTATTATCCTGGTTCTTGCCAGTTCAATCAAGTTCACCACTACGATACAGAGTTGAATTAGCTTCTAATCCAGGATTTGCAAATGCACAGACTTTCGATAATGTCGCTAATCTACAACAGGCAGTATCTAACTTAAATGTTGGTCAGTATTATTGGAGAGTAAGATCTTATGTTGCTAATAATCCTGCAAATCAATCAGGATATTCACCAACTGGAAGCTTCACAGTAAATTCACCAACCAGTGCTGATGATGGTACTAAATTAATACCTCAGCAATTTGAGGTTTCTCAAAATTATCCTAATCCATTTAATCCAAGCACCATTATCAGTGTTGCATTACCTGAAAATTCAAATATGAATATCAGGATTTACAATGCACTTGGTCAGGAAATTATGACATTAGTTGATTCTGATTTTGCTGCTGGAAATTACAATTTCACTTGGAATGGAACTGATAATTCTGGCAAATTAGTTTCAGCAGGAATTTATTTCTACAGAGTTGAAGCTGGTAAATTCTCCGCTGTTCGTAAGATGACTTTGATGAAGTAAAATCTATTGAACTTTATAAAAGGTCAGTCGGTTGCGGCTGACCTTTTTTATTTTAAATATTTGCATAATAAGCGTCTTGAAAGAAAAAATAATCGTAAGTAAAAATGGAGCAGATTTTCCGGATCAATAAATGAAATGTTTTATCTTTTCCCCTTTTTGTCCAATTTCTGTCATTGCTTCAATACCAATATCAAGATGAATATCGGCAAATTTCTGAGTAACTATCTTATCCGATTCCTCAGTCTTAATTCCTTCCGGAAACATTGGAACATCAGAGACCAATAACAAAGCACCTCGTGGTATTTCATTAACCAATCCTACAATAAATAAAGTTGCTGTCTCCATATCAATCGCGATAGTAGAAAGAGTTTTCAAATATGCTTTGAATTTTTCATCCCACTCCCAGACTCTACGGTTAGTAGTGTAAACAACACCAGTCCTGTATTCAAGTCCTCGTTGAACAATTTTATCAGAAACGAATTTATGCAATTTGAATGAAGGCAATGCAGGAACTTCTTTTGGTTTGTAATCGTCGCTTGTTCCTTCGCCTCTGATAGCAGCAATAGGCAAGATAAAATGCCCAAGTTCTGTTGATGTTTTAAGTCCACCACATTTACCAAGAAATAAAACACCTTTAGGAGCACGCGCAACAAGTAAGTCCATAATTGTAGCTGCATTGGCTGAGCCAATTCCAAAATTTATCATCGTTAATCCCTGTGAATTAGTAGCTGTCTGCATTGGTTTACCGATACCTTTAATCTCGCAATCAAATCTCTTAGCAAATTTTTCAAGATAATTATGAAAGTTGGTCAATAACATATAATCACCAAACTCATCAATCTGAGTTCCTGTGTAACGTGGGAGCCAATTTTTTGCAATTTCAAGTTTTGTTTTCATTTAAGAACCTTATTTTATGATTAACTCAAAGTTAAATTTTCAGTTAGTGTATGATTCAATTACTCTCTTAATTGCTTCCTCACACACTTTACAGAAAGGTTTATCACCTTTTGAAAACATAATACAATCAAGCATAGAACGATAAAGTCCTGTTGGTTTATATCCCGCTCCTTCAAATGCACCAACCTTATTCCAATATTTACTACTTCTTAAATAGTTATCAACTTTGATTGATTGTTCTTTGTCCTTAATTGCATATTCGTCTTCAGCAGCTTTAATTTGATCTTCCGGCGCTCGATTTCTTTTAAGTTCAGAGATATAATTATTCAAACGATTACGTTCCTTTAACCATTCGAAACTCATTTTATCAAATTCTTCTTTTTCCCAAAGTGTCGGAATTTCAATTCCATCAGAAAGAAGTGATTTCCACTTTATATTATCAGGATTAAGCAGAGCAGTGATATTTGGTTCAATCGGTTCTATAGTTGGTTTATGAATATCTGTATATGCAACATCAGAAGTATAGTATTCGTCAGCTAATCCAGCAAATGAATGACCGAATTCGTGAATGAAAAGGTATTTTGCAAATTGATTGTCTGTGGTGTAAGTACAGAACTGATTGTAAATTCCTCCTCCACCGTAACGTGGGTGATTAACCTGAATATAAATAGCATCATAAGGTACAAAGGCAGCGAGGTCTCTCATTTTCTTGTTATCTTCTGTCATAAGATATCGTTCTGAACCAAAAGTCCAAAACGAAGTATTCAACACAGTGTTAACAAAAATATTCGCACCTGGTAAATCAGTCCCGCTTTCTTCCGACGGTTTGAACACTCCATAAAAGTTAAATTTATCTTTTAATTCTTTATATGGTTCTTGTTCAAAAAAATAATTAATAAAACGACGTAAATCATCTTCAAATTTTTTCTTTTCACTAATCGTATATCCTTCTGCGAGTACGACAACATCAACTTTTTTATGAGGATGTCCGCTTTTTATCGGTTTAATTATTTCAACAGAATTATCAATTATTTTATCATTGATTATAAAAATACTTTGAGGATCAATCTCAGTTCGGAATATCTCATCCATCAAATTCATTTCATTTCTTTTTGCTATAACGAAAAAGATTTTCTTTTTGGGAAAAGGAATTAGTGCAGATTCGTGAAAGGTTTTATTAACCCCATCAATTCCTGCTTTAGTTGAAGCATACTCCTGAAAAAATGTATCAAAACCTTTTGAATAAATAAGTTCGCCATTTTCAACATTAAATATTTTGTAATAATATTTTCCGTTGTTCAGTTCATCAATTAAATTTATTGTACTGCCAGCCCACATTCCATATCTGTAAATTTTATCAATGGTAAATATCTCTGATTTGCTACTTCCTATGTGGAAATAATCAATTCGCATTGTTTCATCTGTAAAGTAGTCGTTAAAATTTATTTTGCTTTGAGATAAAATTACGAGAGGAAATAAGAAGAAATAAATAATTGCTTTCATAAAAACCTCATTAAATTTATTAACCTTAAATTTGCCATAGTAATTTAGTAATCTTTTCAGGAAATTGGGAAAGTCAGTTATTAAATACCGATAGAAAAATCTTAATTCAAAAGGCGTAAATGAAATCATTAACAACTCTGTTTTGCTCTTTCGCTTTGTTTTTCAATCTTGTTTTCGCTCAATCCGACCAAAGCTGGAAATTATACGACGATACACATATTGCCAAAATATTCATCAACATTGATCCCAATATTTTAATCTGGATTTATAACAATCCTCAAAGTGACTCTGAACATTATGCTTCAATTCATTTTCAGAATAACTGGATAAATCAAACAGTTGACTCAATTGGTTTTAGATTGAGAGGTAATACATCAAGAAATGCAAAGAAAAAATCATTCAAAATTTCTTTTAACACTTTCATTCCCGGCAGAGAATTTTATGGAGTTGATAAACTAAATCTCAACGGAGAACATAACGATCCGTCAATAATCCGAAGTAAACTTTGTTTTGATCATTACAAATCAATCGGACATAAGGCTTCTCGTGCAAATCACGTTGAAGTTTATATCAATAATAAATATTACGGACTTTACATCTCTGTAGAACATATTGATGATGAATTCTTATCTAAAAATTTTGATGATGATTCTGGAAATTTATGGAAGTGCCTCTACCCTGCTGATTTAAGATATTTGGGTAGTGATCCGAATATTTACAAAAACTTAAATCAGGATGGAAGACCTGCATATGAGTTAACTACAAATGAAAGCATTGGAGATTTTTCAAAACTCGTAAAACTTATTACATTGATTAACAACACACCGATTTCACAATTGTCTGATTCAATCGAGTCATTTTTGGATGTACCGGGAGTTTTAAAATATTTTGCAATGAACATTCTGACAGGCAGTTGGGATGACTACTGGTCTTTGATGAACAATTACTATCTTTATCATCATCCGATAGAAGATAAATTTTACTTAATACCTTATGATTATGATAATACTTATGGTATTGATTGGTTTAACATCAATTGGAGTAATGCAAATCCTTATAACTTCCCCAAAGTTGCAAGCGGTGCAAGACCTCTCGCTGAAAGATTACTTCAGGTTCCTGAATATAGAAATCTCTATACAAGGTTTTTACAATTTTTCAGAGAGAAAGTTTATTTACTGAATAACTGGAATGTTAGAATTGACTCTATAAGACAAATGATTACGAATTCAGCAATGCTCGATACTTTCAGAACAAAAGATTACGGTTTCACTACGAATGATTTTTTCAACTCATATTCCGAATCAGGTTACTCGAATCAGCATGTAAAGTTTGGACTTAAACAGTTTGTTAATTTGAGAAATCAATCTTTGCTGAATCAATTAAACTTTGTATCTGCACCACCGCTGATTTATAAAATAGATTACTCACCTAAAACTCCTAAATCAACCGATACAATCTTTGTTACTGTATCTGGATTTAGCTATAATGGTTTATCTGAAGTTTCAATCTATTATACTAGTAATGAAACAACTTCAGCTCAAATTTTTCCAATGACTTTCAGTCCAATAACAGGCTCAAAAAAAGTTGAGGATAATGATAGATGGACTGGCTTTATTCCACCATTAGGAAATTCTACCGGTGGCAAATTCAGAATTTTTATAAAAGATTTATTACATAATTCAAAATTCTTTCCTAGAAAAGATGGAATTGAACTTCGAGTTGTTACTCAATCCGGTGCTGGTTTAGTTATAAATGAATTTTTAGCAGATAACACTACGATTCCTGATCCATCGGGTGATTTTGATGATTATATTGAATTGTTTAATCCAACCCCTAATCCTGTTTTGTTGACGGGGAAATATTTAACAGATAAAAAAACAAATCTTAAGAAATGGAGGTTTACTCAACCAAATTTAGTATTGGCTCCCAATCAATTTCTTATTATTTGGTGCGATGAACAACAAAGTCAGCCAGGCATTCATACAAATTTCAAATTGAGTAAAGACGGAGAATTTATTGCACTAACTGAAAATGACGGAATCACAGTTATTGATTCACTTAGCTTTGGACCTCAAAAGCAGGATACATCTTATTCAAGAATTCCAGATGGAAATTCAAACTGGCTTTTTACAAATCCAACTCCGGGTAATCCAAATGTTGTTGTTTCTAATAGAGATGATTTAATAACTCACGATTATTCATTAACAGCTTTTCCTAATCCTTTTAATCCATCAACAACTATCAGATATTCATTGCCCCATTCCACTAATATTTCGATAAAAATCTTTGACGTACTTGGAAATGAAATCAAATTAATTGAGGAGGGAGAAAAAGAATCTGGAAAGCACGATGTTATTTGGAATGGGATTAACAATAGCAATCAAAACGTTAGTTCAGGTATATATCTTATAACACTAAAAACTGATAGGAATTTCTTAACTCAAAAAGTAATTTTATTGAGATAAGGAAGATATTCCTATTAGTAAGTGATAGTGATATTCACTTCTTTAAATTCTTATCAGATGGTTTTTTTTGACTAAATTTGTATAACAATTTTAATAACAAAATGAAAATAAATTACATCATAAAACAACTCAAACAAAAATCACAAAGGAGAATATTTTTATGGCTCGAAAGAACGTGTTGATAATGGGAGCAGCGGGAAGAGATTTTCATAATTTCAATGTTTTTTATCGTAACAATCCCGATTATAATGTCGTAGCATTCACCGCAACTCAAATACCCAATATTGAAGGTCGCATTTATCCGAAACAACTTGCAGGAAAACTTTATCCGAATGGAATTAAAATCTATGAAGAGTCAAAACTCGAAGAACTCATAAAAAAATTAAAAGTTGATGAAGTTGTTTTCTCTTACTCCGATGTTCCTTTTGATTATGTAATGACTAAAGCTTCAATTGTAAATGCGGCTGGAGTTTCTTTTCGATTGCTTGGTGCTGCTGAAACTCAAGTTAAAAGCACAAAACCTGTAGTTGCAGTTTTGGCAGTCAGAACTGGTTGCGGAAAATCTCAAACTTCAAGGAAAATTGTTGAAGTTCTTACAAAAGCTGGTAAAAAAGTTGTTGCAGTCCGACATCCTATGCCATATGGTGATTTAGTAAAACAAAAAGTGCAGAGATTTGCAACTTATGCAGATTTGAAGAAACATAATTGCACTATTGAAGAAATTGAAGAGTATGAACCACATATAGCTCGCGGTGGAGTTATTTATGCAGGTGTTGACTATGAAGCAATCCTTCGTGAAGCAGAAAAAGAAGCCGATGTAATTCTATGGGATGGCGGAAATAATGACTTCGCTTTCTTCAAACCAGATGTTACTTTTACAGTTGTTGATCCACACAGACCCGGACACGAACTTTCATATTATCCGGGAAACACTTCTCTTAGATTAGCTGACTGTGCAATCATCAATAAAATTGATTCTGCTGATGCTATCAATATAAATATTGTCAGAGATAATATTTCCAAAATCAATCCGAAAGCAACAATAATCGAAGCAGCTTCTCCTGTTACTGTGGAAAAACCGGAACTAATTCGCGGTAAAAAAGTTCTCGTTGTTGAAGATGGTCCAACATTAACGCACGGTGAAATGAAATACGGTGCAGGTACTGTTGCTGCTCAAAAACTTGGTGCAAAAGAAATTGTCGATCCAAGACCATTTACTGTAAAATCAATCACAGAAACTTACAAGCAATATCCAAACATTGGTATTTTACTACCTGCGATGGGTTACGGCAAACAACAGATGAAAGATCTTGAAACAACAATAAATAGAACTAAATGTGATGTGGTTGTAATTGGAACTCCGATTGATTTGAGCAGATATATCAAAATCAATAAACCATATACTCGTGTAAAATATGATTTGCAAGAGATTGGCTCTATTACAGTTGAAACAATCTTAAGAGAGAAGAAAATCATTTAATAAATTTCAAGAACTAGAAATACTTTTAAAATTGTCAGTCTGAGTATAATTGACTTGACTCATAAGTTGAGTCAATTTCAAGACTGACATTTTTTTTATCATATCATTTAAAGTTTCATTTCGTGTTAATTAGTGTAATTCGTGGCTAATACTTTAAGTTAGCATAACAGAAATAATAAATAGTTTAATGCTTGCTGATAGAACACTTGATTTAATAATCGTGATTGTTTATCTCATTTTAGTTGCAGTTCTTGGAATAATTTCCGGAGGTAAACAGAAGTCAATTAAAGATTATTTTTTAGGAGCTGAAAAAATTCCGTGGTTCGCAGTCAGCTTCTCTATTATCGCTGCTGAAACAAGCACACTAACATTCATTTCTATCCCCGGATTAGCATATCTGACTAATTTCAATTTTCTTCAATTAACTTTTGGATATTTAATCGGAAGAATCGCTGTTGCTTATTTATTGTTGCCTAAATATTATCAGGGAGAAATCTCGACTGTTTATACTTATCTTGAAAAAAGATTTGGCAAAAAAACAAGAACATTTGCTTCGATAATTTTTCTTCTAACCAGAGTTGCTTCTGATGGAGTAAGATTATTTGCTGCTGCTATTCCTGTCTATCTTCTCCTGAATATTGAACCTGAATATGCAATTATCATAATTAGTTTAATCGCTCTTATTTACACTTTCACTGGTGGAATGAAAGCGATTATTTATGTTGATGCTCTTCAGATGTTTGTTTACTTAGGAGGAGCCGTCTTGGTAATATTTTTTATCAATAATCAATTACAATATTCTCATCAACTTATTGACATTACAGGGAAAACATCCATAATAAACTTCGGTTTTGATAAGGGATTATCCGGATTTTTTTCACAGCCATATACTTTGATTGCAGGTTTGATTGGTGGAGCATTTTTATCTATGGCTTCCCATGGAACTGATCAACTTATTGTACAAAGATTATTAGCATTAAATAATTTAAAGAAAAGTCAGCTTGCTATAATTTCGACTGGATTAATTATCATTTTTCAATTTGCTTTGTTTTTAATGATAGGTTTTTTTCTTTATAAATTTTATGGTCCAACAAATATGAAATCCGATGAAGTGCTCCCTTTATATATAATAAATGAATTGCCAAAAGGATTATCGGGAGTTATTATTGCCGGAATTTTTGCAGCCGCATTATCAACACTAGCTGGCTCAATTAGTTCACTCTCATCTTCAACTATGATTGACCTTTTCCTTAATAATAAAAACAAAAATGAATTGAATGAAAAATCAAAATTAATTTATTCAAGATTGTTCACAGTTGTATGGACTTTAATTCTTATAGGTTCTGCATTCTTTTTTATGAATACAGAAAAAGCAGTGGTTGAACTTGCTTTGAGTATTTCATCATTTACATTTGGCGGAATGCTTGGAACATTTTTACTTGGTATATTAAATTCGAAAGCAAATGAAAATACAGCAATAATATCATTCATAATTAGCATAATAACTGTTTCAATTGTGATATTATTAAAGTTAGTTGCTTGGACTTGGTATGTATTTATCGGTGTTGCAGCTGTTCTTATTTTGGGAATGATTCAAACAAAAATCAATGAACTCTGTGAATCCAAAAGTCTTAACCGTAAATAAATTTTAGATATTATTATGGAAATACTTGATTACATCATTGTTTTAGTTTACTTCATAATATCCTTTTCAATTGCATTTTATTATTATAAACGTGCTGGTAAAGACACGAATGAATTTTTTCTTTCTGGCAGAAACCTTCCATGGTATTTAGCTGGATTATCTATGGTTGCAACAACTTTTGCTGCTGATACTCCATTGGCAGTTACAGAACTTGTCGCAAGAAATGGAATTGCTGGTAACTGGCTTTGGTGGAATTTTGCTTTTGGAGGAATGCTTACGGTTTTTTTCTTTTCAAGATTATGGAGACGAGCTGGATTAGTTACCGAAGCAGAATTTGCTGAAATGCGTTATTCTGGGAAACCAGCTAGATTTCTGCGTGGCTTTCGTGCTGTTTATCTCGGTTTAATTATGAATATCATTATCATCGGCTGGGTTAATAAAGCAATGATTTCCATTCTGACAGGTTTCTTTGGAATTGATGAGTCAGTAGTGTTCATCTATGTTTTTGCAGTGATGGCAATCGTAGCAATTTACTCTGCGTTGTCTGGACTTTGGGGTGTTGTTATCACTGATGCATTTCAATTTTTTATGGCGATGACTGGTTGTATCATATTAGCAATAATAGTTGTAAACTCTCCTGAAATCGGCGGAATAGGTGAACTTCAAAATAAACTTCCACAAACTGTTTTCAACTTCTTCCCTTCAATTTCTAATTCAGCTGATGTTTCAGGAGCTCTCGTTTTATCGCTTTCATCTTTTTTAGCATATGTTGGAATTATTTGGTGGGCTAGTTGGTATCCTGGAGCTGAACCTGGTGGTGGCGGTTATGTAGTGCAAAGAATGTTATCATCCAAAAATGAAAAACACTCTTTGTTCGCTACTTTATTTTTTCAAGTTGCTCACTATGCTTTGCGTCCATGGCCTTGGATAATAGTTGGACTTTGCACTTTAGTTTTATATCCGGAGTTATCTGAAAATCAAAAAGGTCTCGGTTATATTTATGCTATGAAAGATTTTCTGCCAACAGGTTTGAAAGGATTACTGATAGCAGCTTTTTTCGCAGCTTATATGAGCACAATTGCTACTCAATTGAATTGGGGAACTTCCTATTTAATAAATGACTTTTACAGACGATTCTTATTCAATAATAAAAATGAAAAACATTATGTATTGATTTCGAGATTAGTAACTCTGTTACTTATGTACTTTTCTGTTTTAATTACTCTGTTTATTAATAGAATTTCAGGTGCTTGGGAATTTATTCTTGAGTGTGGTGCTGGATTAGGATTAGTTTTAATAATGAGATGGTTCTGGTGGAGAATAAATGCGTGGAGTGAAATCTCTGCTATGATTACTCCTTTTATTCTTCTTCCAATACTCAAATCTTACAGAATTGAATTTCCGACAACTCTGTTCATCATTGTTCCGTTGACTACATTTGTTTGGATAATAATTACGTTCTTAACTAAACCAACTGATGAAAAAATATTGATTAGTTTTTATAAAAAAGTTTATCCCGGCGGAAGATTATGGAGAAAAATCTCGGATAAAATTCCTGATGTCAAAACAAATCAGAATTTTGGAAGTATGTTAATTAACTGGTTATCTGGAGTGGTTTTGGTTTATTCTTCTTTATTCTTTATAGGTAAAATTATTCTCGGATTATATTATGATTCTTTAATCTATTTGGTTTTAATAATATTCTCAATTATTGTAATTGTGAAAAACTTATCAAAGGATGATATCAAGTACGAATGAAGATAACAGATTAAACTCAATCAAAAAATTTTTAACAATTTGAAAAAGGATCATTCCTTCAAATAAATTAAAAATTTTTTTTCAACTAATCTTGCTCTCAACAATTTCAAAGACCTGATCTAAAACAATCTTAGCTTCTTGCTCTAATTGTTTACATTTTAATTTCATTGCATCATTAAAGTTCGAATCTTTGATGTCTTTAAGATTAATGAGTACATTGAAAATTCCTCCTTTCACTCCTGTAAATCCACATTGAGCACCAACACCAACATCAGTAATGGAAGCAGGATTTCCAAATTCTGCAACTGTTTTACAAAGTTTAATCACTTCCAAACTTAACTCTGCGGTATTTAATGGAACATTAACAGCTTTCTTTAAACCTTCCTGCATTGCATTTTCTCTCAACAATTTTTCTTCAGCAGTTTTATTAGGTAGTCTTTTAGCTGACATAAAATCATTAAATGCATTAGTATCATCATCAACTGCTTTTAATAGAGAGTCTTTTAGAGTTTGTGCTTTCTCAGCAGCATCTGATAGTATTTCATCTTGCTCTTTTGTTGATCCTCTTTTATATGAAGTAAGATTCGATACCATAGAAGCCAAAGCAGCACCCAATGAACCAACTAATGCTGCAATTGAACCGCCTCCGGGAGCAGGAGTTTCTCTTGAAACTTCATCAGTAAAGTCGCACACTTTCATCTCAATTAATGAAGTCTCCAAATTCTTCGGAAGTCCTAAAACTCTTTCTTCAATCTTAAATTCAGAAACATCATTCAATCCTAATGATTGAACTGCAGTGTTGAGAATATCTTTAATCGGAACCCCGGCTGAACGAGTTTGTTTTCGCAAATAATATTTTCCTGTTTCTAATAAAGCAGGATATGGAACCATACCAACAATTTCACTTCCTGTAACTCTCAGTCCTCTTTGTTCAGCTAATTCTACAGCCTTATCAAAAACATGATGCATTGATGTGATTTTGTAATCAGTAAGATTGATTGAAATCTGTGCTCTGTCATATTTTGGAACCATCCAGCCGATCGCTTTACAATGCTTGAATATACCGGGAACTTTCACTGATTGACCTTCTGGTTTCGAAATATCCATACCGTTCAATTCAAACAATTCAACTAAATCATATTTATGAACTCGAAGGCAATGCTCGCTCGTTTCTTGAAATGTTTTACCAATGAAATCACAACTACCGCAAGGATAATTTCCTTTCTGATACTTCAAAATTTCTTCAGATTTAAAGTAAAACTTATCATCTGTTTTCTTTCGTGCTGAGCGTCCTTTTTCTCTTAATTCAAATGCAATATCCGTAGCATATTTTTCTTCTCGAGTATTAAGATTAATATTATAAGCAATTAAAAATTCTCTTACACCAATTACAGTTGCACCAGCTCTTGCATTAAATTCTGACGGACCAAAATCAGGTTTCCATTTTGGGTCTTTAAGTTTTTCAGGCAGAGCTTCATATTCACCTTGACGGATTTTTGCTAAATTTTTTCTTTCCGGATTAACAGCACTTTTTTCATATAGATAAACAGGTATTTGTAATTCTTCACCTACTCTCTTTGCAACTCGCTTTGAAAGTTCAATACACTCTTCTTCCGTAACTCCTGTAATTGGTACAAATGGAAATACATCTGTTGCTCCCATTCGTGGATGAGTGCCTTTATGTTTTGACATATCAATTAGTTCAGCAGCTTTTTTAATTGAAAGGAATGCAGCTTCTTCTACTGCTTGAGGAGTACCGACAAAAGTTACAACAGTTCTGTTCATATCAAAACCCGGATCAACATCTAATAATTTTGTCCCTTCAACTTTTTCTATTTCATCTGTAATCATTTTAATTATTTCAGTTCTCTGACCTTCTGAAAAATTTGGAACACATTCAATAAGTTTTTCTGACATTTTAGCCTCAATATTTACTTAATGGATTATTATAATGGAATATTACCGTGTTTTTTCTTTGGATTGGTATCAACTTTTTCACTTAATAAATCTAAAGCATTAATTATTCTTTTTCTTGTCTCTCGTGGATAGATAATATCATCAACAAAACCTCTCTCAGCAGTTACAAAAGGATTTGCAAATTTTTCAATGTATTCCTGAAGTTTGCTGTTCAATTCATCTTCAGGATTTTCTGCGTTTTCTATTTCTTTTTTGAAAATAATTTCAACAGCACCTTTGGGACCCATAACAGCAATTTCCGCAGAGGGCCAAGCAAAATTAAAATCACCTCGAATATGTTTTGAATTCATCACATCATAAGCACCACCATAAGCTTTTCTTGTGATGACAGTGATTTTAGGAACTGTAGCTTCACTAAAAGCATACAATAGTTTTGCTCCATGTCTGATTATTCCGTTCCATTCCTGATCAGTTCCAGGTAAAAATCCCGGAACATCAACAAAAACAACTAAAGGAATTCCAAAAGCATCACAAAATCTCACAAAACGTGCAGCTTTAACTGAAGCATTTATATCCAATACTCCTGCAAGAACTTCAGGTTGATTTGCAATTATTCCGACAGATTTTCCTCCAATCCTCCCAAATCCAACGATAATATTTCCTGCATAATTTTTATGGACTTCAAAGAAATCTTTATCATCTACAACTCTCAAAATTATCTCTTTCATATCATAAGGTTTATTTGAACTATCCGGAATAATGTCATCTAAAGATTGATCATCTGAAACAGTGTTAAAATCAAAATCTGATTTTGGAGGTCGATCTAAATAATTTAATGGAAGGAATGACAAAAGTTTTCTGACATTTTGCAAGGTTTCAACTTCATTGTCATAAACGAAATGTGCAACTCCGGATTTTACTGCGTGAGTATCAGCTCCTCCTAATTCTTCAAAAGTAACATTTTCGTGAGTTACAGTTTTAACAACATTAGGTCCTGTTACAAACATATAACTTGTATTTCGAACCATAAAAATAAAATCTGTAATTGCTGGCGAATAAACCGCACCGCCTGCACAAGGACCCATTATCACACTAATCTGAGGAATAACTCCACTTGCAAGAGTATTAAGTAAAAAAATATCAGCATAACCACCAAGACTGCTAACTCCTTCCTGAATTCTTGCTCCGCCAGAGTCATTCAATCCGATAACAGGAATTCCAGCTTTCATTGCGGTTTTCATAATCTTAACAATTTTTTGTGCGTGAGTTTCGGAAAGTGAACCACCAAATACGGTAAAATCCTGACTGAACAATGCTACCGGTCTTCCGCCAATCCTTGCAAATCCAGTAACAACACCATCTCCGGGAATATTGATTTTATCTATACCAAAATCCTTAGCTCTGTGCTTGACAAACATATCTGTTTCTTCGAAACTGCCTGAATCAACTAATAACTCAATTCTCTCTCTTGCAGTCAACTTTCCTTTATCGTGCTGAGCTTTTATTTTATCAAGACCACCGCCAAGTATAGCAAGTTTTTTAATCTGTTCAAGTTTTTCGAATTTGTCTTTCATCTTTTGTTCTAAATGTTATTAACTAAAAATGGATTAAGTTTTTTTTCTTCACCAATTGTAGAATATTCTCCGTGACCCGGAAATATGGTTACATCATCAGGAAGAGTTAAAAGTTTTGATTTAATACTTTCAATCAATTGAGAGTAATTTCCACCCCATAAATCAGTTCTGCCAATGGATTGATTAAATAAAACATCACCAGTAATACAAACTTTGTTCTGCTCAGAGTACAAACAAAACTCTCCGGGTGTATGTCCAGGTGTGAAAAGACATCTTATAATTTGATCACCTAATTTCATCACAAAATCTTCTTTTAAATATTCATCTGGATTTGCGATAGTATCTATTTGTAAGCCAAACATTTCAGCTTGCGATACTGCCATGTTTAATAACGGTAAATCTTCCTTTGGAATCAGATATTTGATTTTATATCTTTTTAATACTGAATTCACTCCGAGAATATGGTCGATATGACAATGAGTATTGACTAAATACTTCGGTATTAAATTATTTTTCTCAATAAAATCGAATAACTCTTTCTCTTCATTTGAATCAGAACAACCGGGATCAACAATCATTGCCTCGAGAGTTTCAGTATCCCAAATTAAATATGTGTTTTCCAAAAATGGATTGAATACGAATTTCTTTAGACTAAGCATTCTTTTTTCTGAAATTTTTTGTTACTCTTTTAATGATGTTCTTTGTGAAATTAAGATAATTACTCTTTGTTTCCTCTATTGAATCGCCACCAAATTTATCAAGAAAATGTTTTGCAATAACCCAGGCAAGCATTGATTCTGCGATTACAGCACAAGCAGGGACAGCCACAAAATCACTTCTTTCTCTTCTTGACTCAACTTCTTTCATACTAGTTAAATCAATTGATTTTAATGGCTTCATCAATGTTGAAATTGGTTTCATCGCACCCCGAATTATAATTGGCAATCCTGTGCTTATTCCTCCTTCAATCCCACCAGCATAATTTGTTTTGCGATGAAAAAAATTATCTTTAATTATTATTTCATCGTGAACTTGTGAACCATATTTATCAGATGACTCAAATCCTAATCCTATCTCAACTCCTTTAACTGCGTTAATTGACATTATTGCTTGAGCAATATCAGCATCTAATTTTCTATCATAACTCATAAATGAACCGAGCCCGATCGGAATACCTGTTGCAATTACAATGAAAGTTCCACCAAGAGTGTCTCCGTTTTTTTTTGCTTTTTTTATTTTATTGATGATTTGTCTCTCCTGATTTTCATCAAGTACTCTCACCTGACTTTTATCAGAAGCTGAAATAATTTGTTCGGCATTAAAATTAGTCGTTAAATCATTTTCAAATAAACGAGCTAAAAAATTTTCTTTCGAATAAATTCCACCAATACTTTCAACGAAACTTCCCACACTGATTCCAAATTCTGATAAAAACTTTCTTGCAACAGAACCAGCAGCAACTCTGGCAGCTGTTTCCCTTGCTGATGAGCGTTCAATAGAATTTCTAATATCATCATAATTAAATTTGATTGTTCCGTTTAAATCAGCGTGACCGGGGCGAGGAATAGAAATTTTCTCTGAAATATTTTTATTCATTTCAATTGACATTACATCGAACCAGTTATTCCAATCTTTATTTTTTATCAGCATTGAAATTGGACTACCGAGAGTTTTTCCATATCGAACGCCTGACAAAATCTCAACTTCATCAGATTCAATATTCATTCTTGTACCTCTGCCGTAACCAAATTGTCTTCTTCTGAGTTGTTTATTAATATAATCCGATGATAATTTAAAATTTGATGGGAAACCGTCGACAATAACACAAAGTGATTTTCCGTGAGATTCGCCAGCTGTAAGAAATCTTATCATTAATTCTCCTGTTAATGGAAGCAAAAATAAAAAAAACGCTCCTGATTTTTACAGGAGCGTTTATTGTTGAAAAGAATCATAATGATAGATTATTCTTGCGGAATTTCGAGTCCGACAAATCTTGTGTTTCCTTCCGAATCCTGAACTTTTAGTAATACAGCATCTCCTTGTTTACTATCAATAATTCGTTTAAAATCATCTACATCTTTCACTGCGCGTCTATCAGCTTCCAAAATAACTAATCCTCGGAATAGTCGCTGATCATCAGCTTTACTAAAACTTTTTACATCGGTTATCATAACACCATTATCTGTTTTATATGTATCCTTTTCTTTTGATGTTAAGTTTCTAACTGTCATTCCGATATTTTCAAGATTAAGTAAATCTCTTTTAGACTCTTTTTTACTTTCTGATTCTTTTTTAGAAACAGGTTCAGTCTTTTCTTTTTCATCGCGTGGTCTGAGTTTAACCTTTCTTTCAATTTCTTTTTTATCTCTGAACAGAGTTAAAGTTACTGTTGTACCCGCAGATTTTGAGGCAACATAGCTTTGTAATTCATTTGGTTTGTTAACTTCTTTTCCATCAATTTTAAGAATTACATCACCGGATCTTATGTCAGCATCTTCTGCAGCTCCACCTGGAACAATACCTTGAACTATTACACCTTTTGGTTTATCCAGACCTAAGGACTTTGCCATTGCATTATCAACCTCACCAATATTAACTCCAATATATCCTCTGTTAACTCTTCCGTATGCAATTATTTCTTTGGAAACTGTTTTAGCAAGATTAATTGGAATTGCAAAACCATATCCGATATATGTTCCTGTTCCTCGTGTTGCAATAGCAGTATTTACTCCAACTACAGCACCTGATAAATCAACCAAAGCCCCTCCACTATTTCCGGGATTGATTACTGCATCTGTTTGAATGAAATTTTCAACTCCATAACTATCTCTAATTAAACCAAGCTGACCCCGACCAATTGCACTAACGATTCCAGCTGTAACTGTTGAAACTAATGACAAAGGATTACCAATTGCCATTACCCACTGCCCTACTTTCAAATTATCTGAATCTCCTAAATATGCAACTGTAAGATTTGACGCATTGATCTTGACAACCGCTAAATCTGTTAGTGGATCTGTTCCAATTACCTCAGCCTGAAATGTTCTTTTATCAGCAAGATTTACTGTAACTCTATTAGCTTTTTCAACTACGTGATTGTTTGTTAGAATGTATCCATCTTCAGAAATTATAATACCACTACCACTTCCCTGCTGTTCTCTTGGCATATCCTGAAAATCTCTGAATGGGAAAAAGAAAAAATTACCCTGAGGATTTTCTCTTTCAGATACTACAGAAATTTGAACTATTGCCGGAGTAACCTTTTCTGCAACTTCAATAAAAGCTTTTGAGAATGATGTTGCATCTGCATCAAGATTTACTGGAGGAGTAGGTGAGCCAAGATTTATATCAGCCAAACCGGGTCGAACGAATCCGAATCCAGATACGAGTAAAGCACCAAATAAAACCCCAACTGAAACTAAAAGAATAGCGGCAAGCATTGTTTTTTTATTGAACATTTATAAGACCTCCGTATATGTTATAACATTGATAATGAATTTAATCCCTTGAAAGATTCAATATGACTTTTCAAATAATTTATTAAGAACTGAATACCATTCACAAACAATTTTTCTGAATAAGAATTAATTTTTTTTCTGTTTTTTAGACAAAATAGATAATTAAAAAGTTCCGAATGATTATTCCCCTTTTCTTTGCTGCACTTATCACAAATAAAACCATTTGAAAAGAAATAATTTACACCCACATCTGGCTTTAGTTCAGAAGAACATAATTCACAAGTTTCAAGATTTATTTCATATCCAATTTCTTTGATAAAAAACATTAGAAATCTTCCAAAAAGTACTGCAGGATGTTCTGTCTCATTTTCAATTAAAGATAAAATTCTAATTACCCCATTAAATATCAACTCATTAGATTCATTTTCAACTAATAAGTTTTTTACTAACTCACATACTGCAAAAGCGTATCCTGATAATTCAATCTTCGATTTAATTTTAGGATAGTGCGAAATTAAATCAGCAGACGAAATAATTTGAATATCTCTTGATTCTTTTTTATACATCACAATTTGAATATGATTTAATACATCAACTACAGAGGCAAGTTTTGATTTTGGGTTTCTACCTCCTTTAATTATCGCCGATATTAAACCATTATTTCTTGTAAATAAAGATACAATAAGACTTGAGTCAGAATAGTTTATTTTACCGAGCACAACTGCTTCAGTTTTTATTATTTCACTCATTTATAAAGTTGTATGGAAATCGGTAAATATTTTTTTCTGTAATAATGCCTGAAATTAAATGTGCAGGAGTTATATCAAATGCTGGAGAAAAGTAATCCCAGTTCTTAAGCCCAATCAATCTGTCTCTGACAGAAAATATTTCTTCTCCACTTCGATGTTCAATTTTTATTTCCTGACCAGAAATAATCTTTTTATCAATTGTTGAAGATGGTGCTGCAACGTAAAACGGGACATTAAAGTAATTACAGATAATAGCCAAAGATAAAGTGCCGATTTTGTTTGCTGTATCTCCATTCAAAGCAATTCTATCTGCTCCAACAATTACCAAATCTATGTTATTTTTTTGCATCAAGGAAGAGGACATAGAATCTGTAAGAATAGTAAAGGGAATATCAAGCTTATCAAGTTCAAATGCTGTTAATCTCAAACCTTGAAGTAATGGTCGAGTTTCATCAATATAAACTTTGTTAATTAAATCATGGTCAAACGCATTTTTTATTATGCCTAAAGCTGTTCCGAAAGATGCTGCAGCCAGACTACCAGTATTACAATGAGTCAGAACATTAGATTTTTTATGAAAAATATTTAAACCAAGTCTTGATATCCGGGATGAATTATGATTTTCAGAATTATGAATTTCGATAGCTGTTTGAAGTAGACGCAAATATACATTATCACTTTCCAATAACTTTTCAAATTTATCTCTCATCAAATCTGCTGCATAAAATAAATTTACAGCCGTGGGACGAGTCGAAGTGATTCTATCATAAACCTGATTAAAATATTCTTCAGATTTTGAATTAAAATTTTTGAATGCTAAAGCGATTGCAAAACCAGCAGCAATTCCGATTAAAGGAGCACCTCTAATCTCCAGCTTTTCAATCGCTTCTGCTATGCGCTCATAAGAATCAGTTGAGATGTACTCTTCTTCGAAAGGTAACTTTGTTTGATTCAGAAAATGGAGATAATTGTTTTCAAATTTTAATGCGAAATAATTATTCTTCATCGAAACGAGAGAGATTCATAAATTGTCTAAATCTGTCTTGAATTTGTAAAAGCGAGAGATCCTCAAGTCCCTTTGTACTGAATTTTTCAACACAGAATGAAGCCATTGTGCTTCCATAAATTACAGCTCTTTTCAGATTGTCTGGTGATAAATCTCTTGTTTTAAATAAGTATCCGATAAAACCTCCTGCGAATGAATCTCCTGCACCAGTAGGATCAAATATATTTTCCATTGGAAATGCTGGTGCTGAAAATATTATATCTTCAGAAAATAAAAGTGCTCCGTGCTCTCCTTTTTTAATTATCAAAATCGGCGGTCCCATCTCTCTTATTTTCTTGGCTGCTTTAATTAGGTTCGGTTCTTTAGCTAATAATCTTGCCTCGGAATCATTTATAATTAATACATTAACTTTGGGTAAAAGTTCTAAGAGTTCAGCTTTTTTCCCTTCAATCCAAAAATTCATAGTATCACAAACAATAAATTGCGGTGATTCCATTTGTTCTAAAACTTTACTTTGTAAAACGGGGTCAATATTTCCAAGACAGATATACTTACTCTTTCTTGCATTTTCAGGAATTTTGGGATCGAATTTTTCAAACACGTTTAATTCAGTAAGTAACGTGTCTCTGACATTTAAATCATAATGATATTTACCTGACCATCGAAAAGTTTTTCCACCAGGAATTATTTCTAATCCTTCTAAATCAATATTATGATTGTTGAGCATTTCGATATAACTTTTTGGGAAATCGTCACCAACAACACCAACAACTTTAATGGGACCACTGAAATAACTTGCTGCCAAAGAAATATATGTCGCTGAACCACCCAATGCATCATCTATTTTATCAAAAGGTGTTTCGACAGAATCTAATGCAAATGAACCTACCACTAAAATTCCCAATGTAACTCCAAAAATTTGTTTAACAATTTTTTACAAATATACAAACAAAAAAGCCGTCAAATGACGGCTTAAATTTTAATAATCTCTTTCCTGCCCGAATATATTCAGTTTACCATTTATGTGTTTTGAAGGATCAGTGATAACATATTTACCTCCAACTAAAGCGACTACTCCAGCATGGCAAGTCTCACAAGTTCCAACATTCGGATGTGTACCACCTTGAGCAGAGGTTTTGGGGAGAGAATTTCCTGTATCTTTATTCCCATGACAAGTTCCACATTTACCACCTTCAGAGCCAGAAGTAAAAGATACTACATAATCCAAATTTCCATTTTTGAAATAACCGTGACAATAGGTATTTGAACAAGAATTAGTTTCAAAATTATAAGATGGATTTGGAGTAAATAGAGGCAAACTTGCATCATAATCTGTCGTTCCTGTTTCGTTGGTTTGAGTTTTGGTTAAATTACCAAAAATAATTTCTGAACGAGGAGTGCTGTCGAAATGTCCCTCTGATAAAAACAATGTGGGAACTTTATGACACTCATTGCATTCAACTGCTTTTCCTGATGAAGCTGCATAAAGATGTTTTACATGTGCACCGACTCCTCTTGAACTTGAGCTGATGCTTCCATCTAATGCCCTCGGTGGAGCAATTTTAGTCGGGTCAGCAAAATCGCCGTGGCAAGTATTACAAGCTTCGGGACCTGTTGGTTGTGTATGACAAGTCAAACAATTTCCACTTGCTTCTTTTATTATACCACCTTGATAATTTGCTCCGTGACATTGTTTACATTCTTTCATTGTCCAGTCAGTGGAAGCAATCAACTTCCCATGAAAATCAGGAGACGTTGGATTTTTAATTCCCGGTTTATGAATATTTACCGAAGGCGAAGAAGGCAAATCTTTATTCATCTCACTGCAGGAAATAAAAATCAAAATTGAAAATGATAATAACGCTATTGTTTTAAATAATTTTTTCATATTTCTACCTATGACAATAATTACAAAAACCGGAAGTTATCGGTGAATTAGGATTAGCATTTGTATGACAGTTATAACAAATCGAACCTTGTGTGTCGTGCCAATCTCCTTTCTGATCTTTCATAAATCCAGTTATGTGAGTTTTGGGATTAGTTCCTTTTATTCCATCACTATCTAAATGACAGGTTATGCAAACCGCATCTCCTCCATTCACATCGTGACAAGAGCTGCATCTTTCAATATCGCGTTTTGCTAAGGTAGCGTGCAATCCACCGCCAGTTCCAACACCTATCGTAAAGAAATTTGGTTTCAAATGTGTTGCAGGCATAATTCCACTGTAAGCAAAATCGGTACTTTCTGAAGCATGGCAGGTTGCACAAAATGTTTCCGTCTGATGACAAGATTGGCATTCAGCCGTTTTGCCTTTTGCATCAAATCCGTGAGTAAATCTGTAATTAATTTCATGTACTCTTCTTATAGCTTGTTGCTTTGGCCCATCAACAAAATTGCTTGGATAATAAGGTTGATAAAAATCAGTTTTAAGGTTTACTTCTGTTATTACACTCGTAGCAGCGTGACAATCTTCACAACTGTGATTATCATGACACATTGCACAATTCGCACCTACCATTTGCGCAGAGAATTTATGCGTGTTAATGAATCTTGCCACTTTATGATTTTGAGGGAATAAGTTTGCTGTAGATATATGACAGGATTCGCAAGCATTTGATGCAACTGTTTTATCATTATGACAAGCATAACAATTTTCCATTGGTGGATTTGCTGCTACCGCCTGCCAGCTGTAATCAACTTCCGTTAATCCTTTATGACAAGATTCACAATCCATATTCTGATTTTCAATATGGAATTTATGATTGAAAATTAACTCCGATTTCTCTTTTTCTATCGGTTCATAAGTATCTCCGATATGGCAAGTGCTGCATTCATTTTCATTGTTTACATCGTGACAAGATGAACAGTTATCGTGATTGGGAAACAGTCTGTCGTTCAGAGAAATGCTTTCTGCAACAGCACTGTGACAAGTTTTACAATCTACTAATTCTGCGTGTACAGAATGTGAAAACTTGATTTTAACTTCTTTTTCATCAACTTGATATTGATAATTGTTTCTTGAAGCTATGAAAAGAAGTGATACTGATATTAAAACTACAATACTGTAAAATAATTTTATTTTCATTCTGCACTCACTAAAAATTTAAATTAAACCAATGATTCAGTTTAAAGAATACTCTGAAATCATTTTTGTAAATTTTGTTATCTAAATACTGTCCTTGTAAATCAAAAGATAATTTTCTGAAGGGTCTGAAATTTAATCCAGCAGAAAGAGTTGTTATATTGTTCGTTTCTGAATCTTTACTAACTTTATAACTTGCATAGGACAAACCAATATTTGGAGTTATTAACCCGTCAAGAAAAGTATATGCAGAATAAAGAGAAACAGCATCCATTTCTCCAGCATAACCAAAAGTTTTTCTGTAACTAAAGGTTCCAAATTTTGTTGATGCTCCTAATCCAATTCTAGATGAATTATCATCTTTGAATTTTACATAACCGAATTGAGCAAGTATTGTATAGTTTTTATCAATCTTGTAATCCAGACCTGCTTCGATTTCCTGTGTGTTTCCATAATCAAAAACAGAAAAGATAGAGTTATATCTTACTCGTGGCTCTCTGTAATTATAGTAAAGGTTTACTCCTAAATCTTTAATCTTTTCAATTCGTGCATCGAGTTCAACTTTAGAAGTTTGTTTAAAGTTTAAGTCATATTCATATTTGGAATTGATAAATAAAAAGTTCTCTGAGAAATAAGAAGCTTCACCACTTAGATATTGAAATTGATTCGATTTATTTGAAATTAAAACCTGAATCGGATTAAGATTCGGATCAAGTCTTAATGCTTTGTAATCAGTTGGTTTGAAATTTTTATTTACATATCCAAATGCAAATTGAAAATCTTGAAGAATAGTTGTTGATAATCTTGCTCCGGCAATATAATTATCAGAAAAATTTTCAATCAGTTCTAATTTTTGATAGGCTGGTACATTACCTCCATAAAAACCAGTAAGCTTGAAGTCATACTTATTTAGTGAGACAGAGGCACCATCCATCAATCCACCAACGACACTGTTTATTATAGGTTGGCGACCAATTTTAACATTTGCAATATCGAAAAGATTTCTTGCTTCAAGATATAAATTATAGAAACGCAATCTTGGATCAGAATCTAATTTCTGAGCTAAATCAGTTTCCAGATTTAAGTTTGACCGCAATGAAAAATTTTCGTAATTGAAATTGAGATTTAACATTTGGTAGGCTCTTAAGTGATTCTGAGAAACACTTGCAGAATCAAATCTTTCAAACATATAAACAGAAGAAGAAAATCTTCCATTTAAATTTTGAGAGAAAAGAACTCCTCCAACAGTTAAAAACAGCATTAGAAGTAGTTTTTTGTTCATAAAATATTCCCCTATTTAGTTTTAGGTACAGGATGCTTAATTTTTTCCCACGATTCTTCGAAGTTGAATCCAATGTAAGTTGGACTTTCAACATTATGACAGGTAATGCAGTAAGCTTCAATATTTTCAAACAAAACTAAACCTTTTTGTACAGCGAGTGCACGGTCTTTCATAACTTTCATATCTTTATATTCAGAGCCGGGACCGTGACATGTTTCGCACTGAACTCCGTCTTCAATCTTAAATTTCTTACCTATTAAAGAAGCATCCACGTTATAACCAGAAGCGTGACATTTAAGACAATCAAAATTTTCATAAGCATTACCGGAAAGACCTTTTTCTTTCATAACTTCAGCAGCACGTTCAGTTTTGAGCGTTTCATAAGCACGGGAGTGTTTACTTTCTTTCCAAATTCCCAATTGATTCCCCTGTTTTTCAGTTTTATGACACATTACACATGGTTCAACACCAATATATCCAAATCCATTTTGAGCATTTATTAAAGTGGGGAGGGTAAAAGAGAGAATTAAAAGTAATTTAACAGAATGCATAAAGTCTCCATAAAGATTTGATTTGAACTATTCAAAAATATTTATATAATGAAAAAATGACAAGGATTATTTTTTATTTAATTGATAATGTGTTATTGAAATTGAGTTAAGAATAGTATATCATTCATCAGTATTTGAAACTAAACATCATAAAAAAATGAGTTTTTATTAATTTCTTAAATTGTTAATTTGAAACAGAAAATTTCGGATGCAAATGATGAAGTATATTATAATAATTATAACTGTCTTTCATACTATTATTTTTTCTCAGACAGAGGATAAACATATATGGAAACCCCTCACAACACAGTCAGGAGAAAAATTCTGGTACGATCCAACTACTTTTGATTCAGTGGTAAATGAAAAATTAAACGTGTGGATATTGGAATCACATCGCCCACCATTAAAATTTGAAGCTATTGATGGAGATGTTTTTCGCTCTAAAACTCTTTATACAATTAATCTTGCGAATGCAAAATATGGTTTGAAAAAAATCCGATACTACGGATTAACCAATCAGGAAATTTATTCATATGATTATGATAAGTATGAATCCGATGACATTTTTACTTTCCCTTATCCAATTATCCTCGATTCCAAGATTCATTTAGTTCTTCAGGAGTTCCTTAAAAAGAAAAGATATCAAAAATAATTTATGCAGTTTATTGAAGATTTAATTGTTGTTAAAGATTCCAATCTGCACGGGAAAGGATTATTCACGTTATCAGATATTCCTCAAAGAACGGTGATTATGAAAATTATTGGTGATGAGATTGATGAAAATGAATGTATCAGAAGAGAGAATGAAGAAGATAATGTTTATATCTTTTATAAAGATGAGAACAAATACATTGATACGATAAATTCTGACAAAATTAAATTCATAAATCATAATTGTGATTGCAACTGCTACATAGATGAAGATGATGAAGGAAACTTAATTTTGGTTGCTTTAAGAAATATCTCTGTAGGAGAAGAACTAACAATTGATTATGGCTATGATGAAATATACAGCAGTTGTAGTTGTAACAGTTGTGATAATAAAAAATAGTTAAGTTACTATTTGGGTGTGTAAAGCAATTTCCTCCAAAATGGAAGACACTCTCAAACATTCCTTCAATTCACCGCTGAAAACAACCGCTTTCCCTTTAACGTGAACCTCAAAAGTTAAAGAGCGTGCTTTTTCGAAAGAACAATTAGTCGCCTTAATAATCTGAGCGATTACTTCATCAAATGAATGCCAGTCATCATTGTAAAGGATTACTCTGCTGGCTAATACATTCAATGTATCAGTATCCTCAATTATTTCCGGGGCTTGTTGTTTTTGAATGTCCATTGAACTTTCAGTTAAAAATAATGCCTTAATCTGAATTCAGCTTTAATTTCTTCTTCAATTATTTTTTTTGCTTTTTGAATTTCAACTTCTTTCAAATCAACAACTGTCAGCACTACTTTATGTGTATAGTTTACAGCGCTCTTTGCAAAATTAATCATTTCATAAAAATATTTTTCATCAACTTGCATCAATTTTGAATATTGCTTTGCATCAGTTGAATTTAAGCTAATTGAAACTGTATCAATTAAGCCTTTCATTTCAGGAATGATGTCTCTATTATTTATCAAATTTCCGTGACCATTGGTATTCAATCTTGTTTTTCCACCGTTTGCTTTTACAAATTTCGAAATTTCTTTTACTACATCCCATCTTATTGTTGGTTCACCGAAACCGCAAAAAACGATCTCATCATATTTTTTCGGATCGCCAATTTCACTGATATAAACTTCTGCATTAGGTTCCTCTGATTTTTTCATTCCAAGATTATAACCACTTATGAATGGATCAGTTTTCCTTCTGCAGAAAACACAATCAGCATTGCAACGATTTGTAACATTAACATACAATGAATTTCCAAGTAAATAGGTAAAACTTGTTTTGGGTACTTTACCAATTCCAAACATTCTGAATGCATTAAGTGAAGTTATTTTTCCAATTTCTTCTGAACTTAGATTTTTTATCTCAGATATTTGTTTTACAGTATTCTGTAAAGAAGCTGGCTCATTTCTTTTACCTCTGTACGGCATCGGTGACATAAAAGGTGAATCTGTCTCGAGTAAAAGATGATTTATATCTATCGCTTTTGCAATCTCTCTCAGATCAGTAGATTTTTTATATGTGATATTACCAGTAAATGATATGAAATGACTCATTTTAATATATTCGATTGCATCTGAAAGGGATGCATTAAAACAATGAAACTGAGCCTTTAATCCTGTTGAACAATATGAAGAAATTATTTCCATCATATCTTCATCTGAATCACGATTATGAACAATTATTGGTTTTCCAAGTTCTAATGCTAATTCAATCTGATCTTTGAATGCTTGTATTTGTTTTTCCTTAGGTGAAAAATCATAATAATAATCAAGACCTATTTCGCCAATAGCAACAACTTTTTCGTGATTGGCTAAATTTTTTAATTCAATCAGAAATTTCCTATTCCAATCTTTAGTTTCGTGCGGATGAACTCCAACTGCTGTATAAACAAAATCATATTTTTCTGAAAGACTTAAAGATGTTTTAGCAGTTTCTAAATCTGTTGCAGGAACTATTATATAGTCAATCAAATTTTCTTTAGCTCGATTGAGAACTTCGTCTAAATCATTCTTAAAATTTTCGTAAAAAAGATGTGCGTGAGTATCAACGAACATTAAACTACTTCTCCGATTAACAAAGCATGTTCAGAAAGTAAATGACACAATTCGAAAAGTTTTCGTTCATCCTTTGGTGAAATAATTATCGCAAGACCAATTCCCATATTGAAGACTTTTCTCATCTCAGTAATCTTTACGTTTCCTGATTCTCTTATCAACTGAAAGATTGGAGGTGGAGTCCAATTTCCCCAATGAATTTTTACATTCAAACCTTCGGGAATAATTCTGGAAATATTTCCAACAATTCCGCCGCCTGTAATGTGTGCCATACCTTTGATATCTAAATCTTCTTTCAATCTTGTAATAAGTTGAAGATAGGATTTATGAATTTTCAGGAGTTCTTTTCCTAAAGTATTATTTAGTTCAGGGATAAACTGATTTAATTCAAACTTGTTAAGCAAAACTTTTCTAGCCAAAGAATAACCATTTGTATGCAAGCCGTTTGAAGTTATTCCAACTATCAAATCATCTTTTTGTATTCTCGAACCGTTTATGATTTTTTCTTTCTCAACGATTCCTACTATAGTTCCAGAGATATCATAATCACTTTCATTGTAAAGACCCGGCATCTCCGCTGTTTCTCCTCCAATCAATGCACATTGATTTTCTTTACAAGCAATTGAAAATCCTTTAATAACTTCAGCGGCGACATTCGGATTGAGCTTTCCGGTCGCGAAATAATCAAGAAAAAATAGTGGCTCAGCTCCGCAAACGGCGATATCATTCACACAATGATTCACCAAATCCTGACCAATCGTTTCGTGTGAATTCATCTCAATTGCAATTTTAAGTTTCGTCCCGACTCCATCAACACTTGAAACCAATACAGGATTTTTATACTTGGATAATTCTAACTCATAAAATCCACCAAAAAGACCAATTTCTGATAGAACATTTTTGTTAAAAGTATTTTTTGCATAATCTTTTATTTTCTGAACCGTTTTCTCTCCTGCTTTTATATCAACTCCAGCAGATTTATATGTCTCAGACAAATTAATCTCCATTTTTTCTTCAAAAATAATATTAGTAATTCATTGATTAAAAATTATACTATCGAATATAGTTCAAATGCAGAAAATTTAATCTTAAAGTGTAACTTTATCAGGCGTTTTCTCATCTAAAAGATGGAATTATATCCTTAAAAAATTGTGTTCTAAATGATATATTTGCACGCAAATTATTGAGAATTATGATTCACGAAGAGTTAAACGAAAGAGAAAAGTTAATACTTAAATCCATCATACAGCAATTTATTTTAACTGCTGTACCAGTAGGATCTCGTTTTATTTCGAAAAAGTATGATATTGGATTTTCGCCCGCTACAATCAGAAATGTTATGGCTGATTTGGAAGAGTCAGGCTATATTAACCACCCTCATACTTCTGCGGGAAGAATTCCTACTGACAAGGGTTACAGATACTACGTTGATGCTTTGATGTCAAAGGAAAATCTTAATCCCAACGAAAAAAAACTGATAGATGAAAAACTAAAACCAATTCAAAAAGATCCCGAGACTTTAATTAAAGTCGCTTCATCAATTTTGAGCCAAATTACTCATCAGATTGCTTGTGTTTCTTATCCTGCTCTGGATGATGCTGTTCTTAATAAAATTCAGTTGATTGAAATTTCTTCAACCAGACTGCTTGTTGTAATTAGTGTAACATCTGGTTTAGTTAGAACTGTTACTCTTGAGATGAATTCTGAAGTTGATCATTCCGTCCTTGAATCGGTTGAATCAAAATTAAATGAGAAATTGTGCGGATTAACTTTCAAACAAATTAAAAATACTTTTTCCGAAAGATTTAAAGACGTTGATAATGAGGAAAAGCCGATTATCAGACTGTTTTTAGAATCTACTAACAAAGTCTTTGCTGATTCAATTAAAGATGATAAAATTGTTTTGACAGGAGCAAAAAACATTTTGCATCAACCTGAATTCGAAGATCCGGAAAAATTTGAGAGCGTTATCGAATTGATTGAGAATAAAGATATCGTTATTCATATTCTTGAACAGCATATGGAAGACACTAAGGATTCTGTTGTAGTAAAAATTGGCAAAGAAAATATGCACGAAAAATTCTATGAATATAGTTTAATAACAAAAGATTATAATCTTGGCGAAGTGAAAGGTATCCTTGGAATTATTGGTCCGAAGAGAATGGAATATTCAAAGATAATTTCGATTGTAGGATACATTTCAGAAACTTTATCAAATTTCTTATGCGGTCAAAATAGATAAGGAGGTTCTATGAGCGAAGAAATAAAAAATGAAATAAATTCTAATGAAGACACAAATAATATTCCTGAAACAGAACAAGAAGAAAATCATTCATTAGAGAATAATATCGAAGAGCTTGAAAAAGAAAGAGATTCGTGGAAAGATAAATTTCTTAGAAAAGCTGCAGAATTTGAAAACTATAAAAAGCGTGTTGAAAATGATCAGATAGCTTTAATTACCTATGCTGCTGAATCATTTATTAAAAAAATTCTTCCAGTCGTAGATGACTTTGAAAGATCTCTGCAACATATAAATGACGCTCAGGACCTTGATGATATTAAAAAAGGTATTGAGCTTATTTATAATAAATTATTAAAATTTCTAGAAGAGCAAGGAGTAACAAAAATTGAATCAATCGGTAAACCTTTCGATGTTCATTTTCACGAAGCTGTAATGCAAAAAGAAGATGCCAACCTTCCTCCTCATACAGTTCTGGATGAATTGGAAAAAGGTTATATGCTTAAAGATAAAGTAATTCGATTTGCTAAAGTAGTTGTCAGTTCAGATAACCAATCAAATTAAATTATGACAAAACGAGATTATTACGATGTTTTAGGCGTTTCAAGAAATGCTACAAAAGAAGATCTAAAAAAAGCTTATAGAAAACTTGCAATGCAATATCACCCTGATAGAAATCCCGGTGATAAAGAAGCAGAAGAAAAATTCAAAGAAGCAGCTGAAGCATATGAAGTTTTAAGTAATGATGATAAACGAGCTAAATATGATAGATTTGGTCACGACGGTTTAAGAGCCGGAGGTTTCTCATCCGGAGGATTTACAGACATCAATGATATCTTCTCTCACTTCTCTGATATTTTTGGCGGGGGCTCTATTTTCGATGAATTCTTCGGTACATCATCCTCAAGAAGCAGATCAGGAAGAAGAAGAACCACAGGAACTCCTGGCTCTGATTTAAGAGTAGTGATTAATTTAACTCTTGAAGAAATTGCAACCGGAACTGAGAAAAAAATTAAATTAAAAAGATATGTTCAATGTCCGGATTGTAATGGAACAGGAGCCGATAAAGGAACTTCAAAAAAAGTTTGTTCCGTTTGCAAAGGCTCAGGTGAAATAAGGCAAGTCAGCCGATCAATTTTTGGTCAGTTTGTAAATATAACTCCTTGCTCAAGTTGCAATGGTGAAGGCGAAGTTGTGGACATTGCCTGTAAGAAATGTCAGGGTGAAGGAAGAATTCAAGATGAATCTACAGTTAAAATCGAAGTCCCTGCTGGAGTTCACAACGGAAGTTATATGACTCTGCGTAATCAAGGTAATGCAGGAAAACGCGGTGGAGAAAATGGTGATTTGGTTGTTGTTTTCAAAGAATTAGAACATCAGTTTTTTACCAGAGAAGAAGATAATATCATTTACGAACTCTATCTTTCTATTCCCGAAGCAATTTTAGGAACTGAATTGGAAGTTCCAACTCTCACTGGCAAAGCATTAGTTACAATCGAACCAGGGACTCCATCAGGGAAATTACTTAAAATGTCGAATAAAGGAATTAAGCATTTGAATCAACCTGGATTCGGTGACCAAATAATTAAAGTTATCGTCGAAATTCCGAAAAAAATCTCATCAAAAGAAAGAGAGTTGTTGAAAGAATTAGCCGAACAACCAAACTTTAAATCAAGAATTACAGAAGACAAAGGTTTCTTTAAAAAATTTGGTCTATAATGATTTTATGAGTGCAAATTTTTATAGTAAACTCGGTTTATCTTCAAATGAATTTAAGCTACTTCTATTTGTAACCATCTCTTTTATTTTTGGATTTGTATTGAATCAATTATTTAAAATTTCTAACAAGACAGATTTAACTGATTTCGATTACTCTTTTCAAGATAGCATTTTCACCGCCACAGATTATGAAAATCAAAAAGATTTTTCTGAAAGTTCAGATTCGATTGTTGTTTCTAAACAAGAAGTTTTAGATTTTAACAATATAAAATTTGGGAATATTTCAAAAAAGGTTTTGCCTGCGGAAAAAAGCATTGATATAAACACTGCCACAAAATCTGAGTTAATGAATTTGCCCGGGATCGGTGAAAAAACAGCAGATAATATCATAGCCACTCGCGAAAAAAAAGGAAAGTTTTTGAAACTTGAAGAACTAAAAAAAGTAAAAGGTATTGGTGATAAAAAATTTGAAAAAATTATTAAATACATCTATATAAAATAGTTGGAGGTAAAATGTCATTTACAAACCGCACAAATGAAGATCCTTGGTATGTGCACGCAGCCCTGTATGTTGTTATTATTGTTCTTGTTGGTGTTTTGATTAAAGTTGCGATTCTTGACCCGCAGGAAATAATCGAAACAGAAAAATATATCAAAAAGGAATCAAGATTACGAATGACAAATCTTAAACACGCTCAAATCCTTTATGAGAAAAAAATGGGAAGATTTACTGATAATCTCGACACGCTTATCAACTTCATAAAATATGATAAATTTGTTGACAGTATCAGAAAAGGGATTGACCCAATTACAAAAAAGCCTTCTAATCCGTTTGTCCCATTATCTCACGGTGAATTTACCCCTGAAAGTCTCTTTACAACTCCAAGAACTGGTGAAAGATTTATCGTCAAAATTGATACTACTGTAACTAAAGATACTGTTGTAACACCAAGAGGTAAAGTTTTAAGAGTTGATGTCAAAACTTTAATCGGAACAAGGTATTATATTGAAGACCCCGATGGAAACGGTACAGTAGGAAGTCTTGATAATGATGCTCTTAAAAACACTGCATCATGGGAATAGCTAAAAATAAATGTCAAGAACTGATAGCTTTGCAGGTTTTAATTTAACTTCTTCCAAATTACAGTATGTTGAAGTATCTGTAAATGATAAGCAGATTGAATTACTTAATGTTAATGAAGTTTTTCTTAATGAAGAAATAAATTTTGAGAATGATAAAATTTCTAAAATAGGTGCTCTGATTCAGAGCGCCTATGAGGAATTACAATTAAACAATCAGATAAACCCAAAATTTGTTTCATTCACTCTCCCACTTGATTTATTTTCTATCGTTCAATTGCCTCTCGACGATAGATTAAGTGTTCAGGAAGCAATAGAAGATTTTCGTATTCAGTATTCAATTTTATTTCCTTTCCGTGAAAACCTGCTAATCAAATACTATGAAGTCGAGCCAAACGCTCTTAACAATAATGATTCCGCAATAGTATTTGGAATTGAAAATAAATTTATTGAATGCATTAACAACTTTGCTAAAGACAACGAACTGAAAATTTTGTTTATTGATAATCCGCTTACTTCTGCAAATTTATCTTTGCTCAGCAGTAATTCTGTTTTATGTAAAGGATATTATTTGAGTATATACATTCAGAAAAAAAATATTGCTTATACTTTATCTTTCAATCAAAAAATTCTCCGGATGAAATCCTTTTACTTTACCAGAATCGGCGATTTACCTGAAATACTAAATGCGGAATTCAATCAGGAAATTTTCTCTAAAATTGATTTTGATTCTTTAAGCGCAAGTTTTATTTCAGGAGATGAAGTATCACCAAATCTCGTTTCATTACTTAGGAAATCTCTTAACATAGATTTTATTTTATTCAACCCATTTGAAAAACTAAAAACTCGTCCCGAAATTTTTGATAATAAATTCTTCCTGAAAAAATATAATTCATTTTCTTCTGCACTCGGAATTGCTCTCCGACTAAATTAATATTCATGAGAATGAGAATTATTTCCGGTTACCTCAAAGGTAGGTTAATCACTGTGCCTCAATCAAAATTTATCCGTCCAACTACCGACAGAGTGAGAGAAACTTTATTCAACATACTTAATAATAAAATTGATTTCGAGAACATAAGGGTTTTAGATTTATATTCAGGCTCTGGTTCTTTAGGGATTGAGTGCATAAGCAGAGGTGCAGAGAGTGTAAGTTTCATAGAAAAAAATAAATTGATTTATTTCAATTTGATTGAAAATCTAAAAATTCTGGGGATAGAAAATAAGTGTGAAGTAATAAGAGCAGATGCAGTTACATTTACAAAGAAGCATTCCACACTCAAATATGATTTAATTTTAGCTGATCCTCCTTTTTTTGAATTTGATATTTATGATGTTCTGAAAAATGTAATAAGGAATAATTTGCTAACTAAGAATGGTTTGATGATTATTGAAAGATCAATACAAACTAAGGAAAAAGATATAAAAGAATTTTCCACTGAGCCGTTTCGGATTATAGGAGATGCATGTTTATACGAAATCACGAATTTGAATAAAAAAGATTTATGAAAAATTACTAATTATTAAAGTTATTAGCTCTAATACGATTCAAACTCCGATCCAAAACCTAAAATCTCCGACGACCAATGACTATTGACCAAAATATCGTTGCGTTTCTTTGCG